>Ga0153996_1001319_pt1 | contig 10154 bp, 6 predicted proteins | sample TSNC080MetaG_FD_104728 | JGI IMG/M metagenome (GOLD analysis project Ga0153996, IMG submission 104728) | Attine ant fungus gardens microbial communities from North Carolina, USA - TSNC080 MetaG | ecosystem: Host-associated > Fungi > Mycelium > Unclassified | place: USA: North Carolina, Lumber... | reverse complement strand
TGGGATAAATTGGAATAAATTAGAACAGGCAGTGAGCAAAGCGAGCTGACTGTGGCCTCACTGTTATAGGAAGGGAGCAGAGCGACCTGACATACAATAAATATTGCTCACTGTGTCGCAGACTGTTGTTGGAAGGGAGCAAAGCGACCTGATCAACGACACTATCTGCAGCTGCACAGACCGTTGTTAGAAGGGAGCAAAGCAACCTGATAAACAACACTACTTACTATTACACAGAATGTTGTAGGAAGGGAGCGTAGCGGACTGACTTTAGCACAATCTTAATAACACAGAATTAGTAGAGGGTTCTGGATGGGCCAAAGGCCCAGATGAAAACCTCGTCTAATATGTATGCTGCACTGAATGTGGGATGATGGCACTTTCAAATTAATTATGTAAAAATTAGGTAAGTATTTGTCAGTTTTAGCTAAGAATTAGTCATCAAATTTCTTCCCACATCCTCTCTTTTTACTCAAAAATGCAAATAAATTCAGGAAAAATTCAAATAAATTGGGAAAAATTGGAATAAATTGAAACAGGCAGTGAGCAAAGTGAGCTAACTGTGGCCTTACTGTTGTAAGAAGGGAGCAGAGCAACCTGACTTACAACAGTGCAAATTACCAGTGGAGGAAGGGAGCATAGCGACCTAACACACAATATTGCTCACTGTGTCGCAGACCGTTGTTGGAAGGGAGCAAAGTAACCTAATCAACAACACTATCTGCAGCTGCACAGACTGTTGTTAGAAGGGAGCAAAGCGACCTGATAAACAACATTACTTACTGTTACACAGAATGTTGTAGGAAGGGAGCATAGCGGACTGACTTCAGCACAAACTTAATAACACAGAATAGAGGGTTCTAGAAGGGCTGGAGGCCCAAATGAAAACCTTGTCTACTATGTATGCGAGACCAAACATGGGATGATGGCAGCTGACTCAGAACTGACCAAGCAGCTTTCTTTACACACTCTCTTGAAAAATTCTGTAAAATTCTGTAAAATTCAAATAAATTCAGTAAAAATTCAAATAAATTGGGAAAAATTGGAATAAATTGGAATAGGCAGTGAGCAAAGTGAGCTGACTGTGGCCTTACTGTTGTAGGAAGGGAGCAGAGCGATCTGACTTATAACAGTGCAAACTACCAGTATAGGAAGGGAGCAAAGCAACCTGACTTACTGTCACATAGACTGTTGTAGGAAGAGAGCATAGCAGACTGACTTCAGCACAATGACTGTGGCCTTGCTGTTGTAGGAAGGAAGCAGAGCGACCTGACATATAATATTGCTCACTGTATCACAGACTGTTGTTGGAAGAGAGCAAAGCAACCTGATCAACAACACTATCTACAGCTGCACAGACTGTTGTTGGAAGGGAGCAAAGCAACCTGATAGACAACACTACTTACTGTCACATAGACTGTTGTAGGAAGAGAGCATAGCAGACTGACTTCAGCACAAACTTAATAACACAGAATTAGTAGAGGGTTCTGGATGGGCCGGAGGCCCAGATGAAAACCTCGTGTACTTATATACTGGAGGGAGTGTAGAATGGTGGTAATTATGCAAGCGACAGATCAACAAAATACAAGAGATATGAATTACTAATATCTGTAATTAAATATTGATATTCGGGTCAGACCGTCTTCCTGGCCTAACATCGAAAGACACACCCACTCACAGCCATGTCGAGTCCGTACAGTGCATTACTTGGGCTGTTTAGCCAATGGAGATGGCTGTTATCCCTACTTTGATCCAGCCTTTGCCTTTGCGACATCCCTCCACACTCATTGATCGCCTCATCTTTGCCTCGTCTCTCTGGCTCCCTAAGAGGAGTGCAGAAGCTACTTGGCAGAAGCATTGAAGAGTCTGGGGTTCTCACACCTGAGCTGAATGTTGGACACCATGCCCATCTTCCACAAGTCAAGGCAATCAAGAACATGCTCAAAACTCTCCTTAGGCTTCTCTAGTCAATGCATATGATTGTCTTGTGGTGGTGCAAGCACTCATATGATGTTAAGTGGCCTAACAGAGGTCTTGTCTAATGATGCAGTTGAAATATAGGCTTGTGTTTGTACCAATTTTTATCAATCATATTTTTTTTGTGCGAGATCGTCCAGGGAGGTGAACACCAAATATTCCTTTTATTTCTTCACAAGCACCTTGATATGAGGCTTTGACTGTTGCATCTCATCTTCACTACATGACTATATCTACAAAAACATGTTGAGACCATTCAATATAGATAGAGGCTTGACAGCCATAAGTACAGGGAGCATATCCTTATACTCGCTAAGGTGAAAACATGTCTTGAAACACCGAGAAGACAAAAACATGAGTAGAGCAGCGAGCCAGTCCTACTCTCCTTTTCATTATTTGAACACTTTCAAGTACTTTGGCTGAGGACAAGATGCACCTCGTTTTCTTACTCCAGCAGCTTTCCTACCTCCTTCTCCTTTTGCCTGAGTTCTCTCAACCACTCCTTGTCAATGCATTCTGTCCACTTTCTGCCCAACCTCGACTTAGAGTGGTCCAGGATTGTTGTGATTTGGGATCCCTTAGTCAGCACTCTGGGTGGTGGCACATACAGACCTAGCCTATTCTCGACTGGGACCCAAAATAGCATCTCATCATTCTGACCCATCATCCATCCATCCCTCATGCCTTGCAGCATAAGCTCATATCCATCAGTAGAATGCCAGTGCTCAGCAGTGAGATCTGCTATTCTCCATACTCTTACACCAAAGCCATAGTCATAGTTTGCCAATGCTGTTCCATTTTGTATAAATGCCATAGTTGCAGGTGTTTGACCCAAAATCTGAGCGTGCAGATGGCCAGTATAAGCATCAAAGAGACGTATTACCTTTTCACTTATGGGGCTAAGAGCAATGAGTCTCTCGCCAAGGGAATGGTCAATCAGAGCAGGTGAGAGGGCAATACCATGTACTTCGGACATTGAGAACTTGGAAACGAGTTGGCAAGTTCTTGTGTCCCAGACTCGGACATAGGGATCTTTGGAAGACCAATATGCAAGGAGTTTCCCGTCCAATGAGTACGCAGGTGGGGGATGGCAGCAACCGCGCTCCCGAATGTCAAAGTGGACGGGATCGTCAGAGTGGACAGGATCAAACTGGGTAGTCTCGTGATTCCATGAATAACATGTGGTGGAGGAAGATAAATCCATGACGACGACGGTCAAGCCATCGGGTGCCAAGTACGGGTTTCTGCCGCTCTTGATGTCCCAAGAATACGTGCATTTGAAACCTGCGGGACCCTGCCGATGCCAAACTTGTAATAATGAGCCACCATGTGAGATGGCGCCGCATATAACCAGGTCGTTGCATGTTTGGAAGGCGACCTCCCAATTCCAGACATCCCTTCTCAGCCAGGGGTCAAATGAGATGCGCTTCTCAGGATGCATTATATCGCATATGGTGATGAGAGACTTGGACAAAAACGCTACCTGTTCTTCGTTTGGGGAAAATGCAATCTTCGTGTTGCCTTCGTACTCGATATCCGTATGCGCTACGACTTTACTAGTGCTTGTATCCAGGAATTCGACGCTATGAGATTGCTGTGAACTTCTGACTTTCATCTTTTCAGATGGTGAAATACTAATAACTTGTCGCACATCTCGAGTGTCCGTAGTGTCAGCCTGAATTATCGCCAAATTCTCCAGGTCCAGGTTCCACATGCTCACACTTCCATCCCAATATCCGACTAAAACTCTGTTACCATTGCGTGATGGACAGATACTGGTTATACTTGAAGTGAATGCAGGCTTCCGAATCGTTTTCGAGCCGGTCGCAGAGACATCCCATATTTCCGCTCTGTAATCTCGTACGATAAATAGGTAACTGGTAGGGGGCGAATGAATAACATGTGGTTTACTCAAGAAATGACTGTAGTCAAAGGTGAAGGGTGCCATCTCTTGTGCGTCCAATCTCGAAAGGCAAATCTGGTAAGTGTGCCCACCACCAGATATGACCATCAAAGTGTCACTGGTTGGAGAACAGTGGAGAAATGGCGAATCTCCACGAGGATATCTGAATCGTTTGAGATTCTTGCTATCCTCCAAGTTCCATAATTCAATGACGTTCTCAGACCTCTTTAGTAAGGCCAGAAAATACCCATCAGGAGAAAATTGGGCATCAAGAACATCATTCACCTCCAACAACCTGCTGGATATTAATTCGCCATTGCCAGCGTCCCAGAACTGGACTAGAATCCGAGTTGCACCAGTGGCCCAGGACTGGGCCCGAATCCGAGCTCCGAAGTCATCCAAGTTTCCATCTTTCTTCATCGAGGCAATTCTTCCACCATGATGAACAAAGGCAAAACCAGAGCCCTCAATTCGGAACTGTTCCTCGCCCGTCTCAATGTCCCAAATTTCCGCGTAAGAGCTGTACTGGAGTAGAATATGCTTCCCAGCAGGACTAAAGCAGGCATCACGCGTATGGTGAAATGGGCCTAAAATGCAACGACCTGTTTCAGAGTCACAGATATACGACGTAGCGCATTCTGATCTGGATAATGGCGCTACTGATCTGTATAAAAACGTGCTTTCATCTGGTGAGAAAGCCATATCCCACACACGATCTTTTTGGTGCTCTGCAGTGAAGACCGCCATTGGCCATTTGCTAGATTTCCCTTGAATGACCGCAAATGTATTGGGAAACCTCGAGCAGAATTTTCCAGCAACATGAGATTCCTCAGGTGCGAAGGGGAGTGCCGAGAGGTACACATGAGGGGCAGATTGTGAGATTGGAACAATGAATGCAGAAGTGAAACGGAGGGCATCACGGATGAACAATGCCAGGTCATCATCAGGGTTGAGAGACTGGCCAGCCAACATGAGATATGTTGCAGAGAAATTAGCTGGAAACACACCTTCCACGACAAAGCCCTTTCCAGGACCAAATATGCTTCATAAACATTACCTGACAGGCTCATGACCTCCAACCAGAACAGTAGCTTCTCATACATCACGAACTTGACCACCTCCATCAACTTCTTGTCAGACAGAGTATGAACAAGGTGGTCTGCCCAGAACAGAGATGAATATAAAACGAGAGGAGGGATAGTGGATTTGATAGAAGCCTGAATATCGACATTCCTTACAACAGAAGAGTCCAAGCTACACATGTTGAAATGAAGATTGGGTGATACCAGAGTTTTCAAACATAGCATAGCAAGCTGACGTTCATGGTAGCCCTGATTCTGAATAGCAGACAGCTCAGGTAGTTGTTGACAAAACGAGGTAGAGAGAATAAAGTCTTCAAATGACTTGTGATGGAAATGAAGGATAGGGCCAGAGTCAATGACGGACGTGAGACCTTTTCGGATTAATGGCAATACATTTGACTTCCCAATCTTGACTCCAGGAAGCATCACAAGCACATCGTCACTGAGAGGCTGCTTGGCATAAATCATGGCACCCATAACAGAGATAATCCCTTGGACCTCTCGCTTTGAAATCCGTCCGAATGATGCCTTGACAAGAGTGGAATACAAAGAAAACAGATCGTCCATCCCCTCTATGTCATCCCCTCCCTTCCTTGATCTAAGGATGTGAAACCGTGCTTCAGGATCGTCTTCAAGGAAGTTGGCGACAGTGGTTGCCCAGATAAAAATACCAGCAGCACCAGGAACCAGATAGTCAAGAGCCTCAGCGATCCATCCAGGTTCCATTTCCATGTCGTCGAGTCGTGACTGGAGAAATGTGCAGATATCACTTGAGACACTATCACCTGGCTTGACCCCATGGCCAGAAGGAATATCGTGGACGCTGATGGAATCGGGGAAGGTAATACGGTCTTCTGGCCGGCTGGTAATGACCAGCTTGAGCTTCTTCAAGTGATCGACTTGAATCCAGCGCTTGAGCGTGAGCGAGAGAGCCCGGAGATCCTCCTTCCCTAATGTGTCATGCTTGAGGCCACCACACTCATCCAATCCATCTATCACAATCACCGGAAGCTCCTCACGTGGAATGGTATCAATCAGCGCAGATAATGGTTCCTCGATGAGCGATTTGAAAAGCCGGTCAATGTCGGATGAGCTGTATCCTAGATCACCTTGAGCTAAGTGTTTTCGAAGAGAAGGGAACAGGCGGGCAAGATCACAGGCGACAGTGCGCCACAGGGCACTTGTGGTGATGGTAGAATCTGTGCGATCGAACCGGAATGGGATTACATGGCGCTTCTGGTCCACTAGTCGATTGGCAATGCTAGCTGCCAAGGCAGATTTCCCAACACCAGGCGATCCCCTTATCCAGATCACATTGGGGCCATTGACGTTCCTAATTTCGTTTTCTATGTCTTGTAAGATGGTGGTGCGCGTGCCTTCTAGACATGCTTTGCGTAAGGGAAGCCTATTTTCCCCAAGCATGTGCATCAAATCGTCCAACTCCTTCTTTTCAACTTGTGCTACATGGATCTCTATATTAAGATCTCGGTCGAACTTGTCCTTGAAGGTATCGAGTTTGTCCTTCAATTCAATCGCTTTCTCCTTTTGAGAGTCAACGAAGATGTGCTTGACTGGAGCCAACTAATCAGTCACAGATCCATCCAGATGAAGACGAATGGACACGCACATTTCCAGCTTTTAAGCCATCTCCAAATGAAGTTGACCACTTCTTCCATGATCTCGGGAAACTCTCTCATGGTGCGGCACAGTCGATCTGAGATTCGAACTTCCTTGAGTCTGTCAAGCTGGTCAGCAAGCATTTGGATGCTGTTTGCAAGGCTTTTCATGGCTTCATAGGATTCCTTTTGAGTCTTCAAATGCTGCCAAAACTATCAGTCGTGTTATTCATTTGAAAACGAAAAAGGAGCCCACTTGGTAAACGACCTGGACACAAGAGAATACAGCCTGTGCGACAGGATGCACCTGCTTCAAGTCAGACAACATATGGGCACACTGGCGAACAATCATTTACCTTGCTGGCTGCGGTGCCTAAATCAATCACCATTCTAGTAACATCGCTTGCAGAAGCAGAACGATGCAGAACAGACTGAAACTCGTTCAATTCTGCCATCATCTTTGCAATCTGTGGATCCAATGTGTTCGGATCAATGTTGCGAACCTATGGTTGTGTTCGAAGAGTAAACTAACATAGCAGTCATAATGATAGCGCACCTCGATGACCAGCCACAACCTTAATCCTTGAATCGGATTATCAAATTTGACCTCGAATTTTGCTAACGTCCTCTGAGTAAATTAGGAATGATCGAGGTAGAGATCCGCTCACAATTTTTTTCTGCTCCGGAAGACACATGTTTCCATAAATCGTCAAACCTGACGCTGGCTTCACACATGAACTCCTCCTTTGAAGTGCGCCCGAGCATCCGTATCTTCTGTCCTCGGGAATGTCTTTTGTGTACTTCAATATTCAGTTCACTTCCTTCCACGAGCATGCTGCACCACATGAGCATATAGAACTTCTCAAACACAATAAGCTCAACTTACCATTCGTTTGGGGTGAGCGTCAAAGGCTGCTCATCCCTGGTGCGATGGTCCAATGTTCTTTCAACACACTCATTGACATTGTCAGAACATTTGACAGCGAATGACTGTGGAAATTTATCGAGCTTTCCAATCAGTTCTGTATGTTAATTTATTCCCTGATCTACTGAACCGATTGAACACAGTAGCACTCACTGACAACTTGGATGGCTGAAACCGATTTGACTGGATTTGCCATTACTTCAACTATTGGAGAGTGAGAGTGAGAAGGAAATGTGGGATGTTATCACACGACAAACAATGCTGCGACACAGGAATGATCGAAGCAGCAATCATTGTCCCAGGAATTGAACCGGGTGGGAACAGACATCAGTAGAACATACAGAAACCTAATGGAGTATTCTCTGTTAGATTTCATATTCCTTTTCGTCATCTGCTCTGTCTGCATATTTACATCTTATTGCTCTATCTAGAGAGCTCTGCTTATCACTCTTCTTATTCTTGTCATTCCTTTAGCAATGCATAGGCCCAAATTGCTCCTCCACCAGGTAGATACTGGTATATCAATCTTCATACATAATGTACCTACCTGTAAACCTAAAAGCCAGTTGTTCTGTTGGCTTTTAGGTGTGTATGCTTGTAAAACCAAATCACTTACAAATACTCAATACTAGTTGTTCTGTTGGCTTTTAGTCTAACCTTTCTCAGCTTTGAAGATGTCACTGTGCACTACTCTGTTACTAATTCCACATGAAATATGTGAAGGACAGTTCATCTCTTTATTTTGTAAGGGCCAACAAATCTTTCCATCAACTTCTCTGTCCTCCTCCCAATCATTTGATACTTCAGATTCTTAGTACTCAACATCACTAAGTCTCCTACTTTATAGTTGTCAACTTCTCCTCTTTTCCTGTTCACATATTTCTTCATTTCCTCTTGCACTTTCCCTAGCACTGCTTTTGCTTCCTCCTGTATTTCTTTCATCTTTTCAATGAATTTCTCTGCTCCCTTGTACTTCCCCTTCTTTCTTCCCTTGAATTTCATCCTGGGGTTTTGTCCGTAGTTTGCCTTGCAAGGCAATGTTGGAGTATTTGAGTGCATTTTGTTATTATACACAAACTTTGCAGTTCCCAACCATTCTGGCCATTGTTCTTGCCTATGATTGATAAACATTCTTAAGTACTGCTCTAACTCCTGATTGATCCTCTCTGTTTGTCTGTCTATTTGAGAGTGGAATGCTGTTGACAATTTACTTTCTATCCCCAACATTCTATTCAACTCTCTCATTAACCCTGTTACAAATTGTGGCCTCTTATCTGATATAATACTTTTGGGTAGACCATGCAACTTCCATACATTGTCCCTGAACAATCTAGCTAATCCTTCTACCAATGTTTTCTCTGTAGTAGGTATAAAGTGTACTATTTTTGTTAATCTATTGACTACTACCAAGATTGAATTATATCCTTGAGCCAAAGACAACTTCATGATAAAATCTGCTAATATATGCATCCAAGGCTTTTCTGGGATTGAGTTTGGCATTATTTTCCCTGCTAGTTGTTCTGTGCAATTTTTATTGTGCTAGCAAGCATCATACCCTCCACATACTGCTTCACTTCTTTTATAATTCCTGGTTACCAAAAATTCCTAGTGACCAACTCCACTGTCTTCCACTGTCCTCTATGACCTCTTACTGGCATATCATGATGTAGCCTGATAATTTCTGCTCTCAATTTATTGTCTTTTAGCATATACACTTTTCCTTCCTTGTACATTATGCCATCAACTTCTCTCTATTTCTTATCTCTCAAAATCTTTATTCTTGCTCGCTTCATTTCTTCCATGGCTTTCACTACTTCATTATCTTTTACTTTTAACTTTCTGACTTCCTCTAGTAGATCTACTCCATCTATTATAATTTCTACTATCTCTGTTTTTCTCACTTCAAACCATTTTGGTTTTACCAATGTCCCATCCTCGTTGTTCTTTTTTATCCCAATTTCCTAGTCCAGTCTCCTGCTCAGACTGTTTACTTTTTCCATCTTGCTTCCTGGAACATGTTTCAATGTAAAATTAAATCTCAATAGGTATAAAGTCTATCTCACTTATCTCCAATTTAGTTTCTGTACCTTTATGAAGTATTCAAGATTTTTATGGTCTGTCCAAATCTCAAACTTTATCATAGTTCCCTCTTAGAAGTGTCTCCATTCTTCTAGGCATCTGATTATGGCTAATATTTCTTTGTCATGTATCTCATAGTTTCTTTTTGTGTCACTTAGAGATTTTAAAATGAAAGCTACTGGTCTCTACTGTTTGTTAGGGCATTTCATTAATAGTATCCCTTCAGTCACATAATTAGAAGCATCTGCTTTTACCCTAAACTTCCTGTCTAACTCTGGAGCTGCTAATACTGGTCTGGTTATGAAAATCCTTTTGAGTTCATCAAATGCCTTTTCCTGCCCCTACTTGTCATGACTTGGCAAAATGGCTAAGTCATTATTTATATTTCTTTTCTTTTCTTTTCTTTTTGGACTTACAACTACAAGATGGAGTGTGAGAAAGTATCACGTTGATGGGGATCAAAGGGAATTTGATCTCGAGACAAGAGTGACAGCAAATGGAGATAACAAGACTCCGAGATGTTTCACAGTTGTGCACTAAACAAGTAGGCACTGAGGAGATATTCAAATAGC
>Ga0153996_1001318_pt1 | contig 10158 bp, 9 predicted proteins | sample TSNC080MetaG_FD_104728 | JGI IMG/M metagenome (GOLD analysis project Ga0153996, IMG submission 104728) | Attine ant fungus gardens microbial communities from North Carolina, USA - TSNC080 MetaG | ecosystem: Host-associated > Fungi > Mycelium > Unclassified | place: USA: North Carolina, Lumber... | reverse complement strand
CGGTTCAGAATGCCCATATTGATGCCGCGGCCTATACGACGATATGGGACGCCGGGACTGAGTTTATCGAGTACCTTGTTGACAATGGCGCCAAGGTGGCGGTTCCAACCACGATAAATCCGGTGTCCCGTGATATTAAGAACTGGGAGAAACTGGGGACTACCGAAGGGTTTGCTGCCAAGAGCAAGAGGCTGGAAGATGCCTACCTGCGGCTGGGAGTCATTCCCACCTGGACCTGTGCGCCCTATCAGTGTACCAATGTGCCGGGATTCGGAGAAGTGGTGAGTTGGTCGGAGTCCAATGCGGTTAATTTTGTGAATTCGGTGATTGGTGCCAGGGCTGAACGGCTTCCGGATCTGGTCGATGTCTGCTGTGCGGTGGTGGGAAGGGTTCCTGAATACGGATTATATAGAGAAGAGAACCGTACCGGTGATATGCTGTTTTTGCTGGAAGGATTTGATAACACCTGGTTTCAGGATACTGTCGATTATGCTGTTCTCGGTTATCTGATCGGCGAAAAGGTGATCAATAAGGTTCCGGTCATTGCCGGACTGCCGGAGCGAACCAGGCCGGATAACCTGAAGGCTTTTTCCGCAGCTGCAGCTTCCGGCGGGGCAGTTGCTTTATTTCATGCGGTCGGTATAACACCGGAAGCACCTGATGTAGAAACTGCTTTTCGGGGGAAAACCGGGTATCCGATCGTTACTATCACGACCGATGATATGATGGCGATGGAAAAAAGACTGAATACTGCGGAAGAAAATAAGGTGGATCTGGTTTTAATGGGGTGCCCCCATCTGTCGTTTCCGGAAGTGAAAGAACTGGCCGGACTGCTGGAAGGAAAACAAATTGCGGAAGAAACAAAATTCTGGATACATACCAGCAGGACGGTGTACGATCTGGCGATGAGAGCCGGATCTGCTCAGATCATAGAAGAAAGCGGAGCAGTGCTTTTGAATGATACCTGTTTAATGGAAATGGAATGTGATGGTGTGTGGGAAGGGCAGCATTTCGTTACCAATTCCGGTAAGGCGGCTCAATATGCTCCGGCGATTGCCGGCGTTAAGATAACCATGGCTGATTTAAACGGCTGTGTAGATGCGGCTCTGACCGGTAAAAGACCGGAGAGGAGGGGGGCAGAATGATTGTAATTGATAATTTTAAAATTCTTTTGGAAGGAAATCCTCAAGGGCAGGCTCTGGTAACTGATAAGCCGCTCAGCTTTTGGGGCGGAGTTGATACGGCTACCGGCAGGATACAGGATGTTCATCACGATCTGTGCGGTGAAGTTTTAACGGGTAAGATTCTGTGTATCCCTTATGACCGAGGTTCCTGCTCAGGTTCCGGGATACTGATTGAAATGGTTAAGCAAAGAACCGCACCGGCGGCCATCTTGTGTCTGGAAGCGGAGCCGGTGCTGGCGTTAGGACCGCTGATCGGTGAAAAGATGTATGGCCGGGGTATGGCCCTGCGCAACATTAGCCCGGAAGACTATCAGAAAATCGCTACCGGTGATATTGTTACATTAAAAGATGACTGCATTCTGATCAATAGGGGCGGTACTATCTGATCGATATACAGGAAACCAGAGTCAGGGATTACAGTGATGTAATCCCTGACTTTATAATCTGCAGCAAATCAACTTGGAAAAGGAAATAATAGACAAAAAAATTTGCATGTGATAGTATTATTTCAATCTCAAGTGAGGCATTTAAATATGGAAAAAAGGAAAAACTTACGGTTAAGTACTGTGCAGAAGATCGCCATTGGTTTTTTTGGCATTATTCTGCTGGGTGGGATATTGTTATACCTGCCGATATCAAATCAGCAGCCGATCCGTTTTGTAGATGCGTTATTCTCGGCTGCAACTGCCGTATGTGTGACCGGACTGGTGACTATTGTCCCGGCGGCCCAGTTTACATTGTTCGGTAAGATTATATTACTGCTGTTAATTCAGATCGGCGGACTGGGAGTGATTGCCTGCCTGATTCTGTTTCTGGTCCTGCTCAGACGCAAGATTACGGTTAGAGAGCGGGTTATGATTCAGGAAACCTATGGGGTGGATGCTTTATCGGGTATCGTGCGGATGGTGCTCAGAATCGTACAGGGAACCTTTATTGCCGAAGGGATCGGGGCTCTGTTCTACTCCTTTCAGTTTATTCCTGAATATGGGCTGCTCACAGGAATCGGTTATTCGATTTTTCACGCGGTATCAGCCTTTTGTAATGCCGGGATAGATATCCTTGGTGACAGCAGCCTGCAGCGATATCTTTCCAGTCCGATCGTAAACTTTACCACCATGGGTCTGATTGTCCTCGGTGGTCTCGGTTTTCTGGTATGGTGGGATCTGTTTCGGAATACGAAAGATGTGATTAAGAACGGCAGACCGATGCGTCACCTGTTTACCAGGCTGCAGCTGCATTCTAAATTGGTGTTGTTTATGACCTTTTTGTTGATTACCGGCGGAACGGTATTATACCTTCTGCTTGAATTCAGCAACCCGGAAACGCTGGGCAAGCTGGGCTGGGGTTCGAAGCTCATGGCATCGATGTTTCAGTCGGTAACTACCAGAACGGCCGGTTATGTGACTCTGCCGCAGGGGAGCCTGCGGGTAAGTGCTCTCCTGATCGGATGCCTGCTGATGTTCATCGGTGGTTCACCGATGGGAACGGCCGGTGGTGTTAAAACTACAACCATTGCAATGTTGTTTTTTATGTGCAAAGCTACGATAAAGGGCGGGAAAGATACCGAGTGCTTCGGCCGTAAAATCCCTGAGGAAAATCTCCGTACCGGTTCTTGTGTGGTCCTGGTGTTTGTTTTTGCACTGCTGACGGGAACTGTACTGGTGAGCGTATTTGAACCTGGTGTCAGCCTGCAGTCTATTTTGTATGAAACCACATCGGCTATTGCGACGGTCGGATTGTCAGCCGACCTGACCCCGTCTCTGAGCGATGCCAGTAAGTATGTTATCATGCTGCTGATGTATCTCGGCCGGATCGGACCCATTACCATGGCTCTTGCATTCGGCGGAAGAATGCATAGTAAAGATTATTACCGGGAACTGCCGGAAAGACGGATCATGGTCGGATAGGAGGAAGATATGGGAAAACAATATGCGGTATTTGGTTTGGGTACATTCGGTGTAAGCGTTGCACTGACATTGGAGAATCTGCACTGTGAAGTAATTGTGGTGGATAATTCGGCGGAAAAGATCCATGAGATTGCCGATAAAGTATCTTATGCAATTCATGCTGATATACAGGACCCTGAGGTGATAAAGGATTTGGGCGCGCGAAATCTGGATGGGGTGATCGTTGCTGTTGCGGAGAATCTGGAGGCCAGCATCATGGCTACGATACTGGCTAAGGAAGCAGGAATTCCTTATGTGCTGGCTAAGGTACTAAGCCCCCTGCATGCCGATATTCTGAAAAAGGTGGGAGCCGATGAGGTGGCTTATCCGGAACGGGAAATGGGCAGCCGGGTTGCCAGGAGCCTGGTATCTACGGATTTTGCTGACTGGATTGAGCTGTCACCTACTTATAGTATCATCGAGGCTGCCGTTCCCCGGGAATGGGTAGGAAAGTGCCTGAAGGAACTTGAAACACGGGTCAGATACCGGGTCAACATCGTTGGCGTGATCGAAGAAGGACAGGTTAAAGTGGCGCTGGATCCCGATGAAATCTTCCGGGCAGGAGCGATTTTAATATTAATAGGTGCTAATAAAGACCTCCAGAAAATTGTTAAGATGTAAGGGGAGCAGAATGATTACAAGTACCTCAAATGCAAAAGTCAAAGAGCTGGTTCAGCTGCAGAAAAGCAGCCGGAGGCGGAGAGAGCAGAGTGTCTTTATCGTTGAGGGAAGCCGTATGTGCGGTGAGATTCCCGGCGATCTGATCATCGAAAGATATGTGTCGGAGACGTATATGCAGCAGCATGCCAATCAGGATTTGAACAGTATTAAAACCGAAGTGCTGGCGGACCGGGTGTTTGCCCATGTATCCGATACCAAGACCCCGCAGGGTATCTTATGTGTTGTGAAAATGATCATATATACTGCGGATGAGATTATAAATGTATCCAATCCGTTCATACTAATATTGGACGGCCTGCAGGATCCGGGGAATCTGGGAACTATTTTCCGCACTGCCGAAGCGGCGGGGGTGAGCGGTATCATCATGAGCAGGGAATGTGTAGATATCTATAATCCAAAAGTGATTCGTTCAACCATGGGTTCCATCTACCGCATGCCATTTAAATATGCCGATGATCTGGCCGGAATGATCGGGCGGATGAAGGATCGCGGAGTACAGATTTACGCCGCCCATCTGGATGGCCGGTGCAGTTACGATGAGGCTGATTACAGCCAAAAGACAGCATTTATGCTGGGTAATGAAGGCAATGGCCTGCGGCGGGAAATCGCCGATCTTGCCGATGCCTGTATTCAAATCCCGATGCATGGGGAAGTAGAGTCACTCAATGTGGCAGTGGCGGGAACTGTATTGATGTTTGAAGCTGCACGGCAGCGAAGAAGGAAGTGAGAAATGTGAAACCATTAATTGACTTATCAAAGGAATACGGTCTGGTGCTTGAAGGCGGCGGAGCCCGCGGCGCATATCAGATCGGAGCATGGAAGGCTTTGGCGGAAGCCGGTGTAAAGATTAACGCAGTTGCCGGTACATCGGTAGGGGCTCTTAATGGTGCCCTGATCTGCATGGGTGATACTGCGCTGGCGGCAAAGCTTTGGAGCGAAGTGGCTTCATCCGATATTATGGATGTAGATGATGAGTGGATGGAGCGTTTCTTTAACCGGGAGACGACATTTAAAGAGCTGCTGCAGGAGGCGAGGCGCTATATCGCTGATGGCGGGATTGACATCACCCCGCTGAGACACCTGATCTGTGATGTGATGGATGAAGAAAAGATCCGAAAATCAAAGATCTCTTTTTATATGCTGACCTATTCCCGGACCGATAAAGAAGAGCTGGATCTCAGCATTGAAGATATTCCGGAGGGTATGCTGGCCGATTATCTGCTGGCCAGTGCGTATCTCTGGGGATTTAAGAATGAACCGCTGCATGGGAAAAAATACATGGACGGCGGGATATTCAATAACGTACCCCTGAATTCACTGGTTGACCGGGGGTATGAACATATCATTTCGATCCGTATATACGGACCCGGCCGGGAGCCGAAAGTCAAGCTTTCAGAGGGTACCGTACTATATGAAATCGGACCTCGCGTCAGCCTGGGCAGCATTTTGGAATTCCGCTCCAAGCGCAGCCAGCAGAATATGAAGATCGGTTATTACGATGCCAAACGGCTCCTTTATGGCCTGGTCGGACAAATTTACTATATTGAACAAACCCGTGAAGAGTGGTATTATGAAGAGAAAATGAGCATGCTGGGCGAGCTTGAGAAGACCGAAACCGCATTTGTCCTGAAGCTGCCGTTGGGTTATTCGGCGATGGAGCTTTATCTGGCTATGCTGGAGGCCAGCGCAAAGCAGCTTCGGGTGCCCAAATATGCAATTTATAAGGAAGAGGAACTGGAAAGTATGGTGAGGCAGCGTTATGCCAAGTGGGCGGTCAAGGATCAGCTGCCGGAATTTGTTCATCGTTTCATCGAGTTCGGAAAGGATATCAATATGAATTTAAAAGGACGCAGTTTTTTAACATTGAAAGATTTTTCGCCGGAGGAGATCTTATATTTTGTCGATCTGGCAGCAGAGCTGAAGACTAAGAAAAAACAGGGTATCAGAGGAAATAGTCTGGCCGGAAAAAATATCGGTCTGATCTTCGAGAAACCCTCGACCAGAACCCGCTGCGCGTTTACCGTAGCGGCTAATGATGAGAGCGGATTCCCGACCTATCTGGCAGGTGATGAGATACAGCTGGGGCATAAAGAGAGTATCGAGGATACGGCGAGAGTATTGGGCCGGATGTTTGATGGCCTGGAGTTCCGGGGGTTCCATCACGATTATGTGGAAGCGCTGGCTAAATTCGGCGGAGTACCTGTCTGGAACGGTTTAACCGATGATTATCATCCGACTCAGTGTTTGGCGACTTTGCTTACCATGAAGGAGCATTTTGGCCGGTTGGATCACTTAAAGGTAGTTTATCTCGGTGACGGACGAAATAACGTTGCCAACAGCCTGATGATCGGCTGTGCAAAAGTGGGCATCGATATTGTGATCTGCGGACCGAAAGAATTGTGGCCGAATGAGGAACTGGTTGAACAGTGCCGTAAATATGCTGTGGCTTCAGGGACAAAGCTGGAAGTGACCGACGATCTGGACGGCGTAAAAGACGCCGATGTACTGTATACTGACGTATGGACATCGATGGGCGAGGAAGCAAAAGAACAAGAACGGATTAATCTGCTGAAAGATTATCAGGTGAATGCTGAACTGATGAAGCGGACCGGTAAAGCTGATACTATCTTCACCCATTGTCTGCCGGCGGTGAAGGGCAAAGAAGTAACCGAAGATGTGTTTGAGAGCGATGCTTCGGTGGTATTCGATGAGGCGGAAAACCGTCTGCATACCATCAAAGCGGTTATGGTAGCAACGCTGGGAGAAGAATAAATTGAAAGCGGAGATATTAAAAAAACTGCGGGAAAGCAGCGATTACATTTCCGGTCAGCAGTTCTGTGAAGAATTCGGAGTTTCCCGGACGGCGGTCTGGAAGGTGATCAATCAGCTCAAGGAAGACGGATATCAGATTGAGGCGGTGCGCAATAAAGGTTACCGTATTGCCGCCTGCCCTGATGTGATGACCAAAGAAGCGGTCGGCAGCATGCTGACCACCGACTGGGCCGGCCAGACCATCGTCTATTTTGATGAAACCGATTCTACCAACACCCAGGCGAAAAAACTGGGTGAGCAGGGAGCGGTACACGGCACCCTGGTGCTGGCGGAATTGCAGAACAGCGCAAAGGGACGGCGCGGACGGGGGTGGATCGCACCTGCGGGAGAGAATATTTACATGACCATCCTGCTGAGGCCGGATATTGAACCGGTGCACGCCCCGATGCTGACACTGGTTATGGCGCACAGTACAGTGCTGGCAATTCGGCGGATCACGGGATTGGAGGCGCTGATCAAGTGGCCTAATGACGTGATTGTGGGGCGAAAAAAGGTTTGCGGAATCCTGACCGAAATGAGTGCTGAGGTCGATTATATCAATCACGTTGTAATCGGTGTCGGTATCAATGTCAATATGCAGGAAATTCCGTCTGACCTGGAGGCGAAAGCGACAACTCTGTCAAGGGAAAAAGGTGAGTTGATCAAGCGGGCTGATTTAGCAGCGGAGGTAATGAACCGGTTTGAAGCGGACTATCAGATGTTTATGGAGAGCCGTGATCTCAGTCGGCTAAAGAACAGCTATAATCAGATGCTGGTCAATATTAATAAAGAAGTAAGCATACAGGAAGTGGACCGGGAATATCGCGGACAGGCTTTGGGCATTAATGAAAATGGTGAGCTGCTGGTGAAGAAAACTGACGGCAGTATTGAAGCGATATTTGCCGGTGAGGTATCGGTCCGCGGAATTTATGGATATGTATAGGAGAGGGAAAAGTGTACGAGGATAGAATCGTATTATGCGGAGCCAATTCGTATGAAGAAAAATATTATCTGAATCCGGACTTTGAAAATCTGCCGGATCATATTAAGGATGAACTCAAGATCATGTGTGTATTGTATACGCATGATGTGGGCGGAATTCTGACATTGGTATACGAAGAAGATGGTGCGCTTTATTTTGATGTTACATCTAAAGAGGGTGACCCTATGTTCGATGAGATCGGCAGCCAGTTAAAGATCAAAGAGCTGCAGCAGACCAAGGAGGAATTGCTGGCGTCTCTGCAGCTATACTACAGAGTATTTTTTTTAGGGGAGGACGTATAATGCTGCTTGCGATTGATGTAGGTAATACCAATATAACTATCGGGGTATTTGATGATGAAGAACTGCTGGGAACTTTTCGCCTGACTACCAGTCAGACGCGGACTTCAGATGAGTACGGTATCACCCTGTGTGAGGTCATTGAGCGCCGCGGTATCGTTCCGACCGAGATCGGTGCTGTCATTATTTCGTCTGTAGTTCCCGATTTGATGCATTCATTGGGCAGTGCGGTGATAAAATATTTCGGGATCAAACCGCTGGTGGTATCATCCGGGATTAAAACCGGAATCCGGATTGCTACCGAGAATCCGCGGCAGGTTGGACCGGACCGGATCGTCGATCTGGTGGCAGCTCATGAGTTGTACGGCGGGCCGGTGCTGATCCTGGACTTTGGTACGGCGACTACTTATGACCTGCTGGAAGAGGACGGAACCTTCCGATATGGTGTGACTTCTCCGGGGATTCGCCTGACCGCCCGGGCACTGTGGTCCGGTGCGGCTATGCTGCCGGAAATAGAAATTAAACGCCCGGATACCATTCTCGCTAAAGAGACGGTATCCAGCATGCAGGCGGGGCTGGTATATGGTTACATCGGGCAGACTGAATACATCGTCAGGAAGATGAAGGAACAGTCCGGTTATCATGATGCCGTTGTAGTAGCAACCGGCGGGTTGGGCAAGATTATCGCCGAGGGAACCGACTGCATCGATATCTATAATCCGAAACTGACACTTCAGGGTCTTCGTTTTATATATCTGAAGAACAAGAGGTAGAATAAGCAACATGAAGAAATTAATTATCGGCAATGTGGAACTCGTTAATCAATACATACTTGCGCCGATGGCAGGGGTGACCGACCTGCCTTTTCGTTTGCTCTGTAAAGAGCAGGGAGCGGGGCTTTTGTGTATGGAGATGATCAGTGCCAAGGCCATTCAGTACAATAATCGAAACACTAAAGAACTGCTGCGGATTGATCCGGCTGAATGTCCGGTGTCTCTTCAATTATTCGGCTCTGAACCGGAGACCGTCAGTGAAGCGGCGAAACGGATCGAGGAACTGCCCTTTTCCATTCTGGATATAAATATGGGATGCCCGGTGCCAAAGATTGTCAAGAACGGAGAAGGTTCTGCCCTGATGAAAAACCCGAAGCTGGTCTATGAGATCGTTTCCCGGACGGTGCGGGCAATAGACAAGCCGGTAAGTGTAAAAATCCGCAAAGGTTTTGACGAAAATCAGGTTAATGCGGCGGAAATCGCCAGGATTATCGAGGAGGCCGGAGCGGCGGCCGTTGCGGTTCACGGCCGGACCAGAGAACAATACTATTCTGGTACGGCTGATTGGGAGATCATCCGGCAGGTCAAAGAGGCGGTTAAGATTCCGGTGATCGGCAACGGCGACGTAACGTCTGGGCCAGCCGCCGCGGCGATGATAGAGCAGACCGGCTGCGACGGGGTGATGATCGGCCGGGCTGCGGAGGGTAATCCGTGGATATTCGCTGAACTGACCGCTTATGAGAAAAACGGAGAGATTCGGCGGCGGCCGGATATGTCTGAGCTCAGAGCGACCATGCTGCGCCATGCCGGTCTGCAGATCGAGCACAAAGGAGAGTTCTTAGGCATTCGGGAAATGCGCAAGCATGTTTCATGGTACACAAAGGGCCTGACAAATTCGGCCAGGCTTCGCGGTGAAATTAATGCAGTCGAATCTTACGAAGAATTGGAAAAATTATTAGTTGAAAAGCTGCAATAAAAATTTGGTCTCTTACATATACTTAACAAATGTCCCGGGTTCTTACAGAACTTACAGTTATTTTCTTGACATTGCCGCTTCAATTAGGTATAATGTTGAAATTGTGAAACACGGGATATAACAAGGCTAACATGTCTTGTGCTGATATGCGGATATATATTATTTTCAAGGAGGAAGCAGGAAAAGATGGAAGAGAAAAAGACAATACTTACTTATGCCGGACTCAAAGCATTAGAAGACGAGCTGGAGAACCTGAAAGTAGTAAAACGTAAAGAAGTAGCCGGTAAGATCAAGGAAGCCAGAGAACAGGGCGATCTATCGGAAAATGCCGAATACGATGCGGCAAAAGATGAACAGCGTGACATTGAAGCGCGTATCGATGAACTGGAGAAAATCCTTAAGAATGCAGAAGTTGTAGTTGAGGATGAAGTGGATCTGGAGAAGATCAATATCGGATGTACCGTACTGGTACACGATAAAGAATTTGATGAAGATATTCAGTTTAT
>Ga0153996_1001314_pt1 | contig 10174 bp, 7 predicted proteins | sample TSNC080MetaG_FD_104728 | JGI IMG/M metagenome (GOLD analysis project Ga0153996, IMG submission 104728) | Attine ant fungus gardens microbial communities from North Carolina, USA - TSNC080 MetaG | ecosystem: Host-associated > Fungi > Mycelium > Unclassified | place: USA: North Carolina, Lumber... | reverse complement strand
GCTCAAGGAAAGAGTTCTTCTGGGAGAGGAGACCTGAGCTTAGTCACACACTCCAAGCTCTACACCACAGTTGTAGAGTACTGTCCCCTTTACACCTAGGGCCCGGCTTCCAGTCAAGGTATATAGAGTAGAGAGGTATAAGAGAGCAAAGAGAAAGGTAGGGAATAGTGGTTATAATTTGAGAAAACAAACTCAATGATGAGCTGGCATTGTTTATATGTGTTATATTCCTCTTATATATCCATTTGGGGTGAATTACAAAAAGAGAAGGGTTGTAATAATTGAATATCCCATTAAAAATCATTTAAATAAGGAGAGAAAAGAGAAAATCAATTACTATTTTTCTTTAGATTTACTGAATTTATTCAAATTTTATAGAATTTTGTAGCATTTATTTGAGTAAAAAGTGTGTGTGTGAAAAGTTGAACTATGTGTCAGTGCCGTCACTCCCACATTTAGTCTCACATATATAATAGACGAGGTTTTTATCTAGGCCTCTGGCCCTTCTCGAACCCTCTACTAATTCTGTGTTATTAAGTTTGTATTGAAGTCAGTCTGCTACACTCCCTTCCTACAACAGTCTATGCAGCAACAGATAGTGTTGTCTATCAGATTGCTTTGCTCCCTTCTAACAATGGTTTGCATCACAATGAGCAATATTGTGCATCAGGTTGCTGTGCTCCCTTCCTTCACCGGTAATTTGCACTGTTGTAAGTCAGGTCACTCTGCTCCCTTCCTACAACAGTGAGGCCACAGTCAGCTTGCTTTACTCACTGCCTGTTCCAATTTTATTCCAATTTATCCTAATTTATCCGAATTTATTTGAATTTTGTAGAGTTTTTGAGTGAAAAGAGAGCTATTAGGTAAAACTTAGTCATGATTAGGTGAAGCTTTGTCATGCTCACTCAGCTGCTATCATTCCATGTTTGGTGTAGCATATATACTAGACGAGGTTTTCATCTGGGCCTCTGGCCCTTCTTGAACCCTTTACTAATCCTATGTTATTAAGATTATGTTGAAGTCAGTCTGCTACACTTCCTTCTTACAACAGTCTGCACAGCTGCAGATAGTGTTGTCCATCAGGTCGCTTTGCTCCCTTCCAACAATGGTCTGTGACACAGTGAGAAATATTGTATGTCAGGTTGCTTTGCTCCTGTAAGAGGACATCTGGTGTCGCTTAGATAACCTGGTAGGGTTCACATGATCTAGCGTTCCCATGGATCCTCGGAGTCCGCGGTACATAGTTCCTATTATCCTCTAGTTCGGGTCTCCCTCATAGAGCTACATAGCCATATCTGGTAGTGTAGTTATTAGTGTCTGGTGCATGTGACTATGCGACTAGTGCACAGACCGGCTAGTCTAGTATAAGTAGCTAGTGATATACGGTAGAATACCTTACCTCAACATTAGTTTGATCTCCTGGGCTATCCATCGATCTGACTTAAGACGCCTGCTCTACTATATTGCAGTGTGACTGGTGCCTCACTGAGTGTGCCCTTACACCTATGTTAATAAAAGACTGTCAAAGCTTAGATTTGCTCTACATCTCAATATCATCAATCACTGAGACATCAACATCTTGGCCTTTCACTCTGACTGCAATATCAACTTCATTATTAACATCTACTCTGACAACAATCAAACCGCCCTACACTACCTACAACAAAATATCATCAATCTGGAAGGTACAATTATCTTAACAGGTGATCTCAATATTAGAGACAGTGACTAGGACCCCAACTTCCAGGACTACTCCACCCATACTGAAGACTTCCTCACCATCACTAACAGCCTTGGCTTAGAGCTCTCCCCGCCTCTGAACCCTGGACCTACTAGATATGCAGACAACACACGGGACTCTAACTCTGTTATAGATCTTGTTTTCCTACCCCCTAACAATAGAGGATTTGGACAACATATGCTTTACCCTGACATTTGCAAACCCTCTGACCATGTTCCACTCACTATTGAAGTAGGTATTGCAGAAACTAACACTGACCTCAGCTTCAGGTCGATCAGCAAAGATAGCGAGGAAGAGGAAAAATTTTTGGCAGCACTCATCAGCAGTTTCTCCAACATAAATTCATTGACTATCACAACCAAAGAGGAGTTGGAGGGAGTAGTTCAGTAGATGGTTGACACTTTCAAAAGGTCTTGGAACAACCATGCAAAACTGAAACACATTACAAAGCATTCAAAAGAATAGTGGAACCAAGACTGTACCACAGGTCTTAGCAGATACTGTGCATCAGGCGACCTCCAACACTGGAAGGAATTCAAGGCTGTCGTCTGGGCCACCAAGAAAAAGTTTTTCAACAACAAAATATATGAAATCACAACCTCAAATAAGAGACCCTGGGACCTAATGAATTGGGTTTGGAAGAAATCAATGCCAGCCATCGAATCCATTTCATATGAAAATTGCCCCTGCAATACTCTCCCAGACCTATGGCATGCTCTTCATAACTCCTATAACTCTGCTGTGAACAGACCTGTCAACACCTGTATTCTCAACAAAATCCCCCAAGTGACCCCCATCGAGTGGCCTGCCTTTTCTAAACAAGAATTCAAGGATGCAATAGCTAAGTATTCATCGTCATCTGCCCTAGGACCTGACCATATCTCTTGGAGACATCTTAAAACCCTATTCTCTAGTGACCTATGCTTGGAGAAAATAGTAAATGTCGCTAACGCTTGTATCAACTTAGAGTTTTGACCATCCCACTTCAAAGCTGCCAACACTATTATTATCCCTAAGCTGAATAAGGAGTCATACAGCACACCCAAATCCTTTTGCCCTATTGTCCTACTCAACACTACAGGAAAGCTCATCAAGAAAGTCATTAGCAATCGACTTTAATTCCATATGGTAAACAATAGTTTTCTGGACCCAAACTTGGTGGTATCAGACAATAATCCACTACCGATGCCGGCATCTACCTCACTCACCTCATTTGGGCTGGGTGGCTCAAGCAGTGCCATACTAGTGTCATAGCATTTGATATTGCACAATTCTTCCCTTCTCTGAATCACTCTTTTCTCTCTGCATGTCTAAAGAAAGCAGGTCTCAACACTAACATCATGGGTTTCTTTGACAGTTACCACACAGGTCGCTCCACCTCATACTCCTGGAATCAATTCTCATCTCCATACTTCAATGTCAATGTTGGAGTGGGCCAAGGCTCTGCCCTTTCACCTATCCTTTCTGCTATTTATCTTGCCCCAATCATAAAAACATTCAAAAAAAGAATAAAAAACCTAAAAGAAAGCATTCCGACTGATATCCTCTCTTTTGTTAATGACGGTCTTTTAATTTCTCAGGAGAAGAGCTATACACTTTCCTCTTCCTTTTTACTTTGTAGTTACAACATTATGTCCAAAATCCTTCTCGATGCTGGTCTCATCATAGAGCACAGCAAGACAAAACTCTTCTACTTCACAAGAGCTCGGCACCCTCCCAACCCCTCCATCGACCTATCATCTGTAGAAGGCCCTGTTATCTCCCCTAAGCCTATATGGTGCTACTTAGGCTTCTTCTTTGACTGTAAACTCAATTTTCACTACTATACGCACTACTATGTGACAAAGTGCCTCTCCACTCTCAGTACCATGAAGATGCTCGGGAACTCCTCACAAGGTCTCCTCCCTATCCGAAAACGACTCCTATATAGGACCTGTGTCCTGCCCATTGCCCTGTATGGATTCCAACTGTGGTTCTTCAAAAGCGCCCCTATCATCAGAAATACAACTGAGCTAAAGAAAATGCAGTGAAGAGTAGCCCTCTGGATTACAGGTGCCTTCTGAATTTCACCATCTGAAGGTATTGAGGCCATTGCAGGCCTCATCCCCATCATGCTACACCTACGCAAGCTTAATGGCAGACATCATTTACAATATACCTCTATCCCTCCTTCATATGCCATCAACTCACTTCTTGACTCACAACATGCAAAAAACCAGCCACTCCATAGAGTCGCCACCTCCAAGCTCACCGCAAAGTAACAAGCAAAGCTAAAAAACCCTATCAAAGATGTCAATAAATGCCTCAATAGTATCAGGCAATGCTTTAACCCCCTCCACCCCCTCTTTTCTCCTAGATCAAGAGTAGTCGATCATTTCTCTAGTAGAATTAGTTTCTATTCACCTCCTTCTTCTGATGAGGACCTCTACCAGCACCTCCAGAGTCTTAACTATGCCTTCAGGGATTCCCAAGTATTACCCAACAGTGCTGTAGTCGTCGCTGATGGAGGTGTTAAAAAATCACAGGTCGCCACAACAGCTGCCCATATCTGGTCCAACAATGTGGTCATAAAAGAATTACAAGTCAACTCCATAAACATCACAGCCCTCAAGGCTGAGCTCATGGCTATCCACACTGGACTCATCCCTGCCATGGAAATTGAAAATATCCATGACATTATCGTCATCACTGACTCCATCACAGCAGGAAGAAAAATCTTGGAGTCTAAAGTCCACCCCCTCCAGAACATGGTCATTCCACTAACCTCTGCAATTAAGTTCTTCTTCAGCAAAGACAGCAGGAATAAAATACACTTCTGGTACTGCCCTAGAAAAGCTGAATGGCCTAGACACAAACTCATCGATGAGCAGGTCAAAGCAAACACATGCGTCCCTACTTTCCCCAGCAAGGATTTACACTTATTTAGTCAAAAGAAAGAATGCAATAACATTCTCTGTGAATGGCAAATGTCATTTGCTAACAGCCTCAAGAAAGACCACTATTTCCTCAACTTTGAAGATGAAAAGCAGAGGGTTATCAAACCTACATATGCAAAAGGCAGCTCGTGGCTCCCTGTCATAGGATTCACCAACTCACTATGTGCCTGCTTCACTCACATGACTACTAGACATGCCCCCATCAGAGAATACAGACAAAGATTCTTTCCTCACCTCTCTACTAGCTGCCCATGCGGCGAAGCTGAGGTTCAAACTCATGAACACATTGTCATGGAATGCATCAGACACTACCTCTCCACTCGACCATGCAACATCATCATCAACAGCTTTGTCCATTTCCTCGCAGACAACCCTGGTGCATTCAGCTTTGATAATGGCTGAGGTCCCATCACGGTGCGACTCTTCAGAGTAAAAGCGCAGCCTTTACCATCTCATCTCCTCTTTTTTATATTTCTACATTTCTTCTTTCTGCATCTGTATTTCTGTCTCTCTGTTTCTTTTTTCTTATTTAAGTAGGTACTCTGTACTTGCCATGGCCTGCCTACACACCCCGTGTAATAAATCGTTGATTTAAAAAAAAAAAAAACTACAAAAGATACATACAATATAATTATAGTATAAGAACCTCCCAGAAGATGCTCCTCTTCATCTTTGAGCCACTTGGTTTGCAGGCACTGGGCCAAGGTTCTGATTTTCTAATTCAGCAATTTACTCTATGTATATATTCCTGTATTCCTCACATAATGATTTGATTCTCCTAACTGAGCCTTGTTCATAGGCTATGGTTTCTGGATATTCTTCCTTAACCCTTTGATCAGCTCCTTGTTTTTACTTGGCTTAACAGGTTTTACTAGGATCTTTGATTGTGCAGGTGGCATCAAAGGTTCTATGTCCCCTGCCTCCACTGAGTTCTGAATTGTTATTTTGGTTGCCACTTCTTTATAAGAAGGGCCTGCTACCAAACTTTTAGGTTTTAGTTGCAAAAACTTCAAAGAATGTAGTTCCTACAAAATCTTGACTAATTTCTTTGGTTTAAGTTATCTAGCTTCCTTATCCAATAAATCTGAAGCTTCTATAAGGGGATTATTCAAGGGTAAGTGTAAGGGGATACCCTAGGAACGGCCTAGACTATTGAGTAAGCTCCAACCTAAAGGACTAACCTAACTTAGTAAGATGCCTTCTTACCTTCTCATCTATCTCTGCCTTGATGGTACCTATTATCTATAAATAGGACAGTGGTATTATTAGTTAGTACTCATATGACTGTGGCACACAGACCATCAATTATAGTATATATAGTCACTTATATAGGTAGATCTATCCTTACTCAAATATCACCTTAGCTTCCAGAACTCTTACCTAGCTTTAGGGTTAACTGCCTCTGAGTGATTCCCTAACAGTAAGTCCTTAGAAGCTAGTAGATAGTCCTGGAAGCTAAGGTGATATTTGAGTAAAGATAGATCTACCTATTAAGATAGAATAATGTACAGTAACTATCACTCTATTGTTATTATCATTGATCTGGACTAACACATGATGACCATGATCTTATTGTTCTATTTTGGACCTTCGACTAGGACTATATATTGCTGCTACACTATCTGTACACCTCAGTTGTGCACCTTACAAGATGACCTCTGAGGTAAGCTTACTCTGGACGATCGGTAGACTATAGACTTACCATTTGTTATGAGAGCCCCAGAGAGGAAAGAGCTTCCCATGTATTCAAACATTTGATCTCTAACATCAAGTCGTATAATGGGGTCAAGATATAAATAGCATGGTAGATTAGGTAATCATATCATGTGACAAGGTCATGTGATCATAGAATGTTCTGGAAGGTCATGTGATTGTGTAATAATAGGGACACAGCCACTTGTAAAGTAGTATAAGTAGGTAGCCAAATCTAACGGAGAACTCCATCGAGTTCTTCCTAAACACTCATCTCGAGTGATCCTTAAGTCATCAAGACTTAGTGATAACACCATTCACATGTAGCAACATTATCTTTTAGGTAAATACTATATAGTTGTGCACCTTACAAGGTGACCTCTGAGCAATGTTATCTCTTACTACCAATACAAGTTGTTATATCTACTATAACAAGAGGTCTGTGCACAATCACATGAATACTAACCTAACAATATCACAAGTTCTTATTTAGTAGACAAGGCATCACCAGAGTTGATAGAGACAAAGGAGATAAGGAATGATGAGATCATGATAAGGGTCTTATTAAGGTTTTCAGTGAAGTTATATTGTAAGTGAGAGTATCAAGACTTTTAGTTGTACTTTTCATAATGATCCAAGGACTGAAGAGAGTACAGGGTTTCAAGGGTAAGAGGATTTTACACAAGAACCACAAAAAGAGAGAACTTGCTGTTCTTGTTCTTTCTAGACTTTTATTTATACTAGCTCCAGATGTTACTACCTATGAATCTGTAGTGTTACTTGAGTGACTAGTTGAGTCAGTATTTGTAGATAAATGAGTCCAAAGATTCTCCTTTAGTTAAAGGGTCTATGAATAAACTATCAATGCTTATGTCATTGTCTGAGTGTAAGACTTTAGCCAAGACAACTTAAATCCACTCCAAGTCCAAGTTAATAAGGAGAACTCAATAGAGTTCTTGTAAGGGCGCACTCAGAGGCACACCAGAACACACTCCAATGTAGTAGAGGAGGTGTCTTAAGTAGAAGCGATGAATAGCCCAGGAGCTTCAACCATTGTTGAGGTAAGGTATTCTACCATACATCACTAGCTATTTATACTAGACTAGCCTGGTCTGTGTGCTAGTCGCTATGAACACTTACATCAGGACAATAATAACTACACTACCAGATATAGCTATGTAGTACTGTGATGGAGACCCAAACTAGAGGGAAGGGAACTATAACTGTAGACTCCAAGGATCTATGGGAATGCTAGATGATGTGAACCCTACCAGATTATCTAAGCAATCTTAGGGTGTCCCCTTACAGTTCTCACTTATTTCCTGTATACTACTTATACAACTACTATATGGTCTGTGTACTATTTTCCCATACTTATCATGTGACCCATCATGTGATGTAACCTTGTGACATTTGTCATGTGACACTTTCCCATGCTCCATCCTTGTGTAGTAAGTCCAAAAGAAAATAAAATGAAACAAAATATAAATAATGACTTAACCATTTTGCCAGGTCATGACACTAAGGTTTATCCAATGTTTTCCCTTATGAGTTTAATGTCTTTGTCCAGAGTCCAAAAGTCTTTGTGCTCACATGAAAGTTATAGATAGCTTTCATCATTAATTTCATTATCTTTTTCTGTAATATTGTTGTTACCTATTAGTTCTTAAATCAACCATTCATTATTGCTTTATGGTTGATAATAGGAGTAATCCCACCCTAAATCCATAACAACTACTGGTAGGTAGCAGTGAATACAATTTATAAAATAAATAAGGGGTATGTTCTTAAAGAAAAGCACTCTAGTTAACTGTGTTTCAGCACAATGCTCCTTTAGCAAGTTCATGGGAAAATAAACTCAAATTTAGAGATAAAAGAACTATCACAAATAGTCATTTACTAATTTGTGATTATAAGTGCTAGAGCTCAAAGGGGCTTAGAAAAAAAGTTTAGACAGTGACAAAAGATGTTGTTAAGTCTAAGGTCTAATCCTTAGATAGAGAGTTCTTATATACATGATTGTGATAATCTATCTTAGTGCACAGACTATCACATGCTACTGATTATTATTCTACATATGGTAGTGTCTTTGTACTGGAAATAGCAATAAATTAACCATATTGAGGTTGTCCTTTGTTCTATTCAAAGGTAGATGAGTATCAATAGGTAATTAATTAAATCTATGCACAAATATTGAGGACTCTATATTTCCTTTAATATGGATTGCCCTGAAGTTATCTTGGGGTCATTCTGAGCATAATATATAGTGCTTCTGATATTTTTAAAAGCAAGGTATTGATTGTGGCAGTTATCAAGATATCAGTGATTTAATGTATGGTACCATAGAGACTACCTACTAATTGCCCAATAGCTTGACAAATACTAATTGAATTGAGACACTTTTAACATCATTTGAAAGGTCTTTTTAAGAGCTTTTGAGCATCTTTGAGGCCATAGAAATTGACAAAGAATTGATGGAGATAGGTTTAAATGAAGCTTGTGACACTTAGACTTACAAACAAACACTGGACTTATGGTATGAACAACTAGACTTTTGGAAAAATATTAGATAAACCTCAAGGAAATAATAGACAAACCTTATGTTATTTATAAACTGAACTAAATGGGTAAACATCAGACTAACTCATTTATAAACAATAACTCAACTTATTACTTCTTGCTACTAGACCTATTCTAACTAGTCACCCATAGTTACTTAGTAGCACATGGTCTAGTAACTTCTGTCATAGAACTATTAGGACAAATACAGGCCAGAAAGAGAAGGAAATGGCAAGTTTTCTCTTTCTGTGATTCTTTTGTGAGACTACTTATTAAAGTGATAATGTTACTGTATGTTAACTTGTCATCACTATGTTATTTCATTCCTTTTTACTTTCACTCATTACTTGTCATATTACTATAGCTACACCTGAGTCCATATTCAATTCTACTGGTATATAACTATGGTTATGTTGTTCACTAGGACCCAGTCTTTGACACTTGGTCCTAGGTGTATTATCTCATGTTCTGATCTATTTACATACTTACCCAGTCTTCAATACTCAGTCCTAGTTGACTTGAGTACAATATTATCTTTTTTTTTTTAAATCATCAATTTATTATACAGGGCACATAGGCAGACCGTTAAAGAGGGCAAAAGAGACTATTAGCCTGGCATAAGCTAAAGATGCAGTACCAGGTCCCAATTGCATGCTAAAGAGTTTGTGAGGATGAATCAAGAATAAAGGTATTAAAAAGAGAATATAGAAAATTAGCGTAATAATTAAGATAAAAATGTTCAAAAGGATTGTAAGCTTGATCTAGATCTTTCTTGCATGGTGTCCCTAAGATGTCCACCTTTACACACCATAACAAGCTCACTATCAAAGTAGTCAGTAAACCACTCCTGGGCCTTACTACACTCAATCAAGCCCTCATCCGCACTCCCACACCAAACCTTATGGGTGTGATACGATCTGAGTCGATGATTAGCCAGGCTTTTCAAGCCTGCTACTCCATAGAAGGTTGTCCAAGTGACTGCTGTGTCTTGTCTCTTGACCAAGTAGAATATAAAGTTCCAGTCTCCTCAACAACCCAACTACTTCACTTAGAACTCAGAAAAGTACCATAAGACGACTCTCGAGCCCTTGAGATGGCGGCAGGTGTCAAGATTCTATTGCCTTCCTCTCAGGCTCTCTGAGTGTTATATTAAAAGTACAAACTGATGAGACTCAATTAAAAATAAATAAAAAAGGAAACTTCTTCTTCCAGCCTCTCTCACTTCTCTCCTCCATGATATTGCCAT
>Ga0153996_1001313_pt1 | contig 10174 bp, 5 predicted proteins | sample TSNC080MetaG_FD_104728 | JGI IMG/M metagenome (GOLD analysis project Ga0153996, IMG submission 104728) | Attine ant fungus gardens microbial communities from North Carolina, USA - TSNC080 MetaG | ecosystem: Host-associated > Fungi > Mycelium > Unclassified | place: USA: North Carolina, Lumber... | reverse complement strand
CTATAATCAGTTCCATCAAGGTGAGAAGGTTGAAGTGGAGTATGAACGGGATGGAGAACGTCTCAGTACGGTGTTAACACCGCAGATGAACGAAGAGTCGGGCACCTACCTATTCGGTTTTGGTTCAAGCGGATTTGTAAAAGGTGACGCTCTGGAAGTGATAAAATACAGCGTTTATGAGGTGAAATACTGGATCAGTACGACACTGCAGAGCTTAAAGGGACTGGTTACCGGAGTGTTTGGTATCGATCAGCTGTCCGGGCCGGTAGGAATTGTCGATGTGGTGGATGATGCCTATAAGGAAAGCCGGACGTATGGAATTGCATCAGTGCTTTCAACTTTTATGAATCTGGCGATCATTCTTTCTGCTAATTTAGGAGTGATGAACTTGCTGCCGCTGCCGGCTTTGGACGGAGGGCGGCTGGTATTCTTGTTCATTGAAGCGATCCGGGGGAAACGAGTTCCGCCGGAAAAAGAAGGGTTGGTGCATATGGTAGGGATGTTCCTGCTGTTTGCTTTGATGATATTTGTTATGTTCAATGATATCCGCAGAATATTTGTTTAAAAAAAGGAACGGCTTTCAGCCGTTCTTTTTTGAAAAAACATATGATCTTAGACATATTCGGCAATCCGGGATACCGCTACATAAATGCCGGAGATCCGGTACCAGGTCTGAAAATCAACCACTCCGGTCGCCGGCAGGTTGAAGATCTCCTGAAAGATTCTGACGGCATTGGCGGTTTCCTGACCGTAGACACCGTCGGCAACGATGCGCGGAAGAGCCGGATAGGCGCCGCCGATAACATTGAGCTGTTCCTGCATCTGCTGAACCTTGGCACCGGTTGAGCCGATGGTCAGACTGGTGCCGGGCCAGGAAGAGGGAACACCGGAGACTTCTTCAGCGGTGTTGATATACATGTCGGAACCATAGAAATTGCGGAGGATATCGATAGTGCTGTAACCTTGATCACCGAGGGCTTTGCTGCCCCACTGAGTCATCCAGTTAGGACAGGAAACACGCCGGCCGTCGCAGTATTGGGTGAGGATTGGCTGTCGAACATTTGGTCTTGACAGAAAATTGGCGAACAATTCATCTACTACGTTTGAAATTGTATCGTAAATATTGCGTTCCTCAATCCATTTCTGATCAAATGCTGTAGAAGAGGTAATTGTAAAATCATAGCCTTTATTGCGGTACCATTCGGTGTATACCCGATTAAGTGTAAAGGACATGATTGCCAATGTGTTTGCCCGTATCGTATCGGTTGGCCAGGTGGCATATATTTCACTTGAGGCCACATTTTTGATATAGTCTTTATACCTTACGTAATGATTGCGGGCACCCGCATCGGTTGGAGGGCCATCGTGAACGACGATAAACTCTGGTACGACAACGCGGCTAAGTACAATTTCTCCGCTTTCGTTAACCGGCTTAATCTCATCTTCAGCAATTTTCGGCGGATATTCTGCATAAAGGGTGTGGGGTGGGATAACAAAAGACTCTTCCAATTCTCTGCTGGTCGGCTGCAGACGAATATCCTGCAGTGCTTTTACCGTTGCGAGGATCTCCGTTCCGGAGATGAAGACCGTTTCGTATCCTGGAGCGGATACCTCTAATGTGTATTCTGAGTATGGCTGGCGTTCATTGTCCTCGGTCAGGCTTAATTCAACCGGCGGTGCGTTGAGATTGATGGTGTCAGTCATGCCGGAAGAATCGGTTGAAAGTTCTTCCAGGGTATTACCGGGGTCTCCGGTATAGGTGATTTTAACCTTTGCATCGGGGACCGGATGAGCGTTGAGCTCAGCTGTGACATGGACCTGCAGCTGACCGGTATCGATATCTTCGTCCTGCATAGCCCGAAGGGAATAATAAGGTTTGATCATGGAATTTTACCTCATAAGATCTATTCTTATTATAATATTCAAATAATTAACAGTTGTGCAAATTTTGACCATATCATATAATAGTTTGTAGTAATTAAGAAGGAGAATTTTGCATGTCAGGGAAACGTAAAGGCAGGGGTGGCTGCGGCTGCGGTTTATTCTTGTTGATCTGTGTATTGATAATAGCCGGTGGTGTAATCTGGCTGGGGGTGATGAGGGGAGCCCATCTAACCAGCGCTTTATTCGACCATACGGAGGAAGCCGCCGCAGACATCCCGTATCAGGAAGTTACGATAATGGAGGAAAGCCTGGCGGGGAAATACTATTATCAGCGGCTGAGTGATGAGGATAAGACTGTATATAAAGAAATTGTTCAGGGGATCAAAGAGTTCAGTGAAGAGATATATATTCACACTGGTGATGCTGAGCATGCAAATCAGATATTCCGCTATGTTTTGTACGATATGCCGGAGGTGTTTTGGTGTGATGGGCAGGCGGCTTCAACAACATATAAAGATGAATATGAGAACATGTATACGACCATTCAAGTCAATTATACCTATGATCGGGAAAAAACTGAAGAACTGAAAGGCCGGATTCAAACCGCGGTGAATGAATGCCTGGCCGGCATGGCCGATGACAGCAGCGAATATGAGAAGATTAAGTACGTGTATGAATATGTTATAAATACCGTAGAGTATGACATTGAGGCACCGGATAATCAGAATATCTGCAGTGTCTTTATCGGCAGGCGGTCGGTATGTGCCGGCTATGCCCGGGCCACCCAGTATCTGCTGGAGTCGGTAGGAGTGTTTGCCACTTACGTTTCCGGGACATCGGTCAACGAGCAGAATGCCGAGGCGATCGACCATGCGTGGAATCTGGTCCGCTGTGACGGCGAATATTACTATGTTGATGCCACCTGGGGAGACCCGGTGTTTACCCAGCAGGAAGATACTCCGGATCTGACCCAGGAGGAAATGATTAACTACGACTATCTTTGCTGCAATGATGAGGAGTTATTTAAAACCCATACATTGTCTGCAGATGTTACGATGCCGGCCTGTACATCCGATCAATATAACTATTATGCGATGCATGGTATGTATTACGAAGAAAATAACCCGGAAGTGTTTCAGGAATCTATGAACCGCTCCATCAGTCAAAAGGAGCGCATGGTCATTTTTAAATTTTCCAGCGCTGAACTTTATCAGCAGGCCAAAGGTGAAACTCTCGGTGATATGGTGGAAAGTTCCGCCCAGTATCTGATGTCCCTCTATGGATTGTCCCGGGTCAGCTATTATTATCAGGAAGAGGTGCAGCTGAATAAGCTGGTAATTTATTGGTCATATAATTAGTGGTTTTTATGAAATAACAGTTGCAATGTGGCAGAGAATGTGATAAAATTTTGAAGATTTGAAGTAAATTAAGAAAATACAATTGAAGAAGGGGAAAGGTGAATTATGAAAGCGTTTTTAATTTTAGAAGACGGAACCGTATTTACAGGAACCAGTATCGGTTCAACCAGAGAGATGATCAGCGAAATAGTCTTTAACACTTCGATGACAGGCTATTTAGAGGTATTAACCGACCCTTCTTATGCCGGCCAGGCCGTGACGATGACCTATCCGCTGATAGGCAACTACGGCGTCACACCGGATATGGAGTCTAAGCGGGTATGGTCATCAGGCTACATCGTCCAGGAAATATCCAGAGTGCCCAGTAATTTTCGGTGTGAAGGAAGTCTGGAAGATTTTCTGGAAGCACAGGATATCCCCGGCATTGCCGATATTGATACCAGAGCACTGACCAAGCTGCTGCGGGAAAAAGGTACGATGAACGGTATGATCACCACCGAAGAAAATTTTAATCAAGATGCTGTAATTTCCAAACTCCGGCAATACGTCATCGGCGACGTAGTATCGAAAGTGACCTGTGATGAGAAAACCATTCTGCCCGGTGACAGCTTTAAAGTTGCCCTGATGGATTTCGGTGAAAAAAGTAATATTGTCAATTCTCTGCATAACCGAGGCTGTGAAGTGACCATCTATCCGGCACATACGACAGCGGCGGAAATCATTTCAGCTAATCCTGATGGAATCATGTTATCGAACGGGCCGGGAAATCCGGAGGATAACGAATCGATCATTGAAGAAATCAAAAAATTATACCAAACGAATATACCTATTTTTGCGATCTGTCTGGGGCATCAGCTGATGGCGCTGGCCAATGGCGGCAGGACCCGCCGGTTAAAATATGGTCACCGCGGCGGCAATCATCCGGTCAAAGAGTTAGATACCGGGAGAGTGTACATCACCTCGCAGAATCACGGTTACGTAGTGGATGAGGCAACATTGGATGAAGCGGTTGCCATACCGACATACCGCAATGTCAATGATGACACAAACGAGGGGTACCGATATGCCGGAAAGAATATTTTTACCGTTCAGTTCCATCCGGAAGCATGTCCGGGACCTCTGGATTCGGGGAACCTGTTCGATAAGTTCATGAATATCATGGGAGGTGCTAAATAATGCCGTTGAGATCAGATATTAAGAAGGTTTTAGTGATTGGTTCCGGTCCCATTATCATCGGGCAGGCAGCAGAATTTGACTATGCCGGTACTCAGGCATGCCGATCGCTGAAAGAGGAAGGTCTGGAAGTAGTACTGCTGAATTCTAATCCTGCGACGATTATGACCGATAAGGATATCGCTGATCGGGTATATATTGAGCCCCTGACGGTGGAAGTAGTGGAGCAGCTGATTAAGAAGGAAAGACCGGACAGCATCCTTCCTACCCTGGGGGGACAAGCAGCGCTGAATCTGGCGATGGAGCTGGATGAACGCGGTTTTCTAAAGGAACAGGACGTGAAGCTGATCGGAACCACATCGATGACCATCAAGAAGGCCGAAGACCGGCTGGAATTTAAAGAAACGATGGAAAAAATAGGTGAGCCGTGTGCTGCTTCAGAGGTGGTTGAGTCGGTCCGTGATGGTGTGGAATTCGCTGAAAGCATCGGTTATCCGGTCGTGCTGCGGCCGGCCTATACGATGGGCGGAAGCGGCGGTGGTATTGCCGAAGACCGGGAACAGCTGGTGGAGATTCTGGAAAACGGACTTCGTCTGTCCCGGGTGGGACAGGTATTGGTGGAGCGCTGTATCGCCGGCTGGAAAGAAATCGAATACGAAGTGATGCGCGATGCCAACGGCACCTGCATTACTGTATGCAATATGGAAAACCTGGACCCGGTTGGGGTCCATACCGGTGACAGTATCGTCGTAGCACCTTCTCAGACGATGAGTGATAAGGAGCATCAAATGCTGCGGACATCGGCGCTTAATATTATCACTGAGCTGCAGATAACCGGTGGCTGCAATGTACAATACGCTCTGCATCCGACCTCCTTTGAGTATTGCGTCATCGAGGTAAACCCGAGGGTTAGCCGTTCTTCGGCTCTGGCGTCAAAAGCGACCGGATATCCAATCGCAAAAGTTGCAGCAAAGATTGCTCTGGGATATCATTTAGATGAGATAAAGAACGCGGTTACCAAAAAGACCTATGCCAGCTTTGAGCCGGCTTTGGACTATTGTGTTGTAAAATTCCCCCGGCTGCCCTTCGATAAATTTATCGGTGCAAAGCGGACGCTGACCACGCAGATGAAGGCCACCGGAGAAGTTATGAGTATCTGTAATAATTTTGAAGGTGCACTGATGAAGGCGGTTCGTTCGCTGGAACAGCATGTGGACAGCCTGATGTCTTATGATTTTACCAACCTCGATCAGGATGAACTGCTGGAACAGCTGGCGGTGGTAGACGACCGCCGGATCTGGGTGGTTGCTGAAGCGGTACGCCGAGGTATTTCTTACCAAGAGATTCATGAGATTACCATGATTGATATCTGGTTTATCGATAAAATTGCCATAATAACCGAAATGGAAACCCGGCTTTTGAATGAACCGCTGACTCTCGACCTGTTACGAGAGGCAAAACGGATAGAATTTCCCGATAATCTGATTGCCCGGCTGAGCGGCAGTGAGGAGCGGGAGATTAAAGAACTGCGTAAAGCCAATGGAATTGTCGCAGCTTATAAAATGGTGGATACCTGTGCTGCTGAATTTGCAGCCGAGACGCCTTATTATTATTCGGTCTACGGCCGGGAAAATGAAGCTGTGGAAACCAGCGGCCGGAAAAAGGTTCTGGTGCTGGGTTCGGGGCCGATCCGGATCGGTCAGGGTATTGAATTCGATTTTTGCTCGGTGCACTGTACATGGGCATTTCAGAAAGAGGGATATGAAACTGTCATCATTAATAATAACCCGGAGACGGTGAGTACCGATTTCGATGTTGCCGATAAGCTCTATTTTGAACCCTTGACGCCGGAGGATGTTGAGAGCATCGTCGATCTGGAAAAGCCGGATGGTGCCGTGGTGCAGTTCGGCGGACAGACCGCCATTAAACTGACCGAAGCGCTGATGCAGATGGGGGTGCCGATCCTGGGTACCGCTGCAGAGGATGTGGATGCTGCGGAGGACCGGGAATTATTTGATGCCATCCTTGAGAAATGCGGTATTCCCCGTCCCCAGGGCGGAACAGTTTATACCGCAGAGGAAGCCAAGGAGGTAGCCAATCAACTTGGTTATCCGGTGCTGGTGAGACCGTCTTATGTACTTGGCGGTCAGGGCATGCAGATTGCCATTAATGACAGCGATATCGATGAATTTATCGGTATCATTAACCGGATTGCCCAGGATCATCCGATTCTGGTCGATAAATATCTGGTTGGTAAAGAAATTGAGGTGGATGCGGTATGTGATGGCGAAGATATAGTGATTCCGGGGATTATGGAGCATATCGAACGGGCCGGAATTCATTCCGGTGACAGTATATCGATCTATCCGGCGCAGAGCCTGAATCAGGCAACCAAGCTGAAGATTGAGGACTATACCAGGAAACTGGCCAAGTCCCTGCATGTCATCGGCCTGATCAATATTCAGTTTATCGTTACCGGAGATGATGTATATGTGATTGAAGTCAATCCCCGCTCCAGCCGGACGGTTCCCTATATCAGTAAAGTAACGGGGATTCCGATCGTGCCGCTGGCAACCAAGGTGATTATCGGTCAAAAGCTGAAAGATATGGGATATACTCCCGGTCTTCAGCCGGAAGCAGATTATTTTGCAATCAAAATGCCGGTGTTTTCCTTTGAGAAGATCCGCGGAGCCGATATCAGTCTGGGACCGGAGATGAAATCAACCGGTGAGTGTTTAGGGATTGCTAAAACCTTTAATGAAGCGCTGTATAAAGCTTTTTTGGGTGCCGGTATCAACCTGCCCAAGCATCATAATATGATCATAACGGTCCGCGATGAGGACAAACCTCAGGCGGTTGATGTGGCGCGGCGCTTTGCAGCCCTGGGATACCGGATATTCGCTACCAGAAGTACTGCGGAAGCTTTGAACAGCGGTGGGGTGAAAGCTGTTCCGGTCAAGAAAATCGAACAGGAATCCCCCAATCTGATGGATTTAATTTTGGGTCATGAGATCGATTTGGTCATCGATATTCCGCAGCAGGGAGCCGAAAGAGCTAAGGATGGTTTTCTGATTCGCCGGAATGCTATTGAGACCGGTGTCAATGTACTGACTGCTATGGATACTGCCGAAGCGCTGGTAACCAGCTTGGAGAATACCGATATCACTGATCTGGAATTGATCGATATAGCAACCATTCAATAAAAAGGAGGGCGTCAGGTTAAAATGACAAAAGCAGGAGAACGGAAAGTTGTGGAAGTAAAAAGTGCTAACGGCAGTGCGGATTTTCTCCTCAAAGAAATGCTGCTGAGCGAGGAAGAGATGGGAGAACACTGCGGATTGTTCGGCAAAGTAACCATCAAGCCGGGAAGTGAGCTGGGATATCACGAGCATCACGGAGAAGGTGAAGCGTACTATCTTTTAAAGGGCTGTGGAATCTACACTGACAACGGAAAGGAAATGCCGGTTGAAGCGGGCGATGTAGTCTTTTGCGCAGACGGCAGCGGACACGGATTGAAAAATACCGGTGACGAAGATATCGAGTTTGTCGCATTGATCCTGAAGAAATGATCAGGGAGAGGAAAAGGGTGGAGTGGTCCGCCCTTTTTTCAGCGTTTTTCGATATTTTTGTTGACACACATTGCCGGGTCAAAAGAAAAATGATATAATCGTTATTATAACGCGTGAAGTAGGTGCATCAATTGAAGAACAAGATCAAGAAATTTTCTAAAGGTGATTTCAGTATTCCCAAACCGGATATCGTTTTTGAGGAAACGAAGCTGATCATATCGGTCGGCGAAGGCGAATTGTATAAAGGCAGTTTTACACTGCGCAACCGCAAAGATGGAAATATCAGAGGACTTGTATATCCATCTTCATTTCGTGTCCACCTCGCCGAATCCGGATTTGACGGGAACCCGGTAGAGGTGAGTTTTACATATGACGGCACCGGACTGAAACCGGGAGCGGTCGAGCAGGGTAAGTTTACCATCGTATGCAACGGCGGTGAATATGAATTAGCCTTTACGGCGATTGTGGAAAAGCCTTTTCTGATGACATCGTACGGAAAGGTGCAGTCACTGCGCGATTTTAAACAGCTGGCGACCCATGATTTTACCGAGGCACAGAGACTATTCCGCTCCCGGGACTTTTATGAAATTTTGAAATATGAGGAGCCAAGGGTTCTCAACCTGTATTCCAATATGCGCAAATGGTCACTTGGAGAACAGGCGCTGGAAGAATTTCTGGTTGGAATCAAGATGAAAGAGTGCCTGTTTTTAACCTTGTCATCAACCGAAAAATATGATGAGGATATTGCCGAGGCGACCAAAGAAGTGATCACGCTGTATAAGAACACCTGGGGATTTATGCCTGTCAAAGCATATGCACATGGTGATTTTCTCCGCTGTGATAAGAAAGAATTTACCACCGATGATTTTGTCGGCAGTTCATATAATTATGAATACCTGATTAATCCGGAAGGGCTCCATGCCGGTAATAACTACGGTCGGATCGTGTTTGAAACACCTTATGAAAAGGTGGTATATCCGATTCATGTGGCACAGAAGGGAGAGCGGGATGATAAGCACCGGGAACTGGAGTTTTTATTTGCTCAGGTGCTGAAGAAGTTTCTGGCTTGTGAAAGCAGCCGGGAAGAATGGGTCGTATGGGCAAAGCAGGCCAATGCGGCAATGGATATTCTGAAAAATAATTCTAAAAACGGCTCAATTTATCAACTGGTTCAGGCCCAGGTCAATTTTCTTGTGGGAAAGAACGAAGAGGCGGGCTGGATTCTGGAGAATTATAATTACAACCGGATGAGCAATAATAAAAATCCAGTTGCATCAGCGTATTATCTGTATCTGACGACCAAGACCAATTCGTCGATCGGCCATGTCAACCGGGTGGTCGATGAAATACAGAAGCTTTATATGCGCAACCCACAGTCATGGGAAATTCTCTGCATGCTGGGTGAAATCGATCCGGAATATAAAAATTTAGATAAACGGCTGCACGTATTTGAACGGCAGTTTTATAATGGAGCCAATCACATCCTGTTCTATCTGCAGGCATTTAAATGCTATCGCGATGAGCATACGACGCTGAAAAAGCTGGAGACCTTTGAGATACAGGTGCTGAATTTCGCGGCCAAATACAAGTTGATTTCGCGGGAGCTGGCGCTTTATATTGCTAATCTGGCCAGTCAGCAGAAGGTGTTCCACAAACAGCTGTACAGAATTTTAGAGAGTTTGTATCGCTTATATGATGAAGGGATGATTCTGACGGCGATCTGTACCCTGCTGATCAAGGGAAACAAGAGCGATAATAAATATTTTAAATGGTATAAAAAGGCGGTTGATCAGGAACTTAAAATTGTACAGCTATACGAGTATTACATGATGGCAATCGATGAAGGTAAGGTGAGAGGGGCGTTTCCGCAGACCATTTACCTGTATTTTATGCACGGTAATGTTCTGAACTACAGCAAGGCGGCGCTTCTATACGCCAATATCGTAATATATCAGGAGAGCAATACTGAACTTTATACCCACTTCCGCGAGGAGATCGTACGCTTTACCTGGGAACAGCTGGAGAAGCGGCATATTAACGAATCACTCTGCGTGCTGTACAAACGCTATTGTGTTGCGGACGAAATGACCGCAAAGCGGGTACAGGCGCTGTATGATATCTGTCACGCTTATGAGGTGAAGACCAGGCGGGATGACATGAAATACGTCATGGTTATCGAACAGGACGGCG
>Ga0153996_1001310_pt1 | contig 10186 bp, 5 predicted proteins | sample TSNC080MetaG_FD_104728 | JGI IMG/M metagenome (GOLD analysis project Ga0153996, IMG submission 104728) | Attine ant fungus gardens microbial communities from North Carolina, USA - TSNC080 MetaG | ecosystem: Host-associated > Fungi > Mycelium > Unclassified | place: USA: North Carolina, Lumber... | reverse complement strand
TAGCAAGCTCATCGTTTGCGCCATGATTTAGTGAGTGCTTCTCTTCTACAGAAAGAAAGGGTAATTTGTCTTCCTTAAGGTCAATCCTTTTTTCTCGAAATTTTCGTTTCTGCGAGGCTGCTGCTGCTTTATCTTGATTCGAGCCAAACTCATAAGAGCTGATATACACAGGGGTATGAATGGTTGGATTATCGGTATATAGTTCATTGTGTCCCTCAGAACTAGCTGATACCGCTTCCTCCTGCCCTCCCCATTTTCTTTTCTTCCGTGGTAGAGGAGCCTCTGCCCTAGTGTGCACAAAGCATGGCTCGCGCTTTGCACATGAGAGACATGAAGTGGCATTTTCAAAGGGTGTGACTTTTATGGGAGTATTGAGGGGGACAGGTAGGCTGAAATCGGGAGCATGCAGACGCCTAGAAGTAGCACAGGGATCATTGAATTTATCAGAGAACCTCGGGCCTATCTTTGCACTGTCCCAGATTACAGGGTCTCTCGCTGCAGCCGGGATAAGTGGATGAGCGACAGGCACCTCTTGGAGGGGAAGGTCTTGTTGGCTAAACGGGGCTGACAACATCACGGGGACAGTTGAAGTTATTGCAGGCTCTTCCTTATAGTCAATCTGCCGATCAGCCGGGGACAAAGGGACAGGTCTACTACAGAAACAAGAATTGATATTGGGCCGCATCCTCGGACAATTGCAAGTCTCTCTTTTGCCATGCTCGACCTGTTGGACAGGTCCATCAACGGAACAGATTGCATGATGCTCGGAGGGAAATGTATACATAGGCTGAGTATCGACTCCGTAAGGGTTGATCTCTGCCATTGTAATGTTTGTGGAAGTGCGATCCAGGGGTTGCCGGATCAGACCTATCTTGGATGTCTCGGATGTAGAGGGAGTCCTTGGCGCAAGTAACTTCAAATAAGAGGGCCTGTATACCTGGGGCAGGTTGTAGGGAAGTGGGAAGGTGCCTGCCCCATCTGGAAGCCCTATCTCACGTACATGATTGGTTTGGGTCTCTGCCATCTGCGAAAAGCCTGAACTTGAAGGAGAAGCAGATGAATAGGATGAACAAGAGATTGGGACATGTTGCTTCCAGGTTTTCCACTGTGATTCGCCAGCCACAGGAACAGAGTTTTCTGACATCGGAATGTTCTGTTGGACGATAGAATCGGACACTGAATCCCGAGGAGAAGACTTCTGTGCAATTTGGGTCTGGTAGTTAGCCGGATTCAACATTGTGAATTCTTCATTTTGAGAAGTAGAAATCATGTGTGAGGAAAGATTTGTGCCACAAAACATGTCCTGTTGTATTTCTGTGCCAGGCTGTTGAGATCTGATAGAAGGGTTACCCGCCGGCCTGCTTGGTGGCTTGTAACAGAATTTACGCCGACTGAATGATAGTAAACAAAGGAACAAAAGAAACGAAATCAAAGACTCACAAAGTCACATCCATGTACAAATCGCTCGTGTCCTTTACCTTCTCCAATGACATGAAATTTTCATCCAGAATCAGGATAGGCGTTTGAGTAAATTTCCAAGAGATGTTATTGGTACATTTTGAGCTGGCAATCTCAACATAAGCAGACATCAACTCTTCCTGATTCTAGACAAGAATCACTATTAATGAGAGTGTGAGAAGTCGTAGGACTTACACTTGACCACAGTCGAGGGCGAATGTCTGCTGATCTCATTTCGGAAGCGGCTTGAATTGAGGTTGGACTAGGAACTGGTGTCCAGTAAAGTTTCGTTGAATGTTTCGCGGCTGTCATGAGCACAGACCGATAAAAGCCGACAAATAGTGTCATTTTATTAGGCCACTTACGTTGTCCTTTCCTCCCAATCGAGCGCCTTGGCCTTTCTTTGGCTTCCCTCAATACATTCTTCTTCCCCTTGACTTGTTTCGCAGAAGATGGCTTTGATGTGTCACTTGCTGACAGCATCAGCGGTTGTGAATCAGTGGAGGAGTTACAAAAGTGGGGTAGTAAACAAGACGAATTTCGCCTTCTTCGATGATCCAACGAATGAAGTGACAACGTATATCAATGTGTTTGGTGTGCGCGTGGTATTGATGATCTCTCACGAGTGCGATGGCAGACTTATTGTCTGAAAAAATGATTAAAATGATTGTGGAGGGGTGGGCAAACTAGAAAACCTTTAATATAAGTGAATGAAGCCAGGTGGCCTCTTTAGCTGCATGGGTTGCACCCACACATTTGGATTCTGTAGAAGATAATATCACAACTTCTTGACATTTGGCACTGCAGGAAACAGCACCATTGACAATAAAAGCATACCCCAATGCAGCATGACCATTCCCGTCTGCATCCATAAATCCAGCTAAATTCTCTCCAGCACCACCACAAGTCAACCAGAGTTATCATGTACCCTTAAGGTAACAAAACTCTCTTAACTGCACCCCAATGAGCTTCCTCAGGGCTCTTCAAGAATTTTGATAGCATTTGGATTCCATAAGCAATGTCCAGGTGTTCCAAGTGCAATGTACAGACTGCCCCTTGATACAGGACATTGGCCATGTAAGAAATCTTGATTATTGACTTTTGGGATTTATCTGAGGTAAGAGGTCCATTGGTATGCTTCTGAGCATAGTGTTATGAATTAGAAGTGAGACTATGGCTTCCATGAAGTCTAGAATAATTGTTAAGCCCTAGCAACATTATTACAAATGATCACTTACTGATTTGTGATTTGATGAGTGGATATTCAAAAAGGCTTTAAAAAGTGAAGTTTAGACAGTGACAAGAGATGTTGTTAAGTCTAAGGTTTAATCCTCAGACAAAAAGTCCTATCATGAGTTGTCTTGACCATGAACTAAGTAAATGACATGGACTGGAATCAAGAACTGATGGACACTTGTAAACTAAATAAGGACAAATAGTGTAAACTGTATATATAGTTGTGTCACAAACTTCATTCAGCCATATCTTCATCAATTCTTTGACAATTCTCATGGTCTCAATGGCTATAGAAATTTCTTGAAAAGACCTTTTGATTGATACCAGTCATGTCTTGAGGCGATCAGTATTGGCCAAGATATTAAGCAGATCAACAGGTAACTACTATGTTACCATTTATTAAATTGCCAATATCTCGGAAACTACCATGATCAATGCTTTGGTTCTAAGCTCAATAGAAGCCTTCTTCATAATGCTCAGAATGAGTTTAGAACAACCCCAAGGCAATTAATATTAGTGGAGATATGAAGTCCTCAATGTTTGTATATAAACATTAATTAATTACCCATAAATAGTTATCTATCTTTAATTAAAACAAAGGACAGCCTCCATATGGTTAAGCCATTGCATTTTAGAACACAAAGGCACTACCATATATAGAACAATAGGTAGTAGCATATAATAGCCTGTCCTAGTATACAAACTATCACTTTCCTATATATAAGGACTCATAGTCTGAGGATTAGACCTCAGACTTAACAACTTCTTTTGTCACTGTCTAAACTTCATATTTTTGAACTCTTTAAAGTATCAAAGCCCAATCACAAATAAGTAAGTGACCATTTGTGATAATAGTATAGTACAATTGTCATGACTTGGCAAAATGGCTAAGTTATTATTTATATTTACTTTACTTTTCTTTTTCTTTTGGACTTACTACACAGGAAGGAGTGCAGGAAAGTGTTATGTCACAAGTGTCACATAGTCACAGTCATATGACAAGAAGTCATATCATATGATAGGTCACATGATGAGTGTGGGAAAGTAATGCACAGACCATGTAGTAGTTGTATAAGTAGTATATAGAAAATAATAAGAACTCTATTTGTCATGACTTGGCAAAACAGCTAAGTCATTTTCTATTTTTCTTTTGTTTTCTTTTCTTTTATTTAGTTAGATCATTACTAAGGTAGAGCATGGGAAAGTATCACATGATAGTCACATAATCACAAATTGTGACATTGGTCACATTGGTCACATCACAGTCACAGTTACAACATGTGAGAAGGTAGACACATAATGGGAATAACATGAGGACCACAGTGTTATGCTGCTAGAAAATTTTCTATGGAAATGTAGCATGGGATACAAATTATAACCCTGAATTTCACTATTGGAACCTACTCTAGAGACCTCCTACAAGCCCCAGACATAATCTAGACCCAAGATTGGGTACTTCTATTAGGTAGTGGCCAAGCTGTCATATGCCAGGAAAGCATATACCTTGGGAGGTAAGACTGATGAGCTAGTATCAGGTTTCTCAAATACAGACTATCAATGTTGAAGCTCTAAAAGTCAGAGGCTCAGGGATATTCTTGGAATGCAAGATAATTTCAATCTAGAGCAGACTTAGACTAATATGACACTAAGATAACAGATCAAAAGTCTATCAGTGACTAGTAATCCCATCACTGTTAGACTCAGATAAGAAACAGACATGCCACTAGACGATGATTGTATTGCTGATGCTCGGACATACTGTCATGTATTTTTAGACCATATTCGGAGTAAAAGGAAGCTAGTTCAGGGTTCAGGGAATGATGGGTAGGAGTAAAGTATAAAGGTGGAGCAGAATCACATAGTTATGTCTGGGAGGTATAGAGGATAGGAAGGTGATGGCTGTCATGACTGCATAGTGGTGTCATAGAGGAGAGATGCAAGGGAGAGTGGTAAAATGAAGAGTTTCCTTTTCTATTTCTTTTTAATTGAGTCTCTAACATTTGTAATATTCTAATATATTTCTCAGAGTGGAGATTGACAGAGAGAGCCTCCTTGGCCCTTGCCTTCATCTCAGAAGCTCTTGAGGTTGTAAATGCAATTCTCTTGAGTGTGTAAGAGATGATCTTGGTGAGAGATTGAGTTGGTGAATGTTTCCTACTATATACTCTACTCTTTCTTGAGACAAGACGCAGTGGTTGCTCAGACAACCTTCTATGGAGTAGTAGGCCTGAAAAGCCTAGTTAATCATCAACTCAGATCATATCACACCCATAAGGTTTGGTATAGGGGTATGGATGAGGGCTTGATTGAGTGTGGTAAGGCCTATGAGTGGTTTACTGACTATTCTACTAGTGAGCTTGTTATGGTGTGTAAAGGGGAACATCATATGGATGAGATCTAGATTGAGCCTCCATCATTCTTTCTATACTTAGATTCTAAATAAGCTGCATATTCACATTTTAATTTCTTTCTGATATCTTCACTTCCTTCTTCTTCCCATAAACCCTTTAGTATGCAATTGGGAACTATTACTGCCCCTTTTTACTTACTAGTCATAGCTAACTTTCCTTTTGCCCCTTTCAATGGGAGGATGTTGCACAGCCACAGTAGTAAAATGTATAAGTAGTGTACAAAATCAAATGGGAACTCTATCGAGTTCTCCTTGTTAACTCTGACTTGGAGTGAGCTTAAGTCATTGCAGCTAGAGTCTTATACTATTAAGTATTAGTAAACCAACTCCTGAGCCAGAATAAAGCCAACTGCTCTTTATTAGTACTTGACAAAGAGAACTCAATAGAGTTCCTGTTAGATTCTATATACTATTTATACATGAAGAGTAACCCTAACCCTTCCTTTTATCCTGTGCTTCCCTATGAGTCACTTTTCTCTTGTGTGTCCATCAATAAGAAAATAAAAAAATGAAAATAAAAAGAAAAATGATAATTAGAAAATAAAAGAAAATAAAAATAAAAATAAATATTGACTTAGCCATTTTGCCAAGTCATAACATCATCCCTCTCTTAAGTTTCCTCGTCCTAAGGAATTTTTCTATAACTCATAGTATGGGTCAACCATATTGCTTATCTCATTATCATCATCTTTTGTCCACTCTCTAACTCCTGATTTTTCCTCCTCAATTTCTTCTTTCTTCACAATTATTTTCATTTTTCTTTTCTCTAATCATTTTTCTTTCCACTGTCTCCAATTTCTCTCCAGTCTTCCCCAATATTCTTGATCATACCTCTTGTTCAACTATTCAAATAGCTTTCTTGCCATAAACCTTCCTGGCAATTCTCCCTTCTGAATATTCCTTCTTTGCATTCTTGTCTTGCCACATCTTCTATATCTCGTCAGTATTCCTTTTTAAACTCTTCGATTGCTTCTTCTGCATTTTTCTGCATTCTTCAAGTTCTCCCTTCCTTTCCATATATCTGACTCTGCTGTGAACCCCTTCCAGTATACTAGATATTTATCTTTTCCCCTTACTCGTTGTCTATTCAATATTCTCTCTACCTTCTATTCTTTTTCTCCCTCAATTATAACCAGAGCCAGTTGCTCCTTCTTTTGCCCTTCCACTTGCCCTATATATTTACATATTCTACTAATGTTTACTACTAGATATATCTTTACTATACTAGGTAGTTCTAATTCCACTACATTCAATGATACAATTTTCTTAATCTTATAAAGGCCAACAAATCTCTTCATCAACTTCTCTGTTTTCCTTCCAACCATCTAATATTTTAGGTCCTTAGTACTTAACATTACTAAGTGTCATGACTTGGTAAAACAGCTAAGTCAATATTTATATTTCTTTTCTTTTCTTTTCTTTTAGATTATTACTAAGGTGGAGCATGGGAAATATCATGTGACAATCACAGACTCACAAAAGTGTGACCAAGGTCACAGAATGGTCACATCACATATAGTCACAAGTTATGGTCACAACATGTGACAAAGAAGTCAGCTGACAGGCATAAGGACTGTGGGAGACAAGGTGCATAGTCACAATAGTAATTGTATATATAGTGTAGCAAAATCTAACAAGGACTCTATTGAGTTCTCTTTGTCAAATGCTGAACAAAGAGACAGTTGACTTAATTCTGGTCATCGGACTTTAGCTACTGACACTAAGTCCCCTACTTTATAGTCATCTACTTCTTTCCTCTTCCTGTCCATGTATTTCTTCATCTCTTCTTGTTATAAACATCAAGTGGGACTACAACTATTATCAGCTATGGTCTGATAATGAGTGGCTAGTAAACGAGATGTTGGCAATGCTAGACAAGAATATTACTATGCAGTAAATGTATTAAATGTCTAAAGACTCTAAGAGATAATAGACTCATAGAACAGACAGGACTCTTTGGAGAAATCTCAGACTATTTCCTTTTCTATCTTTGGACTAGTGCTAAATGGGACAACATTGGACTAACCTATTATTAGACACTAATTCAATGTTATGAAAACCCCAAAAAGGAAATAGTTTCCTACACATTTGAACATTTGATTTACAATATCAAGATATACACCTGAACTTGGTGTACAATTTTCTTTCTTAGTCCCTAACTGACTAAGAAGTCCCCTTAAGCCAAGGACCTGGTTATATATAGAAGGGACTAATAATCATGATGATCATTGGTCAAGGGTTGATAAGATAATCAGTGAGATTTGTGAGCAAGGTTTGAAGTGAACTAAGCTCTAGTAGTGGTTATCAAGTTCTTTTGTCAGTGACTGACTTAGAATCTTAGTCTAGGGTTTAGACCAAGAGGCTCTTTAGAATTAGAAGAGAACTCAATAGAGTTTTCACTTTATTCTGTTATACTACCTATACATTCTTGCACTGTTTGTCCTTATTTATTCTACAAGTTCCTACCAGTCCAGAGTTCAATTCCAATCCATCTTCTTAGTCATAGTCAAGACAACTCATAACAAGATATACAACAGGATAAAACTATAAATAGTACAGGAAACTTAAATGAACTATATCACATGATTAGGTCAGGTGATTGTAGAACATTCCAGAAAGACATGTGACCATGGGAGTTTAGTGCACAGACCATGTAAAATAGTATAAGTAGTGTATAGAATATAATAGAGAACTCTATTGAGTTCTTCCTGAACATCTACCTAGGATGAACTCTAAGTCTTTATAACTCTATATTAATACTTGATGTCATCATATTGAATGTGATCATGAAGAAAATAATGGTGTATATCAATGTGCTTAGCATATGAGTATGAAACAAAATTGCTAGCAAGGATAATATAGCCTTTGTTATGAATATTAAGTGGGACTATAACTATTATTAGCCATGGTCTGATAATGAGTGGTTAGTTGATGAGATATTGGCATTATTGGATGAAAATATTACAATGCAGTAATGTATTGAATGTCTAGGACTCAGAACATAGAACTCTAGGTATAGATAGAACTCTTTAGAGAAATCTTGGATTATTTTCCTTCTCTATCTTTGGACTGAACTAAATAGGACAACATCAGACTAACCTATTATTAGACTTTAGCTCCACTTGTCACCTTTGTTACTGATCTGTCACTTAACTAGTCACTTAGAGTTATAAGCAGTGTTACTATATTATATTGTAATGACTATGTCACAAACTTCATTTGGTCATATCTCCATCAATTCTTCAATGATTCTCACAGTCTCAACAGCTATGGAAAGCCCTTGAAAAGACCTTTTGATTGATGCCAGTCATGTTTTGAGGCAATCAGTATTGGTTGAGATATTAAGCAGATCAATAGATAACTACTATGTTACTATTTATTAAATTGCTAATATCTTGGAAACTGCCATGATCAATACTTTGGTTCTAAACTCAGCAGAAACCTTCTTCATAACTCTCAGAATGAGACTAGAACAACTTCAAGAAAATTAATATTAGCTGAGATATAAAGGCCTCAATGTTTGTACATAGACTTTATTAATTACTCATAGATAGTCATCTGTCCTTTTCTTAGAAAAAAGAACAGCCTCCATAAGGTTAAGTTATCACTATATTAAGCACAAAGGCACTACCATATGTAGAACAATAGGTAGTAGCATGTGATGATCTGTCCTAGTACACAGACCATCACAATTCTATATATAAGGACTTCCTGTCTAAGGATTAGATCTCAGACTTAACAACATCTTTTGTTACCATCTAAACTTTTCTTCTAAGACCCTTTGAGCTCTATAATCCATAATCACAAATAAGTAAGTGACCATTTGTGATAGACTGTTATACACCTAGTTAGGATAAATATAGACCAGAAAGAGTATTATGACCTTGAGGAGTAACTCAGGTTACAACACTCAAGTAAAGACTTGAGGATGATATAAGAGTTGAGGAAGAAAGGGAATGATACAATTGGTAAAGCATAAGGAATACAGAAGAGTATCTACTGTATATACCTATGTACCATGAGATAAGAATGAGGAATACATGTGGCAGACATGAGGTCTGCTGAGTAAAGAACATGCCCCACCAGTAAGGTACTGACTGAGCCATTAGATATATGAAGTAATATGAAACAAAGAAGCAGTCTATGTGTAGAATACCTGGAGACAATGAGGTTGATCATTATAAAGAGAAGGGAACAGCAAGTTCTTTCTTTCTGTGTATTCCCCCTATAATCTTACACTGGGAAGACTAGTACTCTTACTTGTCTTAGGACAACCTTAAGGATACTACTCAAAGTTTTGTTGACATTTATCTTCTCTGATATAACTTTATTGAAAACCTTAACTAGATCCTCTAGTAAGGAGCATAAAGATATCAAGTGTGTTGAATGTATATCAACTATGAGGTCTAAAGTCTTAACAGCCTTGATTATCTATATATACTATAATAGTATTGGTCTGAGGAAAATCAAGTTCTTTGAGTAAAGTATGAAACTAGATAGTTTTTTTGGTGGTATTGGCAGATGCTATATACTCAGCCTTAACTGATGATGTGGCAATGACTGATTGCTTTTTGGAGAACCAAGAAATGGATTGTCATGACTTGGCAAAACAGCTAAGTCATTATTTATATTTACTTTACTTTACTTTTTCTTTTGGACTTACTATATAAGAAGAAGTACAGAAAAAGTATTATGTCACAAGTGTCTCATAGTCATAGTCACATGAATAGGAAGTCACAGGTGATCTCACATGATGTCACATGATGGGTATGGGAAAAAAGTGCACAGACTATATAGTAGTTGTATAAGTAGTGTATAAAACTTTAGCTAAGACAACTTAAATCTACTCCAAGTCCAAGTTGACAAGGAGAACTTGTATCACAAATGGCCACTTACTGATTTGTGATTGATGATTTAGATATTTGAAAAGCTCAAAAAAGTGAAGTTAGACAAGCAGCAAATGATGTTGTTAAGTCTGAGGTCTAATCCTCAGACTATGAGTCCTTATATACAGAAAAGTGATGGTTTGTGCACTAGTACAGATCATCACCTGATTACTACCTATTGTTCTACATATGGTAG
>Ga0153996_1001309_pt1 | contig 10194 bp, 9 predicted proteins | sample TSNC080MetaG_FD_104728 | JGI IMG/M metagenome (GOLD analysis project Ga0153996, IMG submission 104728) | Attine ant fungus gardens microbial communities from North Carolina, USA - TSNC080 MetaG | ecosystem: Host-associated > Fungi > Mycelium > Unclassified | place: USA: North Carolina, Lumber... | reverse complement strand
AGGATAGGACAATGATAAAGAAAGAGTGGTTGAAGGTTAGAGCAATGCAAGTAGCAGAAGTAATAATAGACAGAGTGGATCTGTTAGAAAAAATAAGAGGATTAGAGGCAAGAGACAATGAAGTCATCAAGGCAGTAGAAGAAATGAAACAGGCAGGAGTAAAGATGTTGAGAGACAAAGAATGGAGAGAGGAAAATGGACTTATGCTAAGGGATGGAAAAGTATATGTTCCTAAAGATGAGAAGTTGAGAGTGGAAGTTATCTGGCTATATCATGATACACTGGTAGGAGGGCATGGCAGACAGTGGAAGATGACAGAGTTGGTCACTAGAAATATCTGGTGGCCAAGAGTAACAAAGGAAGTCAAAAAGTATGTGCAAGAATGCAACACGTGCCAGAGAAATAAAAACCAAACAGAGGCACTTGCAGGAAAACTCATGCCAAGCACAGTACTAGCTAAACCTTGGACTCATATTTCAGTGGACTTTATTATGAAATTGCCATTAGCACAAGGATATGACAGCATCTTGGTAGTATATAATAGGATGACAAAAATGGTGCACTTTGTGCCAATCACAGAAAGGACTTTGGCAGAAGGAGTGACAAGATTATTCTGGGATAATGTCTGGAAGCTGCATGGCTTACCAGAAAGCATTATAACAGACAGGGGGGCACAGTTTGTGGCAGGAATGATGAAGGAATTGAATCAGATGCTGGGGATAGATACAAAATTGTCAACAGCTTACCATCTACAAACAGACAGTCAAACAGAAAGAATGAATCAGGACCTAGAACAGTACCTGAGGATGTTTATTAATCATCGACAAGAACAGTGGCCAGATTGGTTAGCGACAGCAGAGTTTGCATATAACAACAAAGTGCAGACTAGTACAAGGGTATCGCTGTTTAGAGCAAATAGTAGACGGGACCCACACATGGGATTTGAGTTAAGAAAGAAGGGAAGATTTGAGAGGGCAGAAGAATTTGCAACAAGAATGAAGGAAGTACATGAGGAAGCAGAGGTGGCACTGAAAAAGAGTCAGGAAGAGATGAAAAAATATGCTGATAGAAAAAGAAGTGAGGCAGAAGAATATAGAGTAGGTGACTGGGTGCTTCTAAGCACAAAATATCTCAAGTATCAGATGAAAGGAAGACGATCAGAAAAACTTATGGAGCGATTTATAGGACCTTATCAAGTGAAAGGGATTATTTTGACAAATGCAATAGAACTGGATTTACCAAGTACAGTCAGAATACATCCAGTAGTTAACATCAGTAGAGTATGAAGGTACAAAGATCAAGTAGAAGGTCAGAAGAAGAAACGACCAGCACCAGTTATAATCGAAGGGGAAGAAGAATATGAGGTAGAGAAGATATTAAATAAAAAAAAGTTCAGAGGGAAAAATCAGTATTTAGTATGGTGGAAAGGATATACAGTGGAAGAAGATATGTGGGAGCCAAGAGAAAATTTAGGGAACACAGAAGACTTAGTAAAAGAATTCGAGGAAGAATACAGCAAAATTGGAAGAGTGAAAAAAAGAAGAAATAGGAAAGAAGATAGAAAAGGAGAGTTACTGGGTAGGTATATGGCGAAGATGTTATACAGGTGGGATGACAAAAAGTTCAATGAAGAGTACTGGAGACAGCTGGAGAGGAATTGGAACAAATAGAAGGGAAAAGGAAGGATCGATGAGGAAGAAGAGAAAGAAAAAGACAAGGAAGGAAGAATAGAGAAATGGGACAAAGAAGATGAGATGGGAAAGATGGGAGATCCATATAACGAGTTATAGGAAATTTTTAGGATAAAAATTCTTAAGAGGGGGGTACTGTTATGAGTCACCTTAACCATGACTAAGAAATATGACATGGACTGGAATCAAACTCTGAACTGATAGGGACTTGTAGAATAAATAGAGACAAACAGTGCAAGAATGTATAAGTAGTGTAGCAGAATGAAGCAAAAACTCCATCATGTTCTCTTCTAACTCTGAAGAGCTCCCTTGATCCTAACCCAGGATTAAGGTCTTAAGTCAGTCACTGACAGCACTCTTTGGAGTGGTTGAACATAGACAGCCTGCTCTGGTTCCGAGGGAAGATATATGTACCGCAAAGTCTGGACCTATGCAGACAGATTGTAGCCCTTTGCTATGACACCTAGATTGCAGGGCACCCTGGATGCTGGAAGACACTAGAACTGGTGGCCTGGAACTACTGGTGGCCTTAGATGTCTAGGTACATTGGCCAGTATGTAAGTATCTATAATCTCTGCCTCTGGATGAAACCTTGGCAACACTCTCTTGTTGGCAAGCTTCAGCTACTCTCTGTTCTGGACGAATGGTGGGATACACTTAGTGTCAATTTTGTGGTCAAACTCCTGGAGTCCTCCTGACATGATACCATCATGACTGTTGTGGATTTTGTCTCCAAAAGAGTGCACTTCATTCCAATGCACACAACAGTCACAGCAGAAGGAGCGGCCAGACTCTTCCTCTTGTCACAAAAAAGTGACTACTAAATAGTATCATGGAGGTATAACAAAATACCTGTTCAAATGAACTATATAAATAGCTGGACCCTCGTTAGCAAGTAGCCTTGCTAACGTCGCCCTTTTGGTGTAGTGGTAAACTATACAGTATGTGACTACTGGTCCATGGCACAACTGTGACACCTCCATTACATCTGGAAACTCCACAGCCTCCCAAAATGCATTGTCTCAGACTGCAGACCCCAATTTGTGGCTTCATTCACTAAGGAACTGTATAGGCTACTAGGTATATGACTATTTTCCTCTACAGCTTGGCACTCTCAGACGGACAGACAAATAGAACACATCAACCAGGAGCTTGACCAGTTCCTCTACCCATATGTCAACGAATGACAGGACAACTGGTATGACCTCCTATCCATTGCGGAGTTCCAGCACAACAACCACGTCCACTCCGCAACACAACAACCTCTGTTCCTACTGGACATAGGACAAATTCCCCACATGGGCTTCAAACCAAGACAGAACCCCTCAGGCCTGGAGACAGTCAACAAATTCACAAAGAGGATGCAGTCCACCACTAAAAAAGCCAAGTCTGCGATCCGTAAGGTGCAAGAGGATATGACAAGGTACTACAATCAAAGAAGGTCTCTGGCCCCCATGTTCAAACCAGGAGACCAGGTATACCTAGATGCGTCAGATATCAAAATGACACGTCTGTCTCCAAAGTTGTCACATTACAGACTGGGACCCTTCAAAATTGAATGCCAAGTAGGACTGTTAGTCTACTGTCTCAAGTTGCCCCACAGAATAAAACAGTTGCACCCAGTGTTCAATGTGGTGAAGTTATCCACCACTCTGGAAGATCCAATACCAGGAAGAAAGCTGTAAGCCCCACCACCACCTATTGTCATCAACAGAGAACCAGAGTGGGAAGTGGAAGAGATATTGGATAGTCACTGGCACCAGAGGAGGTTCCAGTTCCTGATTAAGTGAAAGGGTTTTAGCAGAGAGCACAACTCTTGGGAGATGGCCTCCAATGTCAAGGTGCCAGACCTTGTCACAGAGTATTATCAAGAGCACCTAGCCACCCCAAGACACATCTGCTGGATGGACTTTGACACTCTTTTCAAGTCCAGAACCATTGCTTTGAGGCACAGCAACCTTAGAGAGGGGGTAAATATAAGGGAACCCCTCACACATGACTTCAGAGCCCATATTAGTCCTCTGGAGTAACCCTGCAGCTGATCAAATATTACTACATAATATTTGGTCTTACCCCATTGTTCTAAGAGCACTCTGTTGCCTCCTAACACACTTTCATTGTTCAGACCCTGGTTACCAAAAGTAGGGACACAAGGACACTGTAATATATATAATGTAGATTATTCCCTCCAGGAGCCTCATCTAATTCTCTGAGGAATCTCCTGGAGGTAGGTTGTAACATATTTCATAGACTATAATTTAACTGAGGAATCTCCTGGAGTGCTCTGCTCCAGTCACCCTTACAACATCCATCTAGGGTAAACTCTAAGTCCTTCACAGTCTAATGTTGACAAGCTGATTGTATCTAGACTTTTGTCTAATAGCTTCCATCAATCTCTATCTGCAATAAAAACTTGCTTGGTCTAACCAACTCTTGAGATCATGGAACAACTAAGCAGTGAAGTGCACTGGATGTCAACACATTGAACTGCTGTGAAAATGGAGTTGCAAGTTGGTTTGACTTGGAATAAAGCATATCCCATTGCAAACCAATAAATAGATGCAATGAATTACAAATCTTATATATACTAAAGAAAGTTTCAAGAAAGTTTCTGAAACTCAGCCAGATCATGGTGTTGGCTTGAACTTCCCATATTTGACTGCTGAGAGAGAAGTGGTAAGATTAACATTAGTAAGCATTTTCTCTCTCTCATGGGCAACCACTATCAAACCTCACTACATGTTCCTTTTGTTTGAGGCTGCTAGCCTGGGATAAACAAGAACGAGCTACAACTACTTGATCTCACAAGGTATTCTCCTTCCAAAAATCACGGTTTTGTCTAGAGCATAAAATATGATCCCTGACATGGCACACATTCAAGACTGCAGTATCTTGATTGGAAAGTACAAGTAAAATGATAATATGACAGCATACATATTATGATGAGGAGAGGTAGTGTCTGTCGGTGACACTTGATTGGGTGTTTGAATTTAGCATCCCTCACCATAATGTCTAGTTGACAGAAGCTTCACGTCTTAGACATAATCTTCTGGCCTTAGTCCATATTGATTGGCCAATTCAATCGCATATTCAGGAGGTTCTTGTATGCAACTCAGTGAAAATAGTTGGCTTACGTCTCAACTAGTGTTATTGTATTCGATTGCACGCAAACCAAAATATCTGATCAAGGTCAAATTTGCAATCTCCAGTTTCACCCTATATCAATACATCACAGCTGTGATGAAACTCGATCTTGGGTTGAAGATGGCAAACCATTCTCTCAACTCTCACAATAGGTGGGAACTTTTATGAAGAACCGCAACTCCGGCTTTGCCTCTCACCAAATGAATTTGATTGACAAGCTGCCGAAAATGCTATTAGCCTGTTCATTACCATTCCATCAATCATGTGAATGACCTTGATTTAGAATTTGACTGCTATAGTTTTGAATAATTGCAGGTCTCGTCTACTCCATACCTCATGTTGCAATGCTGTTGAACAACTTGAGAACTTTGGATAAGAAAGCATCAAACACCCGTCTTGACAATCCTTCCATAGATAACAGACAGAACATCTAGGGTGTGTCATGGAGTCATTTCTCACACATTCTTGGCATTTTGATCATTTGGTCATCAATATCAGATTCCAGGCACATTTGTGCGCTTCCCAAACTTTGCACCCATGACGATTTGTGTCGTGAAAATAATAGCAGCAGACGGCTTTCAGGCCCATGGTTGTCTTTACGTTCAGGTTATTCTTGCAGTTCAGACGAGCTACTCCAGGGATTGATTTCTGATAAGATGTGCCTGTTACAGGACCAAACTAGCAGCACAGAGACACAAGGTCTGTCTGTTGCTCTGAACCAACAAAAGTACCGACCAAGCGCACAAGAGTGTCGAAGCCAATACCACAGATATGCGAAGAGACCATGTTCTCAATTCTTAATTTTGACCCTGTTTTTTGAAATCTCACTCGCCCTCCAGTAATTCCTCTCATTGATTTTGTTTTAACTGAATATTTCAAAAGTCTGAGACAATTTTTTTCATGAAGAAACGTCAGAAAATCATGTTAGTCAGTTGACTACCTCTGTCCAAGGAAGTGATGGTTGTCAATTAGCAGGTTCAAAAGAACCAGGCATAGTGTTGCTTAGTCCAAGTTGATTCTTCTTCCCTGATACTGGTCAAGGCACTGTGTCACTTTGCTCTGGGACCCCAGTTTTGTCTGAGGGTGGGGAAGAGATTGATGATGTGGGAATGGTGTCACGGTGGTGGGTGGTGGTAAGCGAAGGGTCGGGGAATGCCTCCTGGACGGTGGGACAGTGAAGCAGGTCGAGAGCGGTGAGACGTCGGATAAAGGACTTGGCATGATCAGAAATGGGATTCTAGTACGGACTCTCAAACTCAGTTTTGGGGCTGACATTGTGCTGGGCAAGGGCAGTGGTGTTGTCGGCATGAAAAGGGGGTAGCTACAGAGGAGAGCGTAAGTAATGATGTCTGTGCAGATAGAATAATGAGCTTGTGTCCTGTTTGTGTAGGCGTATGGAAGTGATCATACCTGTCGACCAGACTTCGATGGCTCTCCCTAGGGCCAGTGTTTTTGATGACTTCAGGGTCGACATAGCCGAAAGAGTCGGCGAAAGATGTGAGTTGCTTTTCTGGAGAGTGGGGAAGTTTTGCTCTATGAAAGATAAGAAAAGGGGGATGAAGAGTGGGAAATGGATGGGGACTTGCATGAGGACTTGCATGAGCTGATGATGACAATGTCACTATCGGTGTCGTTGGAGTGATAGAGGATGTTCTCAGGTGTGTGAAGTGGGTGAATGGAGGAGAGAGAGCATGCTGGTAGAGGTAGTCGATGACATTGAGAGCGGAACTGATGACGATGACCCCATCGTGTTCAATAAACTTGCCTTCTGCATGGACGTGGTCAAAAAGCTCTCCGCCTGTGGCAAGCTCAAAGGAGAAGTAATATTTTGCGCGAGACTCGAAGTCCTTGTAAAACTTGACCTGGGTTGGTCAGTATGAGCTGGGCTAGCAAAGAGAAAGACGGATCGACACCGGTGAAGAGGTGAATTTCTGTCCAGACACAAAAAGCTGTCATTGTCCAATCAATGAATAACCACAGCATTCTGGCTGCTGAAAAATCGATTAAGGTCTGAGACCCAGAGAAGTGGTGAGAAAAATCACCAAGAAAGTGCCTCATGGTGGCTGTGTAATGCAAATCGTGTGCGCAGACGTTTTAACGAGATGTCATCAGGATGCAAGAAAAGCAGTGGAAGCTTTATTGCATATCAAAGATGTGATTTATCAGACATCTTTCTCCTCGAAGACAATAGTAATGAGCATTGCACCGCCAAATCTCCACTGATTGACTATCCCAAATAGCACTTTCTTCAGACACTGCATAACCATTCTGTTACCAGCTTTCAATTCCTGGGAGCCACAGCCGAGCTCCTTCAATTATCATAATTTTCCACCACCCATCATGAAAGTCGAGATGCTGGAATGGCTCGTCAGTTTCAACTGAGATCAAGTTCCATCACAGTTGCAATGTACTGATCCATGATACTGGAGTGAGAATATCAAATGTTTGATCTTCATCAGATCTTTCGGTCTGTGCGCAGCCGGATAGGTTATTTGTCTAATAACACCAGCTGATATATAATGGTTCGTCGAGCCATTTTCATCGAGCTTCGTACAAGATACCTCTCTCCAACTCAAATGGCTGATCAGTACAGATCGTCCCCTCTTGTTTTTGGCCTGGGGACTCTGTCAAATTACCGTTACGGCCAAGGTATGCCGTCCCCCATTCTATCATTCTCGAAGCAACAGCTACAGCCTTTTCAAGCCATTGTTGCTCCTTTGATGGTATACGATTTTATTGATCATATTCCTCAGCAGGTAAGACTTTCTATTTGTAAACAATGATTTCACATAACTCTTCTCCCCTAGATTAAGTACCTCCACGGGCATGTTTCTCATTCAATGACCCACTATTGCCACTGAAATACGAAAACTCAGGAGGAGGTTGTCAAAACTCCATGTCATCTATTTTTCTACCCTGATAATTAACTGGATAGCCATAATGTAAGCATGACTCCCTTACTTGATTGAATGAGACAGCTAATCCAAATCTTCAGAATGCGTTCATATAGTATGAGGAAATTATCTGACATAAATCGAATTCATATTAATACTAACTTCACCAGATGACAATAAAACCTGGGCATCGGCATCAGTGAGACATTGCTCTTAATTCAGCTTTGATATCTTCATTGAATAGGATGTTTTATTGGTATATATCAGATGTATTTGCTGCTCTCTCTGATCTACCTCTTTGCTAGGTGTCGATTTGGAGATACACTAGCCCTCCAGTGAGTTTCATCATGATTCTCAATGACCAGAGGAGCTGATGTCAATAGACTCTTCACGTTGTTGAATTCATTGCTAGTCAATATTCTGCTTGTCCTCCGCCTTCGAGCAGTTTGGAACAAGAATATGATTGGTGCGAGAGCTTAAAACATAGGCCAACAGACTTGTTATATTGATTTTTTTTTATATTCTAGTCACACTAATTCTATATTTGATAACGGCAGGTATGTTTTGATTTGAAATTGATAAAATGACTGATGGTCAGAATTAGCTGAGATCCTGGTAGGCTTTAAAAAGAGTACAATACTCAATCCACCAACTGAAATTTCAGACTGCGATGGCTATGGTGATATTTGACATGTATTACAAATCAAAGTACAGAATGTCAGCCCCTTTATATGTTTGCTTATTGGGGATTGAAATTCTTCCGGATGGTATCTTTGAGTATGTGGTCAAACATATTTTGCTTTGCTGACTTTTATTCTTACACAAAAAAGAACTATCAGGGCGACAGCCACCGCAATCGAACTCCTCTTGACCTTTATCAGGTTCATCATGACATACAGAACACAAAGGGTTTTTGATGATGGGATACGCAGCCGTATTTCCCACATGAAAACCTCGACTCGTTTATTATATGTATTTTACCGCGATGGAACTTTGTTATATATACCGTGAGTTGCAAACTAGACATTATCGATCTAACTGATTGCCTATCTATTCAGTCTCTTTGGTAAGCCTCGACTATCAAGATATTGGGCTAGAGCTCACTCTTCTCAAAGTCTCCATATTAATGGAAGCCATATTTGACATGCGTGTATTGAATATTCTTTCTTATTTCCTACCCTAGTATGTTTTCATTATTACTAGTATTTCCCCTATTGACCCTAATTATCAGCTTTCAACATTTCCTTTACCCCTTCATTGTAAGTAAAAACGCTTTCCCCTATATCATCACTGCTAATTCATATGTTGCTTAGGTGTCACGGTTGATACTTAATTTACTTGAAGCAAGTTGTCCTTTGGATGAAAGTATAGATTACAGCACAATGGAGACACTCAGGTTCTATCATTCAGAGTCCAATATGGATACTGAAGCAGATATTTTTCGAAGTGATAGAGGAACTACCTTCATGGGTGAAGAAATACATGAAGAGGAAAGATGATGGATAGAGCATTCGGCATTTTTCATCCCAGTAGATGATGTTTAATGTAGATGTCATAATAACTGTTTTTTTCTGTTTGTTTTCTACTACATGAGTTATGAGTTGTGATGACATAAGCAAGATAATTGATACCAACAAAACAAGGAGATGATTCCTGAATGACAATGGCTTGAGATATCTGCCCGAGTCAATAATAAAATGGTATAATGTACTACTTATGTTCACATAGTTGAGAATAAAACAAGAATGGAAATCTGTACCATTGACAACTCATGAACCATGGATTGTGTGTCTCATACATTGTGGTCTTTCTGGAGCAACAATAGTAGAAAAACCATTGATAGGATCAAACAAAGTGTGAAAAAAATGATAAACAAGAAGAGGTTCAAATGTTAACCTTGGTGTTAACATAGAGTCATGAAGACTTAGAGTTCACCCTAGGTGGATGTCTAGGAAGAACTTGATAGAGTTCTCTGTTGTATTTTACACTACTTATACTACTTTTACATGGTCTGTGCACTAAAGTCCTGTGATTACATGTTCTTCTGGAATGTTCTACAATCACTTGATCTAATCATGTGATGTGGTTTACTTAAGGTTCCTGTGCTATTTATAGTTTTACCCCATAGTACTATGTTGTTCAAAACTATGGGCATACTCCAGCACTATTTTTAATGCACTAGTCTGGAGTACAGAATTCCCTTTTATGGTAAAATCAGTCACAAAATTTCCTTTTTTGGGTGTGAAATGTCACATATGTCACATATGTCACACTTTGTTTCTATCACAAGGTCATGGTCACACTCTGGTCCTTCTCTGGAGTACCAGTTTTGGAATTGGTCCTTTCCTGGAGTACCAGTTTTGGCTTTAGTCCCAGCCTGGAGTACTCAATTTGGCTTTGGTCCCAGCCTGGAGTACTTACTTTGGTAATCTCATGTAATCACATCAATCCAGGAGTACTCGATT
>Ga0153996_1001308_pt1 | contig 10206 bp, 9 predicted proteins | sample TSNC080MetaG_FD_104728 | JGI IMG/M metagenome (GOLD analysis project Ga0153996, IMG submission 104728) | Attine ant fungus gardens microbial communities from North Carolina, USA - TSNC080 MetaG | ecosystem: Host-associated > Fungi > Mycelium > Unclassified | place: USA: North Carolina, Lumber... | reverse complement strand
GCATTCCAGAGGTATCCTTTAACCTCTGAGTTCTAGAGTATCAACATTGATAGTCTGTCTCTGAGAAACCTGATGCTAGCTCATCAGTCTTGCCTCCTGAGGTATATGCTATTCTAGCATATGATAGCTTGGCAACTACCTAATAGAAGTACCCAATCTTGGGTCTAGATTATGTCTGGGGCCTGTAGGAGGTCTCTAGAGTAGGTTCCAATAGTGAAATCCAGGGGTATAAAGTATATCTCATGCTACATTTCCACAGAAAATTCTCTAGTGGCATAACAGCAGGAAAGTGTCACATCACAATTGTCACAAGGTAACAGTCACATGACAAGAAGTTACAGTGTGACATCACATGATAGGCATGGGAAAGTAGTGCACAGACCATATAGTAGTTGTATAAGTAGTGTAGAAAATCTAACAGGAACTCTATCAAGTTTTTCTTGTCAAATGCTGATAAAGAAGCAGCTGGCTTTATTCTGGCTCAGGAGTTAGCTACTCTGACATACAGAGCATAACAGGAACTTTATCAAGTTCTTCTTGTCAACTTGAACTTAGAGTAGTATTACAAACTTCATTCAGCCATATCTCCATCAATTCCTCAACAATTCTCACAGTCTTAATGATACCCAAAAGCCCTTGAAAAGACCTTTTGATAAATACCAGTTATGTCTTGAGGCAATCAATAATGGCTGAGATATCAGGCAGATCAACAGGTAACTACCATGGTACTGTTTATTAAATTGCCAATATCTTAGAAACTGCCACAATTGATGCTTTGCTTTTAAGGATCAAAGAAGCCCTCTTCATACCACTCAGAATGAGCCTAAAATGGCACCAAGGAAATTAATATTTGTGGAGATATGAAGGCCTTAATGTTTGCACATGAATGTTATAAGAGCCCCAAAAAGAAAATAACTTCCTGCACATTTGAACAACTGATCCACAACCTCAAAATGTATAATGGGATCTAGCTATAAATAGCAAGGAAGCTTATACAACATATCATGTGATGAGATCAGGTGACTATAGAACATTTTGGAAAGAACATGTGATTACGGGTACTTTTAGTACAGCCTCTGTAAAGTAGTATAAGTAGTAGAGCAATCCAACAAAGAACTCCATTAAGTTCTTTCTGAACATCTATCTAGGGTAAACTCTAAAGTCTTCATAACTCAACGTTAACAATGGACTTTATTGATTACCTATAGATAGTCATCTGTCCTTTTCAACAGCCTCTATAAGGTTAAGTTATTACTATATCAAGCACAAAGGCACTACCATATATAGAACAATAGGTAGTAGTATGTGATAATCTGTCCTAGTGCACAGACCATCACAATTCTGTATATAAGGACTCCTAGTCTGAGAATTAGACCTCAGACTTAACAACATCTTTTGTTACTTGCCTAACTTTGCTTATAAGTATATTTTGAAGCAATTTCAACCCCAATCACAAACAGTAAGTAACCTTTTGGGATAAGTAGATCTAAGTCACCTTGGCTAAAGTCTTACAATAAGCTAGTTGCATTAGTAAACTTAGGCATAACAAATATTTTACCTTAAGCATTGTAGGGTAAAGTAGATGACTGAGGGAGGAGAAAGGTAGTAATAGTTGTTGAATAGACTGAAAGAAAGGGAAAAAATATGTACTATTAGTAAGTACTATAAGCCTTATAGACTAGGGTATGAGTACTACCCGAGTCCAGTAATAATGTAGTTGGACCTGGTTTGTATATTCTAGACTACTTCAATAGTTTTAACCTTCAGCCTATGTCAATACTTGATATTTTCATGTCCCTCTACAAAAGGTCCAATTAAGGTTTTATATTGAAAGTAAGAAGTACAAGACTAATGTTACACTCTGCACAAGAGTTCAAGGACTAGAGAGAACATAGGGTTTCAAGAGTAAAGATGTTTACATAAGAACCACAGAAAGAGAGAACTTATTGTTCTCTTCCTTTCTGGACTTTATTTATACTACCTACTATTGTTACAAGTAGTTGATGCCATGAACACCAGGGTGACTAGGAGTGACTACTTGAGTCAGTGTCTTTAAATAATAATTAGATCTGAAGATCCTTCTTAGAGAAAAAAAGTCTATGAATAAACTATCAATGTCTATATCATTGTCTGAGGTTTATCCAATGTTTCTCTAGTAAGTCCAATGTCTTGCTTGAAATCCAAAAGTCCTTTGCTCATATGAAAGATAACTTTTATCATTGATTTTGTTGTCCTTCTCTATTATGACATCATTGTCCATTAGTTCTTGAATCAACCATTTGTAGTCATTCCATGGTTGATAATAATGATGGCTCTGTTCTAAATCCATAACAATTATTGTACCTGTTAGACAAAAGTCTAGATACAATCAGCTATCTTTATATCAAATAAAAAAGATTGAAATATAGTTTCTGTAAACACTGAACTAAGGTTTCCAAGTTCTGCTATGTGGCATGTACTTACTAAGTGTCAATTAGATAATCAATTAAAGAAAAAAGAACATGAGAGCTTGGAAACATATAAAGGAAAATGAAGATGTCTCACTTTACAATACCTTTGTTAGGATCTAGTAGTTCAATGCAGAGTTCCCTTGTGGGCTTGGCCTCAATTTTGATTGTGCCTCCCTGGACTCTGCCCAGTAGGAAACAAAAGTTTATTGGATAGTGGAGATGGGTTCTTTAGACAAGAGGAAGGGAACTAGTAGTGTCTGTAAATCCTAGTTGAGAATGAAACTAAGTTATTTAATTAATAATAAGCCTTTTATAGTTTTTGAGGAATTTCTTGGACAAAGGAGCTATGATAAGCACACGTGAGGGGAGTAGTTGGGACACACGTCAAGTTCTCTAATAATATTAGCACACATGTGGGAACCCAAGAATGATCTAGTACACACATGTCTTGATCAACATTGTGCATATGTCACTACATGTCTGAGGTGTCACAGGGGTGTGACAACCTTATTTTAAGTCAAACCAACTTGCAACTGGGTTTTTTGAGCCTCTGAGTTCTAGAGCATTATTATATGACAGAAAATAATCATTTAAATAATATAATTTCTTTTATATTTTATATTATTACTAAATTTTGCTCCTGAACTCCTGTTGTCTACTCCTATAGGATCATGATGTAGACTAGTTATGTTATGAGAGCCCCAAAAAGGAACTAACTTCCTGTACATTTGAACACCTGATCTATAATCTCAAGTTGTATAATGGGATTGAGATATAAATAGTATGGGAGCTTAGATAATCAGATCATGTGACCAGGTCAGGTAATTATAGAACATTCTGGAAGGACATGTGATTGTGGACTAGTAGTTGTACAGCCACTATAAAATAGTATAAGTAGTAGACTAATCCAATGAAGAACTCCATCGAGTTCTTCCTGAACATCCATCTAGGGTGATCACTAAGAGCTATCACAGCCCATCGATAACATAAGAACTCAATACCCAATGGTGACCTCATACCTTGCGACCTCACTATCTACTTATTCTTTTATCTTTCTCACTAGTGAGCACAGCACTCACAAGCATCTTGGATAGCAGGCCCTAGCTGTAAAGGGGACTTCTCAGTCAGTTAGGGACTGAGGGAGGAGACTAGGCACTAAGTCTGAGTGTCCTGTTCAAGTCCTGACCTTGTAATCAGACATTGTTCTTTACCTATTTCTTTGTATAAACTCCATGCTGCACTCTATTGTGAGTGGTATATGTAGGAGATTGGTGGTTATTCTTTAGGAAGCCACTTAGCTTAGGGGTTCCCTTCTTAGGGGCAATCGTATACATTTTGATTAGGGCAGTAGTCAGTAAAGCAGTAGGACTCCAGACAGGTGAAGATTGCACGCCCTGTTGGACATAGCCTTAGGTAGTCACCCTGGATCAAGAATCGTCAGAATACGAATCATCATCCCTATCACTATTGCCATCACCATCACTACCACCACACAAAATGTCTCAGCAACAACAGCAACAAGGAGAACCATCCCCAACACCTGCCTCTCACCCACCACCACCTAGCAGAGAGGAACAACTTCTCTCTATGATTGCCACCCTACAACAGCAGGTCAACACCATGCTTCTCCAACAGCAGGAAAGCAGAGTAAAGGTTGCAAGACCCCCGATGTTTAGTGGAAATGAGCGTGTTTATTAATGCAGCTCGCCTATACTTGAGGATAAAGATGAATGGGGAAGCAGCGACAACCCAAATTGCTTGGGTGTTATTGTACGTACAAGGAGGAGTGGTGGAAGCATGGAAGGACAACTTATTAGATGAACTGGCCAAGGGAGAGTCAGAAATCGAAACGACAGAGGAGTTGTTCACAAAAATAAGAAATGAATTCAGGGAGACATCAGAAGAGGAAAGAAAGGTAGAACAGTTGTGGAAGATAGAGCAAGAGGGAAGGACGTGTGACAAGTATGTCCAAGAATTTAAAAAGGTTGCCAGGGAGAGCAGCTGTGAGGAAAGACCCCTCATTGAAGAATTTAAAAGAGGATTAAATGGGACCATCAGGAGAAAGTTGGCCAAAGCAGAGAAACTGCTGTCCACCATAGGAGAGTGGCAAGAAAAAGCAGTGAGGTTGGACAGAAACCAAAGGCAGAGTAGAGTGGAGGAGAGGATGCTAAGGAGGAACATGGCATGCCTAGGGGGAAATGCGCAGCCAAGGGGAGATTATGGGGAAGGATTATATGGAGGAAGAGGGGGACAGATAATATGGAGATGAGGGGAAACAAGTGTTGGATATAGAGGAGGAGGAAATACCGTCAATAGAGGGGGAAATCAATTAGGTCCATGGAGAGACCCAAACATAATGGATATGAATAGGGGAAGAGGAGGAGATAGAATATGCTATGTATGTGGAAAGTGGGGCCATATAGCCAAAAATTATTGGGAAAGGCACAAGAGGAGGGTAGTAGAAATGCCACAGGAGTCGGCAAAAGACAATAGAGGACAGTGAGCTCTCGACTGGTCTCCAACAATTTGTACAGTGTATTGCGCCCAGAAAAACTAGGCAATAAATCAAACTTCACTAATACAACTGAGAGAGTAAGAGATGCGTGGCGCATGTTACAGCTGCTAAGAGAGGTCTGGTTGAAAGTAGGACTAGAGAAGTTGGAAAACCATAAAGGGGTAGCAGTAAAAGCGTTGTTAGATAGCAGGGCAACTGGTCTATTCATGGACATGACCTTTGCTAAAGAAAAGGGGTTTAAAATGGAGAAGTTAAAAAATTTTCTTTTAGTAAGAAACATGGATGGAACAGCAAATGTGGGAGGAGCTATAATACACCAGGTTGAGTACAATATGTTCTTTAAGGGACATATGGAAAGAGCAAGAATGGATGTGTGTAATCTGGGAAAAATAGAAGTAATACTAGGGATGCTATGGCTAGCAGTCTACAACCCAGAAATAGACTGGGAAAAGGGGAAAGTAAAAATGATGCAGTGCCCACCTATATGTGGAAAAAGGAAGCAGAAGGTGAAAGAGAAGGCAGTAAAGAGAACAGAAGAAGACGAGAATGAAAAGGTACTAAGGGAATTAGTACCTAAGAAATTTTGGAAATAGAGAAAAGTATTTGGGAAGAAAGAGTCAGAAAGGATGCCAGTGTGAAAGGCCTGGGATCATGCAATAGAGTTAAAAGAGGGGTTTGTGCCAAAAAAGAGGAAAGTGTATTCATTGTCAAGGGAAGAGAGAGAGGAGGTATAGGCATTTGTGGAGGACCAACTAAGAAAAGGGTATATCCAACCTTCCAAGTCACCCCAAACTTTGCCAGTACATTTCGTAGCCAAAAAGAATGGAAAACAAAGAATGGTACAGGATTATCAACACATAAACCAGTGGACGATAAAAAATGGGTACCCCCTCCCTCTCATAGCCAATATATTGGATGAAGTAGGAAAGAGAAAAGTATTTACAAAGATAGACCTAAGATGGGGATATAATAACGTTAGGATCAAAGAAGGAGATGAATGGAAAGCAGCGTTTACAATGCACATTGGAGCCTATGAACCCATGGTTATGTACTTTGGGTTAACTAACTCCCCCACCACTTTCCAAACAATGATGAATGACCTATTCCGAGATCTCATAAACCAAGGAGATACTGCAACCTTCATTGATGACATCTTGGTAGCTACAGATACAGAAGAAGGGCATAATGAGCTGGTAGAAGAAGTATTAAGGAGACTGGAAGAGAATGACCTATTTGTGAAACCAGAGAAGTGTAAATGGAAAGTAAGAGAGGTAGAATTTCTGGGAGTAGTAATCAGTCCAAAAGGGGTAAAAATGCAGAAGGAAAAGGTAGAAGGTGTGTTAAAATGGCCAGTACCCAGAAACGTTAAAGAGGTACAAAAGTTCTTGGGCCTAGCCAACTATTACAGAAGGTTTATAAAGGACTTTGCCAAAGTAGCTGCACCATTACATGTATTGGTTAGAAAAGAGCAGAAATAGAAGTGAGAGAAGGAGCAAGAGGAAGCGTTCAGAAAACTCAAAGCAGTGTTAACCACAGAGCTAGTTTTAGCTATTCCGGACATAAATAGGAAAATGAGAGTGGAGGCAGATGCCTCAGACTATGCAACCAGAGGGGTGTTATTGACAAAATGTGAGGATGGGAAATGGAGGCCTGGCCTTTATCTCTAAGTTGTTAAACACTACAGAGTGAAACTACGAAATACACGACAAAGAGATGTTGGCAGTTATTAGGTGCCTAGAGGCATGGAGACACTACTTGGAAGGGGCAAAACTCGAATTTTAAATCTGGACGGACCATAAAAACCTCCAGTATTTTATGACGAGTCAAAAACTAAACTGAAGGCAAGCAAGATGGGCCCTATACCTATCATGGTTTAATTTTATATTAAAGCATGTTCCAGGGAAAAGTGGATGGACTGAGCAGGAGGCCAGACTGGCAGGAGGGAGTGGAGAAGAATAACAAAGATCAGAAACTAATAAAGCCAGAATGGGTCAGGAGAGCAGAAACGCTGGTAGAAAAAGGAGACCTGAAAGAAAGAATCAAAAGGGCATAGGAAGGTGACAAAAAGGTAGTAAAAGTGGTAGAAGAGCTGAAGAAGGCAAGAGTAAAAATGTTGAAAGATGAAGAGTGAGAAATAGAAGAGGGGATAGTAATAAAGGAAGGGAGGATATACATACCAGAAGGGGAACTCAGGGGGGAAATAATATGATTACACTATGACACCCCAATAGGAGGGCATGGAGGGAGATAGAAGATAACAGAACTGGTGGCCAGGAGTAACAAAGGAGGTGAGAAGATATGTGGATGGATGCAATGCTTGTCAAAGATACAAGAATCAGAGCAAAGCACCAGTGGAAAAACTGATGCCCAACATAATCCCAGAGAAACCATAGAGTCACATTTTGGCAGACTTCATCACTAAGCTACCATTAGCTCAGGGATACGACACTATCTTAGTAGTAGTATGCGACTGCTTTAGCAAAATGGCACATTTCATAGCAACAACAGAGAAAACGTTAGCAGAAGGACTCACAAAGCTGTTTCGAGATCATGTATAGAAGTTACACAGAGTTCCAGAAAGCATTATATCAGATAGGGAAGTGCAGTTTGCAGCAGAAATAATAAAGGAGCTAAATAACTTGTTGGGAATCCAAACAAAACCTTCGATGGCCTATCATCCTCAAACAGATGGGCAAATAGAAAGAATAAACCAGAAGTTAGAGCAATACCTGAGGGTCTTTATCGACCATAGACAAGAACAGTGGCTGGATTAGCTAGAAACGGCAGAATTCACATATAATAACAAAATTCATGCAGCAACAAAAATATCACCATTCAAGGCAAACTGTGGTCAGGATCCAAGGATGGGATTTGAGAGGAGAAGGAAGGGGAAATATGAAGTGGCAGAAAAATTCGTAGAAAGGATGAAAAGGGTCCAAGAGGAAGCGAAAGCAGCACTAGGGAAAATACAGGAAGAAATGAAGAAGTTTGCAAATAGAAAGCATAGAGAGAGAGAAGAATACAGAGTAGGAGACTTAGTACTGCTAAGCACAAAGGACTTGAAATAGCAGATGAAAGGAAGGAGATCAGAAAAATTGACAGAACGTTTCGTGGGTCCCTACAAAGTCAAGGGGATTGTCTCTAGTAATGCAATAGAGTTAGAGCTACCTAAGTCTATTAAAATACACCCTGTAGTCAACATAAGTAGAGTACAACTCTACAAACCACAGGTAGAGGGGCAGAAGAAAATACCACCAAAACCAGTTATTATTGAAGGAGAGGAGGAATTCAAAGTAGAGGAAATCTTAAACAAAAGAATAGTATGAGGGAAAGAAAAGTTCTTAGTAAAATGGAAGGGCTATATGGCAGAAGAAGATACTTGGGAGAGTAGGGAAAACTTGAAGAATGCAGAAGAATTGGTAGAAGAGTTTGAAAGGGAGTATGGGGAAGAGGCCGAAGAACTAAGACAACAGGAGCAGGAAGAAGAAGAGAAGGAATTTAGCCAAGAACTACCAAGGGAGTTTATGACAAAATTACTATATAGTTGGGAGAAAAGAAAGTATGAGAGAGAAAGAAAAAAAAGGTGGGACGAGAATTGGAGTCAATGGAAAAATTCCTCGGGATGAGGAAACTTGAAGGGGGGGCCATGTTATGAGAGCCCCAAAAAGGAACTAACTTCCTGCGCGTTTAAACACCTGATCTATAACCTTAAGTTGTATAATGGGATTGAGATATAAATAGTATGGGAGCTTAGATAATCAGATCATGTGACCAGGTCAGGTGATTATAGAACATTCTGGAAGGACATGTGATCATGGACTAGTAGTTGTACAGCCACTGTAAAATAGTATAAGTAGTAGACTAATCCAACGAAGAACCCTATCGAGTTTTTCCTGAACATCCATCTAGGATAATCACTAAGAGCTATCACAGCCCATTGTCATATTCCAGAAATATAATAATTATATAATTTATTTCTCCTAATAATTCTCCTAAAATTAATAATAGTAGGATAGTGTAGTAGACTACTCTCCTCCTATTCTGGACTTCCTATAAGTACTGAGTAGTTACAGTGTAATTCCTCAGTCTGTAAATTAACGTTAATTAGTCCTAATCATATCTCCGACTCCTCAACTTGTCTGCTTAGGACCTCTGTCTTGACGACTTCCACTACTCTGAAATACGTGACCAACCCCATGACCGGAGACTGGGGCGCAACACATAAGTTGAAGCCAAGGTCATTCAACAAGTCGTTTTCTGCTCCGACATCCTTGACAGTCTGCCAGAGTCTTCTTTCTGGTTTTGCGATCACTGTTAAGTACTATCTATTCTCCGAGATAGCTTAGTATATCATTCCAGGGTATAACTCTATTGTTATTCCGTTCCTCCACACTCTGTCCTTCCGTTCTTGTCACCCATTGATAACAAGTTACTTGTACTCCTTCTATTCCAGACTTAGTATAAGTACTCCATTAGTTACATTCTAGTTCCTTAGTTCATAGATTAATGTCTTTCACATGTTCTATCCTCACTCTTATCAATATACCACTCCTCTCCTGAACTCCTGGCAACAATTCAGTCCTCCTGAAATATGCAACCACACACACGACAGCAGATTGAGGCACAGTGTACGAGCTGAGGCCAAGGTTGTTCCCTGTAAGGGGGCACTCAAAGGCATTCCAGAACACACTTGACATTAGTGGAGGAAGCGTCTTAAGTAAGAGCGATGAATAGCCTAGAAGCTCTAATCAATGTTGAGGTAAGGTATTCTACCATACATCACTAGCTACTTATACTAGACTAGCCAGTCTGTGTGCTAGTCGCTAAGGAAACACAGATCAAGACACTAATAACTACTATACCTAATAAGGCTATGTAGTACTAACCATGGCAATAAGAGCAAGAGGGAAGGGAACTATGAATAGCAGGCTCCGAGGATCCAAGGGCAAGCTAGATAATACTCACCTATACCAGGTTACCTAAGCTACTCTAGAGCGTCCTCTTACATTCCCCACTTTTGTTGTCAACTCCTTTCCACTCCAGAGTAATTCTACTCCTGCTCTGCACATTCTTGACACTAGTGTCCATTCCAGCAGTCCTGCCAATATGTGTAAGTCCAACTTCAATATGGCAGCTCAGCAGCTACCCAATAGAGGTACCCATTCTTGGGTCTAGATTATGTCTGGGGTCTATAGGAGGTCTTTAGAGTAGGTTCCAATCATGAAATCCAGAGGTATAATG
>Ga0153996_1001307_pt1 | contig 10210 bp, 11 predicted proteins | sample TSNC080MetaG_FD_104728 | JGI IMG/M metagenome (GOLD analysis project Ga0153996, IMG submission 104728) | Attine ant fungus gardens microbial communities from North Carolina, USA - TSNC080 MetaG | ecosystem: Host-associated > Fungi > Mycelium > Unclassified | place: USA: North Carolina, Lumber... | reverse complement strand
CAATTTTTTGCTCATAAAAAGGGAGTTGGTTCGACCAAGAACGGCCGCGACTCAGAAGCTAAAAGATTAGGTGCTAAACGAGCTGACGGACAATTCGTGTTGGCGGGAAATATTCTTTACAGACAGCGCGGAACCAAGATCCATCCGGGATTGAACGTAGGCCGCGGTGGTGATGATACATTATTTGCTCTTGCAGATGGTGTAGTCAGATATGAAAGAAAAGGGAGAGATAAGAAACAGGTTTCTATCTACCCGGTAGCAGAGTAGCATTGTAAAGGCTTCAAATCATTTCTGGTTTGGGGCCTTCATTTTATAAGAGGTAAATATTATGTTTGCAGACAGAGCGAAAATATTCATAAAGTCCGGTAAAGGCGGTGACGGTCACGTCAGTTTCCGCCGCGAGCTCTATGTTCCTAACGGCGGCCCGGACGGCGGTGACGGAGGGCGGGGCGGAGATGTGATATTCGAAGTCAATGAAGGCCTGAACACCCTTTATGATTACCGGCACAAACGTAAATTTGTGGCAAATGATGGTGAAAACGGCAAGAAAAAACGCTGTCACGGTGCCGATGCCGATAACCTGATCTTAAAGGTTCCGCCCGGAACGGTGGTAAAAGAAGCGGCAAGCGGTAAGGTGATCGCCGATATGTCCGGGGAGAATAAGCAGCAGGTCGTATTAAAAGGCGGCCGGGGCGGATTGGGCAATCAACATTTTGCAACAGCCACCATGCAGATCCCCAAGTATGCTCAGCCGGGTAAACCATCGCAGGAATTAGAAGTGCTTCTGGAACTAAAAGTAATTGCTGATGTCGGGTTAATTGGGTTCCCTAATGTGGGTAAATCGACCTTTTTATCCCGTGTCTCAAATGCAACTCCCAAAATCGCCAATTACCATTTCACCACTCTGACGCCAAATCTCGGAGTGGTTGACTTAAACGGCGGAAACGGTTTTGTAATCGCTGACATACCCGGATTGATTGAAGGTGCGTCGGAAGGAGTAGGCCTGGGCCACGAATTTCTCCGTCATATCGAAAGAACCCGGATGATGATTCATGTTGTCGATGCATCGGGCAGCGAAGGACGTGATCCTATTGATGATATTCACAAGATTAATGCCGAATTAACAGCTTATAATCCCGATATCGCCAAACGACCTCAAGTCATCTGTGCCAATAAGATCGATTTGATCTACGCCGGTGAAGAAGAGAACCCGGTTGATCGGATTCGCACTGAATTTGAACCACAGGGAATCAAGGTGTTTGCCGTATCCGGGGTCACCGGAGAAGGGATCGACACCCTGCTTTACTATGTCGCCGAACAGCTTAAAACGATAGATTTAGATCCGGTCATCTTTGAACAGGAATACTTTCCGGAAGATGAACTTATCTATACCGATCTTCCGTATACGGTGGTGAAAGAAGACGGTATGTTTGTGGTGGAAGGACCGAAGATCGAGAAAATGCTGGGCTATACCAACCTTGATTCGGAAAAGGGATTTCAGTTTTTCCAAAAATTTCTCAAAAATTCCGGTATTTTGGATGAATTAGCCGCAGCGGGAATCGAAGAGGGAGATACGGTAAGGATGTATGGCCTGCAATTCGATTATTATAAATAGAAGGAGATTATGGAAGAGATGACTTCAAAACAAAGAGCTTATTTAAAGGGCCTCGCCCAGACGATGGATCCTGTATTCCAAGTCGGTAAATCCAGTCTGACTCCGGCCTTAACTAAAGCGATCGCAGAGGCGCTGGCGGCCCGCGAGCTGATAAAAATAAGTGTCCTGCAGAATTGTGCGGATGACCCAGGAGAGATCGCCAAGCTGGTAGCAGAGCGAACCCGATCGCAGATCGTTCAGGTGATCGGGAAAAAAATTGTCCTCTATAAAGAAGGACAGGCTGATAAAAAGAAAATCGAATTACCATAGCGGGAGGTACTGATGAAAATTGGTATTATGGGCGGAACCTTCGACCCCGTTCACAACGGTCATTTAATGCTTGCAGAAGAAGCTTATAAACAGTTTCAGCTCGATGAAGTATGGTTTATGCCTAACGGCAACCCTCCGCACAAATCTGCTCACGCTCCTGAGGCATCAGCAAAACAGCGGGCGGAAATGGTGAAAAAAGCGATTACGGGAACCGAATATTTTCGTCTGGAAGATTATGAGGTACAAAGCGGCGAAATATCATATTCATACAAGACGATGGAGCATCTGCGGAAGAAATATCCTGATCATGATTTTTATTTTATCATCGGAGCTGATTCCCTCTTCACGCTTTGTCACTGGATGAAGCCGGAACGGCTGATGGCTGCTTGTACAATCCTGGCAGCATGTCGAGGAGAAATCGATACCCGGGATAAGATGAACCGGCAAATCGCTGATCTCACGAGAAGGTATGGTGCTAAAATTGAGATTTTACCTGCTCCGCTGATGGCGGTATCCTCGCAGGAGATCAGAGCATCATTGATGGATGATGATGAAAAACTGCAGACCTGTATTCCGTCCGAAACGTATAAATATATCAAAGACAAGCAATTATATAAAGGCTGCTGATTATGAAGGAACACATGAACCAAATACGCAAAAAAATAAAAAAACGAATGCATCCTGAGCGTTATGAGCATACCCTCGGGGTAATGTATACAGCGGCATCACTGGCGATGCGTTATGATGAGGATATAGAGAAAGCGATGTTGGCAGGTTTGCTTCACGACTGTGCCAAGACGGAGAAGTATCCGCCTGCTGAATTGCTTGCTTTATGCCGTAAATACGCGATTCCCGTATCGGAAAGCGAAGAAATTAATCCGGGGCTGCTGCACGCTAAAGCCGGTGCCTTTCTGGCAGCTAAAAAATATGGTGTAACCGACCCTGAGATACTGGATGCAATTGCTTGCCATACGACGGGAAAACCGGCCATGAGTCAGCTTGATAAGATCATTTATATCGCTGATTTTATCGAACCGGGACGAAATGAAGCAGACAATCTGCCCAGAGTCAGAAGACTGGCCTTTGTTAATTTGGACAAATGCCTGCTGGGGATATTGGAAGATTCCCTTGATTATTTAAAGAAAAAGGGGAATATCATTGATCCTATAACAGCAAAAACATATAAATATTATAAGAAACAGTTTAAGAAATAAACGAGGAGGATTAGATGGAACAATCGAGAGAGATGGCACGTATGGCGTGTAAAGCATTGGCGGATAAAAAAGGCGAAGACATCCGGGTAATTGATATTTCCGGCATCTCAGTGCTGGCCGATTATTTTATCATCGCAAACGGAAGCAGCGAGAGCCAAATCCGCGCAATGGTAGATGCGGTGGAAGAAGAATTTGAAAAAACCGGGATTACCGTGCGGCAGCGTGAAGGCTATGGCTTGGGCAACTGGGTACTTCTGGATTTCCAGGATGTGATTGTCCACGTGTTCGATAAAGAAAACCGTCTGTTCTATGATCTCGAGAGGATCTGGAGCGATGGGAAGGAAATCGATGCAGATGAATTATAGCCATACTTAATATCATTACCTTAATTCCCGGCAAGTAAAAGGCCCCCGACAGAGTTAACTTCTCTGTCGGAGGCCTTTTAAGATGTTTTGGTTATTGTTAAAAGAAGCGGAATACACCTATAACCTTCCCTAAAATCTCCAATTCGTTAACGATAATGGGTTCCATCGTATCATTTTCCGGCTGCAGTCGAAAGATGCCTTCTTCCTTATAAAAGGTCTTTACCGTGGCACTGTCCTCGATTAAGGCTACTACGATATCACCATTGGAAGCGATGTTCTGTCGTTCTACAAGAACGTAATCACCGTCGAATATACCGGCATTGATCATACTTTCTCCGCGCACGGTCAGCATAAAGGTCTCGTTGTTAGGCAGCATTTCAATGGGAAGAGGGAAGTAGTTCTCGATATTCTCTTCAGCGAAGATCGGCTCCCCGGCAGCCACCCGTCCGATCAGCGGTACATTGGTCATCTCACGTCTGGTCAGGTTAAAGGTGTCGTCCAATATTTCGATCGCCCTGGGTTTGGTCGGATCACGTCTTATGTACCCGTTCTTTTCCAGAGTCTCCAGGTGAGAGTGGACAGAAGAGGTTGATTTGAGGTCCACCGCTTCGCAGATCTCACGAACAGCCGGCGGAAATCCCCTTTCTAATATCTGTGCTTTTATATATTCCAGAATTTCCGTTTGTTTTTTGCTGATCTTACCCTGGCTCATACATGCTCCTCCTTCATACTTTAAAACATTTATTCTTTTTATCATAGTAACATAGAAAAGGACAAAAAGCAAACAAATGTTTAGAAAATATGTTCGGTTTTTCCCAAAAACTATTGACAAACATTTGTTCGCACGGTATAATACATGCATAAGACGAACATTCGTTTGGGGAAGGGTTAATAAGGAGGAATAAGATGATGAATAAAGAACAAAGACAACTCACAAAACAGCAGCAGATGAGAGCGGCTAAAAAGAGATTCGCGATGATATTGATCGTTTTATCGTTAATGGTCGGCGGAACCGCAGCCTGCGGCGGATTTCTCTTAGGTTCACATATATACAGGAATGCCAGAGCGAAGGAAGCTGCACAAAATCAAAAATATTATACCAGCATTGAGATTAAAGAAGGTGACAGCTTATGGAGCATCGCACAGGCATATATGAGTGATGAATATAATTCAGTTCAGGAATACATCGAAGAGTTAAAAGTTATAAATGCATTGGATTCCGACCGCATCAATGAAACGGAATATCTTACAGTTGCCTACTACCTATAATTTATTATACAGAATCCCTACAAAAGAAAAAGCAGAGAGGATAAAACCTTTCTGTTTTTTCTATTTTAAAACTAAAACATACCAATCCAAATATCAGAAGGTAGAAGCCTTAAAAAGCATTAGCGCTGACTTTGTTGACTATTTAGACGGAATGTGATATCATTATCCCAAATGCATCTATACGACAAATACTGATTTTTCCAAAAGATCGGCATAAAACAATAGTTAATACGGAGGTAAATTATTTATCATGACTGAGCCTAAATCCTATCACGAACAAACCAAAATCAATTATACATTACGTCTACGCGAGATCTTAAAAACACTGCCGCCGTTTGCTAAAGATTTCTTTCGGGCCATTGAACCCACTTCGTCAATCCGGACCCGCATCAATTACGCTTACGACATCAGAGTCTTTTTTAATTTCTTAATGGATGAGAATCCAGTGTACCGCCACTACTCTATCGAGCAGTTCACCGCCGCTGATCTGGACCGTCTTGCGGCGGTGGATATTGAAGAATATCAAGAATACCTGAAGGTATATAAGAAGGATGATGAACTGATTACCAATGATGAAAAGGGGCTGGCTCGTAAGATGTCAGCGCTGCGTACATTTTATGGCTATTATCATAAGCATCAGCTTATAGAAAAGAATCCGGCTTTGTTGGTGGATATGCCAAAACTTCATGAGAAAGCCATTATACGGCTGGAAGCCGACGAAGTCGCTTCTTTATTAGATCACGTCGAGTCGTGCGGCAATGCTCTGACCGGCCAGGCGAGAATTTATTACAATAAGACTAAAGTTCGCGATTTAAGCATTTTAACCTTACTGCTAGGTACAGGTATTCGTGTATCCGAATGTGTCGGGCTTGATATCAATGATGTCGATTTCCGCAATAACAGTATCAAAGTTACCCGCAAAGGCGGCAATGAAATGGTTCTCTATTTTGGCGAAGAGGTGGAAAAAGCCCTAAAAAACTATTTGTCTACCGAGCGAAAGGCGATGACACCGGTAGCCGGCCATGAAAACGCCCTGTTCTTATCCATGCAGCGAAAACGGATGGGGGTACAGTCGGTCGAGAATATGGTCAAAAAATATGCCCGTCAGGTAACACCAAACAAGAAAATCACTCCTCACAAGCTGCGGAGCACCTATGGCACCTCTCTATACAAAGAAACCGGTGATATTTATCTGGTCGCCGATGTTCTGGGGCATAAAGACGTTAATACAACCAAGAAACACTATGCAGCAATTGATGAAGATCGGCGCCGTCAAGCTGCTAATGTGGTCAAATTAAGGGAAGAATAAGAGGGACTTGTAATGAAAAGTAGGAACACTATGATTAGCCCTGGTAAATTAGTTAAAATAAATGATACTAAAATGCATGTTTACAGCATTCCTTCATCACAAGCGCAGAACCCAAATACAATTGTTTTTCTTGCTGGTTCTGGTACCGAATGTCCGACTTATGACTTCAAGCCACTATGGCACCTCCTTCAAGGTAAATATAACATGGCCGTTGTAGAACGTCCCGGTTATGGATGGAGCGGCTTAACCAAATACCCCCGAGATATTGATACTGTATTGGAAGAAACACGGGAGGCCTTAAATAAGGCTGGTATAACCGCTCCTTATGTGCCGGCAGCTCATTCCCTATCCGGTCTTGAAGCAATTTATTGGGCACAAAAATATCCTGATGAAATATCTGCTATTATCGGATTAGATATGGCTGTTCCGCCCGTTTATAAGAAACTTGAGCTTCCGAAACTATTTAATCTGCAAGTAAGATTGGGACATTTATTGCGTACTCCAATAGCAAAAGCAATGATAAAACAACATCCTTCTGTTAAAAGTAATCTTCTTGATAAGGACGAACAGGCCGCAATGCAATTTATTACTTCCAAACAGCTGCTTAGCAAAAACATGATAGATGAGATTCGCTATGTGAGAAATAACGCCAATAAAGTAGCAGCTGGAGAATGTCCCTCAATTCCTTTGCTATGTTATTTATCGAATGATAAAGCCAATCTAAAAAGAATACCCGATTGGGGAACCATCCACCGGGAATATTTTGCCGGAAATAACCAGGCACAGTTCATTGATTTGAAATGTGGTCACTATGTACATCGTGAAGTTCCTCAAACGATCGCAGATACAATAGGGGGCATACTTAAGTGAAACATTTATCATACAAGGCCCCTCTCCTGCTATCAATTGAGCGTCACCGTCCCGGCCGCCCCGTCCACCGTTATCATTTGCCCGCTTTGGATGCTTCTTGTTGCAGTTTGTGTCGCCATGACAGCGGGGATACCATATTCGCGTGCAACAATGCTTGAATGGCTGAGCGGGCCGCCAATGTCTGTTACAATCGCACTTGCAGAGGAAAATAATGGTGTCCATGCGGGAGTCGTGGTTACGGCAACCAGCACACTACCAGGCTGGAAGCTTTCAAAATCAGCCGGGCTGTTCAGTACATAGGCGGGAGCCCTCACAACCCCGGTGCTGGTACCAATGCCGTTCAAAACAATTTTCCCATCTTTCCGTTTCTGCGGTGTATGTGATCTGGTTTTTTCTTGTTTCTCCGGCAGCTTAGAGGGCGGCACATCCCCCCTGTATTTATTGATTTCCGCTTTTCGAACAGGTATTGCCCCGCTCATATCAGATAGTGGCATAGTTTTGTCCAACTGCACTATGAGCGCCTCTAATTCCGATTTTGTAAGCCAGTAAATATCATCCTGCTGTGAAATAGCTCCGCCGTGGATGAGGCGTTCTGACATTTCCTGAAACATGCGGCGAATCAACGGATGCCCCATTCCCATCAAATAAATAGCATTTTCACGCATGGGGGCGGTTTCCTGCGCCCAATGGAGTAACTTAAGAAACAGTTTTTTACGCGTGCCGCCTAAATGCTGTAAAATATCTTCTTCTGCCTGTTTTCTATGCTTTGCAAACGTGGCTTGTCGTAAAAAAGGACTTTTGGCTTTTTCGTCCATGAATGTTTTTATAGATTCAAGGGTTGGCGTAAGCGTTTCCTGCGGTGTGGCATACGCAAAATCAAATTCATAAGCAGTACGGCCAAATTCTTTGAAATACTGGTTGATTCGGTTCTTCCATTCGTTCCATGTTTCCTGCGAAACTTTGTCAGGCAGAACTGAGGACATGAAATCTTCCGCTATCTTTGTTGCCGGATTGCTTTGCAGATAAAGTTTGAGGGTATTATTTTGTTTTGCCCATTCTGAAATATCCCACAGCTTCTTTTCCGATTGCAGAGCAAGCGTATCAAGTCCGAGCAGGAAAACGGAAGAATCCGTCATACCGGCGCGGCGGGCCGTACCCTGAAATAACTTTGTAAACACCGTCTCACTGAGAGAGGCCGCAGGCAATGTAAGCTGAATCCTTGTAAAATAAATACATGCAGCATAAAATACGGTCTGAATCCCCTCCATTATTTGATGGGCGGTCAGTGTATACAGGGGTTGTTCGTCCCATTGCTTAATCACATCCGCAAATTCTTTTCGCGCCGCTTCCCAGCGTACGACGCTGTTCGTAAGCGTCCGGCGCAAAGAGCGGGGAGAAAGAGATTTGACAGCTATCAAAAGTGGCTTTGATTTCGCTGAAAGATAGACGTACCCATTAATAATCGTGTATGCCCCGTTTTCCGGCAGCAGCTTTTTCGCGCTTTTATCAAACATATCTGCCCATAAAAGCGCCGACGCACGGTTGACGATTTCAAGGCCAAGGGTGGCGAACAAGGGCGTAACAGGATTTGGTAAATGTTCGGCCAGACTGCCTTTTGTGTAAATAACATCCTTTTCCGGCAGCTCCCATTCCGGCGGCAGGACAGTAATGGGGCGGGCCTGAACGATATACACTTTATCATTTTCCAGCGCCCACTCTACATCCATAGGCGTTTGATAATACTTCTCAATTTTCTTTCCAAACTGTATCAGCCGCATGATTTGATCATGGGAAAGAGCATGTCTCTTCCTCAACCGTACAGGAACCGGGACTTCTTCCGTTCCGTCTGAGGTGCGAACCGTCATGACCTCTTTGTTTGCCGCTTCATATGACACAATTCGCCCGGTGTCCTTAGCCACAACGATTGTATCGGGGGTGACTAAGCTGGAAACCACTGCTTCACCAAGCCCCCATGCAGCGTTAATAATCATTTCACCGCGTCTGCCACTGATGGGGTTTAGCGTAAACATAACGCCGGACATATCGGAAAACGCTAGCTTTTGTACTACAACGGCAAGCGCGATAATCTCCTGCTTTATATCATTCTTCACGCGGTATGCAATAGCGCGAGCTGTCCACAGCGAAGCCCAGCACCGCTTTACAGCGGCGAGAACTTCCTTCTCACCTTGTATGTTAAGATAAGTTTCCTGCTGGCCCGCAAAAGAAGCATCTGGCAAATCCTCGGCTGTCGCAGAGGAACGGACAGCCACCGCGATATTCCCTAATCCGGCATAAGCGGTTTTAATTGCCGTCGACACTTCCTGCGGCATTTTTCCATCATAGAAAAGCATCCCAATCCGCTTAGATACATCTTCAAGCCGGCTGGTATTGCCTAAGTCAATACCGTCCAACAGCTTATTAATCTGAGGCTGAATATGGTTCATCTCAACAAAGATCCGATATGAGGCAGTTGTAACATGAAAACCGTCCGGCACAGGGATGCCCGCTGTCAAAAGTTTTGATAATGACCTCCCCTTTCCGCCGACCATTTCAAGGGTTGCCTGTTTATGCGCCAAGGGCAGAATATAATAAACCATAATCATTCACCTCCATCAATCATAATTCCATGTAAAAATATATTCATTGTTTCATCCAGCATTTTCTCCGGACTTGCTGACGGCCGGGATGTGTAGATGATTGAAAGCATGGAGTTAATTAACAAACGGGTCACAAGAGCGGCTTTTGTTTCGCGAAAGACACCTGCAGCCACTCCATTTTCAATCACAGATTTTATAACATCCTGATATGCGTAACGCACAGCTTTCAGCCGCTTTCGATATTCTTCTTCAAAGTAGTCAGATTCCGTATTTAACCACATCAGCACAGTTCTATACTGCTTTGGAACGCCAAGATGATTAAGCATGATTCTTCTAAGGCACTGCTCCGGCGAGGGTTCATCAGCAATAATTTTATGAACTTTTTGAATCATTTTTTCAATTTCTTTCTCAACTGCATATACAACAATCTCGTCCTTCGTTTTGAAAAAATCATACAGACTGGACTTTCCCATATTTGCTAATACTGCGATTTCCCGCATTGATGTTTTTTGGAATCCCTTTTCCGCTATGAGATCCAAAGCAACACCGACTATTTCTTCCCGGCGCGCGGCTTGTTGTTCAGGTGTAAGCATAATTCCTTTTGGCATATGACGATACCTCCATGTAGCGACCAGCGGTCGTTTCTTATATATCCATCATAT
>Ga0153996_1001306_pt1 | contig 10211 bp, 4 predicted proteins | sample TSNC080MetaG_FD_104728 | JGI IMG/M metagenome (GOLD analysis project Ga0153996, IMG submission 104728) | Attine ant fungus gardens microbial communities from North Carolina, USA - TSNC080 MetaG | ecosystem: Host-associated > Fungi > Mycelium > Unclassified | place: USA: North Carolina, Lumber... | reverse complement strand
TCCCGATCTGTCATAATCATATTCCCATGTAACAAATTCCAGCTCTCCATTATTATGCTGTTTGGCTGCCAGCAGAGTATCACCATACTCGTAAAGCAAATGAAAGTCCGTCATCCCCTGAATCAAAAGCGGCAATCCTTTTTCGTATAATTGGTACATCTCCTTGTCCTGCTTGTTCACATTCTCCTCCTTACTGTTCCCGTTCATCTTCAGGCTCCTCTGTTTCTGCAAAATGCTGTTCCATCGCTGATCCGGTATGGTCTTTCTCACTACCATGCCCCTGATCCCCTTCTTCTTTTTCCATATTTATCACCCCTTCTTCATCAGCGGCAGCATTATGATCCTCATGGAACTCAAGCGCAAGATCCAGCTCCACCTTTTCCTTAAGTAATGAATTCAGCCGCTCCTCACTGGGGAACGGCTTGGCAATCTCTTGTTTTGCAACCTCCAACTGTGCCTGTAAGTTTTCCAGCAACCTTTCATCCTCTTCCAAAAGCTCAGAAATCCGTTCAGCAAGATTCTCCATTCTTGTGATGGCCCCCAGTTCCGAGTCCCCGATATCCGTATAATATGTACCAAAACCCTTTAGGCACAATCGTATTTCATTTAGCATCGGACGGCTCAAACTCAAGGTGAAACCAGCATAACTGCCTATCTCCAAAGACGCCCCCGTTTCCTGCCCCAGTCGCCTTGACAATACCTTGAAATGCTCAGCAGCCTTTGTCCGTTCAGTATGCATAACTCTGTCTATGGTCATCTGAAACGCTGCTGGTTTTTCCTTTCTGTAATTTTCACTATCACATCTTTCTTTTTCAATCTTCTTTGTGGCACTGCCAATCCGGACCGGATAATCGCAGGAGATTTTATGCTGCAGGTCATTCTGGTTTGTTTTCCATGACGATTTTAAAATCTGCAGTCGCTGAATCTCATTATCTACCTCCATCTTTTTCTTAATCCGATCATCTGATATCGCAAGCGCCTTAAATTCCGCATACTGTAAAACCGTATCATCAATATCATCGCAGCTCCTAAGTGCCGAACGGCCTGTCATGATCTGGCTGATATAACGCTGCTTTTGCTCCAGGATCTGCCATAGGTAGCTGTCAAAGGTTTGTTCGGTAATGTAGTTATAGACAGAGACTTCCTCATTATCATTCCCCTGACGGAGAACGCGTCCATTTCTCTGAATCAAATCCGCTGGCCGCCACGGAATATCAAGATGGTGAACCGCTATCAGTTTTTTCTGGCAGTTCATTCCGGTTCCCATCATAGCCGTGCTGCCAATCAAAACCCGGATTTCTCCATTCCTTACCTTTTCAAACAGTTGCTCTTTCTGCACATCCGTCTTTGCATCATGGATAAAAGCGATTTTTTCCAGCTTTACCTCTTGCTTGATCAGTGATTCTTTGATTGCATCGTAGAAGTTGAATCCTCCATCTGCTTTCGGTGTCCCCTGGTCGCAAAAGATAAGTTGGGTAGATTGCAGATCCGTTGTCTCATGATAAACCGCCGCAACCTTTCTGCTGCAGACATTTAACTTTGTATCCAGATTATCCGGCAGGCTCGGATCTAAAATTCTGGGATCGACCGACAAAAGCCGGGCTTCCATAGTCAGCTTCAGGAAATTATCAACACTGCTGTCTACCCGCCCAGCCCTTATGTTTTCAGCCCGTTCTCCCTGCTCCATGATCATTGCCTTTTGTGCTGGTGTGACTTTTGTTTTGATAATCTGGGGTTCTCCTGTTTTCAATTTGGGGATCTTTAGATCCAGCATGTCCGCAGTCTTGATGTCCGCAACCATCGAAAACATGGACATTAACTCCGGTATGTTGTGGAACTTGGCAAATCGGCTCTTCATCTGATAACCGTTCCCCTCCGGCTTTATCTCCAGAGAAGATTCCACCCTTCCAAATGTGCTTGCCCAACAGTCAAACATCAATAGTCCTTTCGCCTCCAAATCCTTTGGCTGCAACGTCTTCTGTAAGACATACAGTTCCGACATGGAATTGCTGATTGGTGTTCCTGTCAGGTAAATGACTCCCTTTCCATGATTCAAATCGTTGATATACTGGCATTTCATATGCATGTCCATAGCGCGCTGGCTGCTGCTGGAACCAACTCCGGCCACGCCACGCATTTTGGTATAGGAGAAATTATTCTTATAGACGTGAGCTTCGTCAACAACCAACGCATCGACTCCCAGCTCTTCAAATGCAATGACATCATCCTTTTTCTCTGCCTTGAATAACAGGTCATACCGGTTCTGCAAATTCTTTCGAAAGATCATCATCTGCTTTAGGGACCATTTTTTATCCGACATTCGCTTTTCATAATCAATTGCATCCGTAATGGCATCCAGCTCCGTTTTCATAACCGATAACTGATACTCCCTGGACAGTCCGATCAATTCAAAGCTGGACTGTGCCATAATAACCGCGTGAAAATCGCCGGAAGCAATCCGGCTCACAAAACGGCGGCGATTCCTCTTTTCCAAATCCTTCTTTTCCGCCACCAGAATGTTAGCGTTCGGATAGACGCGCATATACTCTCGTGCCCATTGGCCGACCAAGTGATTAGGAACTGCTATGAGTGGCTTATTGATCGTATTGATCCGCTTCAATTCGTAGGATGCCACAATGGCGCTGATAGTCTTCCCCGCACCGACTTCATGTGCTGCCAGTAGATTCCCTTCCCCATAGATCGCATGGGCTACCACATCTCCCTGATGTTTCCGCAGCTTGATTTCATGGGAAACATCAGGAAATAGCAGATCATCTCCGTTATAGACCCGGGGCCGGATGTTGTTGAACTGATCATTATACAGATTAGTAAGAGCCGTGCTTCGTTCCGGGTCCACAAACAGCCAATTCTCAAATGTCAGTTTCAGCTCCGCCTGCTTTTCCCTGGCCAGAATGGTTTCTGCCTTATTGAGGACATACTTTGTCTTTTCTTCGCCCTGTTCATCAACATAATCAACCCGATCCCGTACTTCCACCGTCTTTAAATTCAGCGACGTCTCTAATATCTCATAGGCATTGATCCGTTCCGTACCATAGGTTCTCGTTGCTGTGATCGAGTATTTTTCTGCACTTTTGCTGCTGATAAAATAAGCGGAGCTGTATGGAGAAAACTCCAGAGTAATTGCACCGGTTCCATATTTGTTGTAGCCATTCGTTTTGAAGGTTTCGTACATGAACTCCTGATAGACTTCCACCGGTATCCAGGTGGACCCCAGAGTGAAATTGATCTCGCCGGGTGTCAATGGTTCCGGCTGCACCTGTTTCAGAGCATTCACGTTCCGTCCATAACGCTCCGGCTCCCGCTCTGCCATTATGATTGCTTCCACCAACTTGTCTTTGACATAACCACTCAAATATTCTTCGGCAACCACCCAGCCGGTTAAATCATGATCCATATGCTTTGCAGGGTCCTGGTAGATTCTGTCTCCCAGTTCTTCGACGATTTCCTCCCGAGTGATATTGCTTTGACTTGGCTTTTCATAAATCTGTGACATAAAATCCAGATCCACCCTGCCTTTTTTATTCAGGGATATTCGCAAGGCTTCTTCTGCACTTTCAGCTTTAATGATGAGACTTTGCGGCCGGATTGTTGGTTTATAGAAGATGGCAGATTTTTCGTATTCGTCTTTTTGATCCTCTATCTCACTTTCAATGGAGCGAATCAGCGGGGCTGCGATATCTTTGGAAAAGGCAATCGCATTAGCATAAGAATTGATATATCCATATTCAGCAATAAACCGGTCATATACCTGATTCAATGCTTGAATTCGTTCCTGTACCTGGACTTCGTATTCAGCCAGAGTCAAATGCTCCCGATTATATTCATTGGTCTGGAAATCAATGAGCTCCCGAACAGCACCATGAATCCCGACCATGCCTTTAATTCGCGCTGCCTTTTTGCCGGTAATTTCCTGATGGTACATACGGGAATGTTCCCGGTAGTAAATCTCACCGTCGATCACGGCGTAACTGAAGTTCTTCACTTTCGGGTCAGCCGCTATGCTGTCTGCTACTGTCTCCTGCTCGTCTTCAAACTCGGAGGATGGTTCTTGATAACTGGCATCCAGATAGTGAATGACCATGTTCAGGCGTTCCATGAAAGATTCATCGGCTACCGGAACACAGGCAGTTGTACTGCTATTGGCATACATGCTTTCATCAAATACCATTTTCCCCAACAGCATTTCCGGATGATCCAGAAAATAACGGTTGACCGGTATCCCTTCATCATTTTCCTCAACCGATATCCATGGGCTATTGTCTAACGTAGGGGTAATCTCCCGCTCCCTTTTCTGAAGAAACAAGATGTCAGCGGTTGCCTTAGTGCCTGCAAGCGTCTGGAATGCCGTGTTGGGGAGCCGCACCGCTCCGATTAATTCCGCTCGCTGGGCTATGTATTTACGGACTGATGAATTGCTTTTATCCAATGTACCTTTCGTCGTAATAAACGCAATGATTCCACCAGCTCTGACTTTATCAATCGTCTTGGCAATAAAGTAATCATGAATCTTAAAATTGTATTTATTGTAGCGGCTGTCATTGATACTTAACGAGTTGAATGGAATGTTGCCGATTGCCACATCAAAGAACTGATCCGGATACTGGGTATGTTCGTATCCCCTGATTTCAATATCTGCATTTTGATAGAGCTGCTTTGCGATTTGTCCGGATACCGTATCAAGTTCTACGCCATACAGCTTTGACTCGCTCATCCCCTCCGGCAGCATGGAATAGAAGTTGCCATTTCCCATTGCCGGATCTAAGATATTGCCACCCTGAAAGCCGAACCGTTCCAAAGACAGATAAATACACCGGATAATCTCCTGATCGGTATAATAGGCCGTGGTAGTGGACTCTTGGGCAGACTGGAATTCATCTTCGGTCAGCAGGGATTTGATCTGTGCATAATCATCCTCCCACCCACTTTTATCCGGTGTCAGGGCATTTGCAAGACCTCCCCAGCCCACATAATTTGCCAGGATCACTTGCTCTTCGGTATTAGCCATTCGATCTTGATCCGCCAACTCTTTCAAAAGATTTATGGCAGCAATATTATTCCTGCATTTAGTTTTAGCCCCACCTTCGTATAGATGGTGGTCCGGTGAGAATCGGTAATTGATCCTATCGCTCTTACTGATCCCTACCGGATCTTCCTGAAACTCTTCTCTGGATGGATAGGATTCATAAAGTTCAAATTGTTCTGCTAAGGAATACTGTTCATAAGAATATTCTATCCTCTGTTCTACCTGCATTTCTTCCAATTCATCAGGTATCGCATATTCATCAAGCTGTTCTTCGTTAGAAAATGGATAGATGCCAGCCAGAATCAGTTTTTCAATCATAGCAGTCAGTTCCTGGTAAGAATAGAAACGACTTTCCTCTTCATAAGAAAAAACCAGTCCATCCTCCTGCCCTCTCACTTGGATGAAAGCATCGTCTTCTACCTGATATTCCGGTTCCAACATTTCATAGGTGAGTTTAACCAGGTCTTCCTTTTCTTCCTGCCGGTAAGCGGAACTTAAAAATTGCTGAACATCATAAGGAGAGATAGGCTTGCCCGATATTACCCCCTCGTCACAAAGGAATTTATTTATCATCTCATCAATGACAGATTCTTCTTCTGTCGCCTTATTTATTGAAACAGAGGTTTCTTTCGGTGAAGTAGAAAAGCCGTCAGTAAATGACTTTTCATCATCTACTGACGGCTGGATTTCAAAATACTCGTCTACTTCGTTCTTTTTTATCTTATCGTTAATATTACCTCGTTGATTAGGATTTCCTCTGCTGTGGAGGTTATCATGTTCATATGACTGGCTCTCTCCATTGAATCCTCGGTCTCCGGCATTGGCTGGGCTTTCAGCAGTTCCTTTATCAGTTGCTCCTTCTGTTCCTCTGCCTCCTCGTCTACGGTTATCAGTATCTGATTGATCCTTCCCTCCGCTATCAGTTCGGACAGGCGGCTCGGATGATTTTCCATCATGTACGTTTTCCACATCTGTCCGTAATTCCTCACTTCTTTCTGCGACTCGTGGGGGGATATCTGTAAGTTCGGATACATCATCCCGTCCTCGCCCTTCCTGTAAGCAAGTTGGATCAATGGCTTGGTTCTTATTGTCTTCTCGTTCATGCGCTTTGCTCCTTTCCTGCTTGATTAATTCAATTTGTTCATGGACTGCTCTTAAAACCGGTCTTGCAATTGACAAGGTATAATATCCCATCGCCATAAATAGTTCCAAATCATTAAAATGACTAATGTTACCAAAGTTGCCGCCTTCGTAAACTTCTGTTGATAGCCCGCACTTTTTTAAAGTAACGTAAATCGCACTGTCCAGCATGATCCGCCCGAACTCTTCTTTTACCGCATCAACTGGCAGGGAATACAGCATGTTGGACGGATCATGAATCTGAAAGTTTTCCAGATAAACTGGCAATACCTGCTCAGCCTGCTTCTGCACAATCTTCATCAGACACTCTTCTACTGTTTGTGTCTGCAGTCCATACTTTTCCTGAAATCGTATCCGTAACTCCGGCTGGTATTGTTCTTCTAAATCCCAATCCAGGCTCATGGCTTTCCTAAGACTTTCGTAATCACCATAGGTGTCTGCAAAGTCAAAATAGTAGGTAAGGCTGGCCTTAGGCTGATTCATATTCGTGACTGCTATAGCCTTGGCCCCTCGCTTGATGGATCGCCCTGTTGCTTCTCGCCAGCCTTTCATAGTTGCAATCAGTTCTGCACCTGGGCGCTGGGCATATACCAGCACATTTTTATCAAAAGACATCTGGTAGAAACGTGCCATGCCAGACAATAAGCCCATCCATTCTCTCTTATCCTTCGTCAGTGTACTGGCAGACTGACGGTAAAGGTCGGAAAGATAGGTGACTCTATCCAATTGGTTCTCCCTCCGTTTCTCTGTGATTGAAATAAAACTCCAATGCCTTATCAATGATTTCTTCTATTTCTTTCTTAGTCTGACTCCTGGTGAAGTATTTGGAAACTACGGCTGGCTTAATTTTTACCGGCTGGGGTTTATTGTTCTTCGGCTTTCGTTCTTTCTCACCGGATAAAATCTGCATAATATCGGAATCTGTTAATTTACCACGTTCATGATAAGTCCGCAGTAAATCCGCCTTATTTCCATCCAACTTGTAATTATCATTTATCATAAGATCCGCAATTGCTTGTTGTTTTTTCTGATCCAAGATAAAAGAAAGAGTATTTGCAACTGAAATCGGAAATCTATTTTCGTCCAACAGTTCTATAAGAGCAGGTTGCAAAAACTCTCCTACCCGAACATATTTTGCTACTTTATCCTCCGTCAAACTATATTGCTCTGCTAATTCTGCACGGCTCCCGGAACCTCTGCTGGTTTTAGCAGAAGTCTCAAAATCCTCACAGTTATGCGTGTTCATTAGCCTTTCAATCTCCAAAATCAAGTCATTTCTTTTTCCCTGCGACTTCATTGCCTTATAATGTTCAAACAGGCAATATGCTCTCTCGGAATGACTCATATCCGAAAATGACCGTTGCCGCAGGTTTGTCTCAATAACGATAAGGACAGCATCCTCATAAGTAAGGTTCTCCTTAATAATCACCGGACCCTTATTCAATCCCGCCGCTTCTCCGCAATTCTTGCGATTGTGGCCACTTAGAATAATAAAACGCCCCTCGTCAGTATGCCATAATATAATAGGCAACAAGATTCCAAATTGCTGAATACTATCTCTCATATCTTCAAACTGCTTGCCTGTATATAGTTTGAATTTATGTTCCGGAAAGGACTCCATCAAACCAAAATCCATTTCCATGACCGCACCGTTTACTGGTGGGGCAGCAAGCTCCTGTACAGGTTCAATATTAAGCATTTCCTCAAGGCTGTCTAATATAATCCGTGGTTTAGCCACCTTTACTCACCTCCGTTCTACACTGTTCAACTTACCTGCGTACGCTCTGCACGGATTGCTTCATTTGCAAGAAATTCATTTACAAACAGCTCATATGCCAGAGCAGCTGGATTATCTGGTTTAAACTCGCAAATCGTCTTATAATGAAGAACTGCTTCCCCAACCTTAGTGGACCGGGGTATATGAGTAGAGAATATCGGAACTTTCATGGAAAATCCTTTTTGGATCAAAGCATTAACCGTTTTTGATTGAACCGTATCTGCTGAGTCCATTGTTATAAGAACTCCTGCTATTGTAAGGTTATGATTACTGTTCTGACGGACGATCTGATAGTGCTTGAGTAATTCCGTCAAGCCTTGTGCTGCTAAAATCTCTGCTTGGGTCGGAATGATAATACTATCTGCACACATCATGACGTTGATCATTGGTGTTCCCATCTGGGGCATGCAATCAATGATAATATAGTCATAATCGTCCCTAATCGTATCAACATATTGTCTTAATATCCGTTCCCGGAAATCTACGTTGCAAAGATTTCTCTCTAAAGTGAATAGCTGTGAATTTGAAGGAATCAAATCCACTCCGCAATCAGTTTTTATAACATAACTCTCCGATTCAGGTATTGATTTACCTTCAATTATTCTACGGATAATTGTATTAATTGTAATATCCAGGTTATTGATATTTCTCACACCTAAGATAATGCTGGAATGGCCCTGACCATCAAAATCAATCAAAGCGGTTTTAAATCCTTTTTTTGATAAAAGATAAGAAAGCGACGTGGATGTTGCTGTTTTTCCAACGCCGCCCTTCTCGTTCATTACTGCAATAACTTTTGCCATATTCAATCTCCTCGCTTCTTTGGGTAAAATTGGGTGGGTAAATAGGTAAAGTAAATTAATGAGGGTTTAAACTCCTTTCTCAAAATTAAAACAGAGCTAAATCCGGCAGCACCATATGCGGTGTGCAAGATTTAACCCTGTTTTGCATATAAGAATCATACCAAAACCCTCGGTTTGGCAGATCCCTTGCTATTTACTTGTTCAGGCATTATAAGATTAACGGCGCCGTCCTTTCTGTCTATGCGCTTTCATAAGCAACAGCGGCTAGTAGTAGGACTAAATCAGCACATTACGGGAACCCTTGATTCCACTAGGTTTGTCTGACCTGTCATTAATATAGCACAATCCCCAACTTCCTGATAATAAGACTCCAGATTCTTCGGCATATTGTAATGAATCACATACCGGACATTGGACTTATCGATTCCCATGCCAAAAGCATTGGTAGCAACCATAATCTGTTTCCGGTCATAGATGAAATCTTCCTGATTATTCCGGCGTTCAGCATCACCTAATCCGGCATGATAGCGAGTTGCCGAAAAACCGGCCCGGCTCAGCTTTTCACATACTTCCTCCACGGTTTTTCTGGTCAGACAGTAGATGATTCCGCATTGCCCCGGATGTATTTCTACAAAGTTCAGCAATGTATCAAATTTATTCTTCGGTGCCTGTACCCCCAAATATAAGTTGGGCCGGTCATACCCGGTCGAAACCACAGCCGGGTTGCGCAGCATGAGAATATCGATAATATCATCCCGCACCTCTTTCGTCGCTGTAGCCGTAAATGCACTGACAACCGGACGCTTTGGCAGCCGATTAATAAAATCTACAATTTTCAAATAACTCGGCCGAAAATCCTGGCCCCACTGGGAAACACAGTGTGCCTCATCCACTGCTACCATCGCAATCTCCGTATGTAATGCAAAATCCAGGAATTCTTCAGTCACCAGACGTTCCGGTGCTACATAGATAATCGGATACCGGCCTTCCTTCGCGTAGGAAAGGGCCTTGTAGTATTGACTTGCAGTTAATGAGCTGTTTAAAAACGCAGCATGGATGCCGGCCTGATTTAGTGTAGATACCTGATCTTTCATTAAAGAAATAAGTGGTGAAATAACCAGCGTGATTCCTTTTGTCATTAATGCGGGAATTTGAAAACACATAGATTTACCTGAACCAGTAGGCATGATTCCAAAGGCATCCTGACCTTGTAAAATGCTATCTATCAAAAGTTCCTGACCTTCTCGGAAACTATCGTAGCCAAAATATTGTTTTAATACTTGTTTCTTATCCATTCGATTGCTTTTCTCCTCAATTTTGTATACTTTTAATGTACTTAATTATAGATGAAATAGTAGTAATTGTACATAGGTTTTATGGAATTACATTTTTCATCCTCTTCCAAGCCGTTTTTGGTTGTTTGTTATTTCTCGGTCTTTTTAAAATG
>Ga0153996_1001305_pt1 | contig 10213 bp, 7 predicted proteins | sample TSNC080MetaG_FD_104728 | JGI IMG/M metagenome (GOLD analysis project Ga0153996, IMG submission 104728) | Attine ant fungus gardens microbial communities from North Carolina, USA - TSNC080 MetaG | ecosystem: Host-associated > Fungi > Mycelium > Unclassified | place: USA: North Carolina, Lumber... | reverse complement strand
GTTCCTTTCGGTCATAAGATTGCACTGGAAGATATAAAAACCGGCGAATATATCATCAAGTATGGTATGCCGATCGGACATGCGACAAAAGATATCCTGAAGGGTCAGCATATTCATACCCATAATATAAAAACCAATCTGGATGGGATGCTTGAATATCAGTATCACGGTAAAGAAGTGCCTTGTGAAGTGGGAGCCGGGCAGCGGACATTTGAAGGTTATGTGCGTAAGGACGGCAGTGTCGGAATCCGCAATGAAGTATGGATCATTCCAACGGTGGGCTGTGTAAATCAGACTGCCGCCATCCTGGCGGCGCGGGCAAAAACAAAGTATGGCCGACTGGTGGATGATATTCATGCCTACACTCACAACATGGGCTGCAGCCAGCTTACCGAAGATCACCGCCGGACACAGGAAATTTTAAAGGGACTGATCAATCATCCGAATGCCGGTTCGGTGCTGGTACTGAGCCTGGGCTGTGAGAATAATAATTTGTCGGAATTCATTCCGCTATTGGGCGATTATGATAAAGACCGGATCAAGTTTCTGGTTACTCAGGATGTAGAAGATGAGTATGAAAGCGGTATGGCGGTGCTAAAAGAACTGATCGATCATGCAGCCGGATTCAAACGCCGACCCGTTTTGCTGAGCAAGCTGGTATTAGGCTTCAAATGCGGCGGCTCAGATGCGTTCTCCGGCATTACGGCAAATGCATTATGCGGGAAATTGAATGATATGGTAGTAAGACAGGGCGGGACGACAATCCTGACCGAAGTACCAGAGATGTTTGGTGCCGAGACTCTGTTGATGGAGCGTGCGGTGAGCAAAGAGGTCTTTGATCAGATGGTTGATCTGATTAATAATTTTAAAGGGTATTTTCAGAAATATAATCAGACGATTTATGAAAATCCGTCACCGGGTAATAAAAAGGGCGGCGTATCCACGTTAGAGGAAAAATCCCTGGGCTGTATCCAGAAAGGCGGGCTGGCACCGGTTACCGGTGTGCTGGACTACGGCGGGCATACGACAAAAGCCGGATTGAATCTACTGACCGGACCGGGGAATGATCAGGTCTCCTGTACCAATCTGGTCGCCAGCGGAGCCCAGATCGTGCTGTTTACGACCGGCCGGGGCAATCCCTTTGGTGCACCGGTACCGACAGTAAAGGTTTCTTCCAATAGTAAACTGTATCGCAAAAAGAAAAACTGGATCGATTATAATGCCGGGGTGTTATTGGAAGGCAAGACCTTTGATGAGGCTGCGGACGAGCTGCTTGAGTATATTATCAAGCTGGCTTCCGGTGAGATTAAAGCAAAGAACGAGATCAATGACTACAGGGAAATTTCAATATTCAGAGACGGAGTGATATTATGATGAAATTTATGGATGAGAATTTTATGCTGACCAATGAGCCGGCTAAAAAGCTTTATTTTGATTACGCCAAAGATATGCCTATTTTTGATTTTCATTGTCATCTGAGTCCCCGGGAGATCTGGGAAGACAAACGATTCGAGAATATCACCGAGGTCTGGCTTGGCGGTGATCACTACAAATGGCGTCAGATGCGGACAATGGGATTCGATGAAGTATATATTACCGGAAACGGAACCAGTGCCAGAGAAAAATTTATGGCATGGGCGAAAACGGTTCCTTATCTAGTCGGTAATCCGCTGTACCACTGGACCCATCTGGAGATGCAGAGATATTTTGGGATAACAGAGTGCCTGAGTGAGAAAAATGCAGAATACTTATGGGATCACATGAATGCGGTGCTTCAGGAAGAAGCATTTTCCGCCCGCGGTCTGATTGAATCTTCTAATGTATATGCAGTATGTACTACCGATGATCCGGCTGATAGTCTGGAGTATCATCAGAATATCAAAAGAGAAGGAAAGATGAAGACCAAAGTGCTGCCGGCATGGCGCCCGGATAAAGCACTTCATCCGGAAAGCCCGGAATTTCCGGCATATATCGGTAAATTAGCGGCAGCGGCCAAAATGCAGATCAATTCTTATAAATCATTAGAGGAGGCACTGGTAAAACGTCTTCATTTCTTTGACGAAATGGGCTGTGGTGCCAGTGATCATGCTTTGGAATATGCGCCTTTTGAACCATGTTCGGAAGAAGAGCTGGAGACGGTTTTTGCGAAAGCGGTAAAAGGGAAAAAACTGTCGGGCAAAGAAAGAGACCAGTATCAGACCGCTTTGCTGATCTTTCTCGCAAGAGAGTATAAAAAGCGTGACTGGGCAATGGAAATACATATCGGGGCATTGCGCAATAACAATGAGAGAATGTACCGGCAATTAGGGCCGGATACCGGCTTTGATTCAGTTAATGATTATAATTATGCACCGGCGCTGGCAAAGTTATTGAAGAAGATGGATGAGCAGGATGAGCTGCCGAAGACTATTTTATTTACGTTGAATCCCAAAGATTACTTTGTGCTGACAACCTTGATGGGGTGTTTCCAGGGGCAGGAAGTGGCTTCCAAGGTTCAGAGCGGAAGCGCTTGGTGGTTCCTGGATCATAAAGAGGGTATGAAAGAGCAGATGCAGATCCTGGCAGCAACTGGGATTCTGGCTAAGTTTGTCGGTATGGTTACCGATTCGCGCAGCTTCCTTTCTTATCCGAGACATGAGTATTTCCGCCGGATATTGTGTAATCTGCTGGGCGAGATGGTGGAGCAGGGTGAATACCCGGCTGATTATGAGATGTTGGGCAGTATCGTGAAAGATATTTGCTTTTACAATGCTAAGAATTATATTAATGTTAAATAAGGGGGGACGTTGCACTAACAAGTAATGATTTTCTGATATAGAAATCGAAAACTGTGATAAATCTCAGGTAGAGGAACGCGGACTGGCACTTGGCCTTTGCTTCTAAAGTATGTGAACCTGAAATATTTATGAATCGAGTACATTCGCACCAAAATCTGGATGATTTTGACGCTCAGATACTCTTGTCAGCAGTGCTTGTAGCACTTCTGCCATCATAAGTATTTCAGGTTCACATACTGAGAAGCAAGACGGCACGCTTGGACGCCTGCGTTCCACTACCTGAGATTTATCACAGTTTTCGATTTCTATATCAGAAAATCATTACTTGTTAGTACAACTGTTTATGGTACCCGGGAGGTGGACTGGCTGGATGGATGGTAGGAGGTTAGCGGTTCATTTCGCTTTGGGGTCCCCGGCTCTGGTGTTCTGTGATGATCCGTTCAATTTCTTTGTAATCCGAGGAGGGCATATCACCGGGGATGGTATTTTTTACGGCTCCGGCGGCATTGCCGAATTCTAAAGCCCGCCGACAATCCATGTTACTGGACAGGAGCCCGTAGAGGACGCCGGAGATATACGCATCGCCGCTGCCGATCCGATCTATGACCTCGATGCTGCGGTAAGGTTCTTCTTCATAGTAAGTATTCTGTTTGGCATCGTAGATCACGGAACCAAAGGTATGTATCTTCGGGCTGTGGACGATACGCTGGGTGGAGGCGACGATTGAGATACCGTATTCACCGGCAAATTCTTTCATCATCTTTCGTACATCGCCTTCTTTTTGAAAGGTCAGCCGGGCAGTATCTTCGGAGCAGAAGAAGATGTCTACGTAAGGCAGCAGTTCTTCGATGCAGACCCGGGCTTCTTCGCCGCTCCAGAGATTGGCGCGGAAGTTGACGTCGAAAGAGACCAGGGCGCCCCCGGCTTTAAATTTCTTCATCATACTCATTGCTGTATCGCGGCAGTTTTGGCCAAGTGCCATGGTGATTCCGGTGGTGTGAAAGATACGGGTATTTTCATATATCTCTTCGCTGAATTCATTCAGAGTGATCTTCCCGATGCTGGTATGAGAACGGTCATAGACAATATTTGGTCTGCGGGGATAGGCTCCGTTTTCATAATAGTAAACACCGAGGCGGGCGGACCGTTCCTGGTCATATACGAGATAATCATCACTGACGCCGGAGAAACGAACGCGGTTTTTTACATAAGTCCCCAGATCGTGATGGGGCAGTTTCGAGATAATCCCGGTCCGCAGGCCAAGGAGTGCAGTTCCGCAGGCAACATTGAGTTCCGCACCACCAACTTGCTTGTTCAATTCTTCACCCCGGACCAGACGTTCATTGTTTGGCGGAGAGAGGCGCAGAAGTATCTCACCAAGCGTCAGCAGATCAAAATTTCTTTTCATAATAAAGTCCTCCTTTAAGATCACTTGTTTACAAGGGGTTTCATATTATGAAATGTAATTCTATAATATGAAATATTGCAATCCATTATATATAAAATGACAAGCAATTGTCAATTGAAAAAATGCAGTTTTTCAGGCAAAAAAGAAACTTGTTTAAATTTACCAAAAAAAATATGAAAGTTTGATGAATATTTACATATTGTAATTGATACGAGGTTTGCTATAATATTAACATGTAGATATGAAAGCGCTTACAATAACTGGGGCACATATTTTTTTTGAATGATATGTAAGCGCTTACAAAAAAGAAATTCATTTGATTTATGAAGGAGGATGTAGAATTGAAGAAGAGAGTAATAGCAAAAATCTTAGCTTGTACATTGACTCTTGCGGCTGTATTGACAGCCTGTGGCAAGAGTGACAGCGGAAGCAATGGAGGAAGCGGCAGCACAGGAGCAGAGCCTGGAAGCGGGGAAGAAGTGACACTGACATTTTCATGGTGGGGATCTGAGGAGCGTCATGAGGCCATGGAGCAGGTAGCAAAGCTTTATGAAGAAGCTAATGAAGGCGTAACCATCAAAGTTGAGTATGGTGCATGGGATGGCTGGCAGCAGAAAGTACTGACGCAGATGAAAGGTCAGACGGAGCCGGATATTATGCAGGTAAACTATAACTGGGTACACTCTTTTGGGAAAGGTTCCAACGTCTTTTATGATCTGAATGAATTATCATCCCTAGATCTTTCCAACTGGGATGCCGACTACCTGAAAGCAATGGAAGTCGATGGACAGCAGGCAGCGGTACCCCATGGCATGACGGGTAGAGTACAGGCGTACAATGCCGCATTATTTGAAGAATATGGTCTGGAATTTCCGACTACATACGATGAGGTAAAAGCAGCAGCGGAAATAATCGGTGCAGATAATACCCCAACCGGTGCAGATAATAAATATGTCTTGATGACAATCGGCAAGGAATGCCCGGACTTATATATTGCCCAGATGCTGTATAACCATACCGGTAAGCCGATGCAGACCGACGGTAAGATCAACTATACAGAAGCAGAAGTAAAAGAAGTTCTGGATCTGTACATGTCACTGAGTGAATCCGGTGCAATGCCGACCTTCCAGCAGGAAGACCCGATCGATAACGAGTCGAACCCGGTGTGGACCAGCGGCCGAACCGGTGCAATCTACGAATGGGCAGGCACACTGAATAAATATACCGCAGCCTATAAAGGCGGGGATGCAGTGGATGAGCTGGCGATCGCACCGTATATTACGGAAGATGGAAGTGCTCCCAATGTATATGTAAAACCAAACCTTGGATATGCCGTTTCTAAAAACTCTAAGAACCCGGAAGTCGCAGCAGACTTTATCAACTTTATGTTTACCGATGAGGAAGCGGTAAAAGCACTGGGAACAAACCTTGGAATCTCCAGTAACAAAGTAACCAATGAGATTCAGGTAAAAGAAGGTATGATCGAAGGTAAAGTAAAGGAAGCGTACGAAGTGCTTGATTCCTATGAGCAAACGGTAATTGATCCGTATTTTGAGGATGAAAATGTGAGGGGTCAGAGATACATTGTAATCGAAGCACTCAGAACCGGATCTGTTGATTCTACAGAAGCTGCTGCGGAGTATATCTCTAAACAGCAGGAAGAATTAGATAAATTATATGACTAAGAAAAACAGAAATTATATGCCCTATATAATGCTGGCCCCATGGATTATAGGGTTCCTGATTTTTAAATTATATCCGATTATCGTGTCATTTTATTATAGTATGCTCGAGTATCCGATTCTGGGTGAACCGGAATTTGTAGGTCTCCAGAACTATGCTGAGATACTGACTAAAGATCAGACATTTATGAAATCATTGGTGGCGACGCTGAAATACGTGTTAATCGGTACTCCGGCAGTAGTTATTGTAGCGTTTTTTGTAGCATTTATATTGAACTTTAAATTAAAAGGTGTCAATTTTTTCCGGACAGCGTATTACATTCCCTCCATCTTGGGCGGGAATGTAGCTGTATCGATTCTGTGGACGATGTTATTCAGCGTAAACGGGCCGATCAATATCGTGTTAGGTGTATTCGGTATTGAGCCGGTCTACTGGACCACCGATCCCAGGTTTGCTGTATTTACACTGATTATTTTAAAGACTTGGCAGTTTGGCTCGACCATGCTGATTTTTCTGTCTGCGTTACAGGGGGTATCCAAGTCGTTATATGAAGCGGCCTCGTTAGATGGGGCTACGAAGATAAGACAGCTGTTTAGCGTTACACTGCCGCTGGTCACTCCGGTCGTGTTATTTAACGCGGTGAATGTACTGGTTAAAGCTTTTCAGGAGTTTAATTCGGCTTATCTGATCACCAAAGGCGGCCCGAATAAAACCACCTATTTTTTGAATCTTTACATTTATGACTCAGCCTTCAAAGAAGGGAACTATGGATACGCCAGTGCGCTGACGTGGATCTTGCTGCTGATCATTGGCATATTAACACTCATACTATTTAAATCATCCGATAAATGGGTGTACTATAACGATTAAGGAGGACCGGTTATGGAAAATCAAGAATATCAAAAATTTTCACTGAATGCGGTTATCCGATACGTCCTTTTGATCGCTGTGGGTATTATATTAATTTATCCATTATTGTGGATGATTGGTTCCTCGTTCAAAGAAAACATGGACATATTCGGAAATTTCAGCATATTTCCGCCGTCAGGCAGAGTGATGACCAGCAACTTTTCGTCCGCCTGGAATCTCACCAGCAAACATAGCATCTGGTTCTATTTTGGAAATACCTTGAAGTTTCTGATACCAAAGACATTTTTCACGGTAATATCCTGTACTCTGACCGCTTATGTAATTGCCCGGAAGAAATTTAGAGGACAAAAATTTGTATTTACAGCAGTTATCGTAACCCTGCTAATGCCGGAACTGGCTTTTCGTATTCCGCTTTATACCCTGTTTACCAAAGCGGGGTTGGTAAATACATATGCAAGTTTGTTCATTCAGGATATTTTTGCATCCTCGTCTTTCTTCATCTTTATGATTATTCAGTTTATGAGAACGATTCCCAAGCAGTTAGATGAAGCGGCAGTCATCGATGGGTGTAATGACCTGCAGATTTTGACAAAGATTATCGTTCCTGTTATTAAACCAATTATCATTACCGTAGGGCTATTGTGTTTCATGTGGGGGATGAATGATTTCCAGGGACCGCTCATCTACCTCACCGAACCGGACAAAATAACCCTTTCGATGGCACTTAAACAGCTGCTTGACGGCGATGCCCAGATCGTGTACGGTAAGATATTTGCCGCATCATGTCTGGCATTGATGCCGATGATTGCTCTCTTCTTTGCCGGTTCGAGATACTTTGTCGACGGTGTTGCAAATACCGGCGGCAAAGAGTAGAATAGAGGAAACTTATGAAATGGAGTGGTTGGGATATGATGTTATTTAGAAGAATTCTGGCACAACTGGTAGATTTGGTAGTGGGTGTTTTGATTATTCTGTTAACATTTACCCGAATCATTCCATTTCTTTCTGTCTATGTAAACAATGACACGATTCTGGGCGGGTTTGGCTTCATATTGGTATTTGGGCTGATTTTCGCGGTGCAATATCCATTTATGAAGAATCAGCAGACGATCGGTAAGGGGTTTTTTGTCCTGAAGGTGGTCTCAGATGAAAAAACACGGCCTGAAATGACGATTGCAGTGATGATTCAAAGAGAATTTCTGTGTAAACTGGTAAGCTGCTATTTTATTTGTATCCCGGTGCTTTTCAGGAGGCCGGGGGGACATGAAGAAGCGACCAGAACAAGAGTTATTAATGTGGAAAAGAGTGTGAGGAGAAAGAATCTTGGTTAAAATATTGGAGAATACACCATTTGGTTTTGTCATGGAATTGGAGGGTGATAAAGCTTATTTCAGCGGAGATAGCTATGAGGTATATGTAAATGAAGCATATTATGGTGTCTATGAACAGAATGTGATATCGTTATTCGGTCTTAAACCCAATCGGTTATATAAAGTAAAGATTCACAGTGAAATTAGGGAATTTTGCTTTGAAATACGAACAAAAGAGATCGGTTATCTCATTAATATATGTGATTATAATGCTGCAGGAGACGGCATGAAAGACGATACCTCAGCAATTAATACGGCGATTTATACTGCGCCGAGAGGTTCGGTCGTATATGTGCCGGCAGGCGAGTATATGGTGAGTCAGATCTACCTGAAGTCGGGTGTCGATATTTATTTGGAAAAAGGCAGCCGGATCAGGCAGAATACAGACCGCAGCAGCCTCAGCATACTGAAAGGTTATCAGAAAGATTATTATCATATGGATGCTACGGTAAATGCCTCCTGGGAAGGGAATCCTCTGGACACATACTGTGGTGTTTTTTTTGGATATGAGGTGGAAGATGTCCGGATATATGGTGCGGGAATGATTGACGGCAGCGGCGAAGAAGGAGGATGGTGGGAGCATCCGAAGCTGAAGAAGGCAGCTTTTCGCCCCCGCAATGTATTTCTAAATTGCTGCCGAAACATTACCATCAGCGGTATTACCAGCAGAAACAGTGCCTGCTGGAATATTCATCCATTCTATAGTGAGAAGATCCGGATCTATCATGTTCGTCTGGAGAGTCCGAAAGACTCGCCTAACACTGACGGCATAAACCCGGAGAGCTGCCGGGATGTAAAGATCATCGGCTGCCGCTTTGAGGTTGGTGACGATTGTATTGCGGTGAAAGCCGGTAAATATTTTATGAGCCGATATTCCTGTCGTCCTTGTGAGGATATTTATGTGGCTAACTGTTATATGGGAGATGGTCACGGCGGCGTTGCGGTTGGATCGGAGATTAGCTGCGGGGTGAAGAACCTGACGGTAGAACGATGTTATATGGATGGTACTGACCGGGGTATTCGGATAAAGACCCGCCGCGGACGCGGCAGTACCTGTGTTGTTGATCATATCAGGCTCAGCGGGATTATAATGAAGAATGTCCAGCACTGCATCAGCATGAATATGTTTTATAACTGCGACCCGGACGGTTCCAGTGATTATGTAAAGAATAAGCAGGCGGCCCGCAAGGACACATTGACCCCGGAGATTAAGCGTATAGAATTAAGGCAGATTGAAGCGACTGATATCAGAGGCTGTGCCATTTTTATGTATGGCTTACCGGAGAGCAGGATTGGAACGGTACAGATTGATGAGTGTTCTTTTACGTTTGCTGATAATCGGGAATGCGGCCAGCCGGAGATGCTGGACGATTTTGAGGAGATAGCAGATTTGGGCATTTTCATCCGGAATGCAGAAACAGCCGGTCTGAAAGCGAACAAATTTAACGGTAAATATGTAAGCGTCATTGAGGAGGAAATGTGTGAAGCAGATTAGAGAGTTCTTAGATCACCTGTTAGATACATCCGCGCCGGAGCGGCCGGCATGGAATAAAGAGGCCCTGCGGGAAGGACACCAGCCGAAATGGAATTATATCGATGGCTGCATGATAAAGGCAGTGCTGGAAATGTATGAAGTGACAAAGGAGCAGAAATATCTGTCTTTTGCGGATATATTTATTGATTATTATGTGAAAGAGGATGGAAGCATTCTGCGCTATAATGCCGAAGAATTAAACTGTGATAATATCAATGAAGGCAAGGTATTATTCAAATTATATGATTTGACCGGCAAGGAAAAATACCGTCTCGCGATTGATCTGCTCTATTCCCAGCTTCAGCGGCAGCCGCGGACAAGGAGCGGAAACTTCTGGCATAAAAAGATATACCCGAATCAGATATGGCTGGATGGTCTGTATATGGTGCAGCCTTTTTATATGCAGTATGAGATGATGTTTCATCAGAAGAAGAATTATCGGGACGTGTTTTTGCAGTTTGAAAATGTTTATAAATTGATGCGCGATGAGAACACGGGATTGTTATATCACGGCTATGATGAAGCCAGAGCGTGCTTCTGGTCTGATAAAGAGACGGGGCTTAGTAAGAAT
>Ga0153996_1001304_pt1 | contig 10214 bp, 4 predicted proteins | sample TSNC080MetaG_FD_104728 | JGI IMG/M metagenome (GOLD analysis project Ga0153996, IMG submission 104728) | Attine ant fungus gardens microbial communities from North Carolina, USA - TSNC080 MetaG | ecosystem: Host-associated > Fungi > Mycelium > Unclassified | place: USA: North Carolina, Lumber... | reverse complement strand
CTCAAGAGTAGTAATTATGTAATTAATAATTAATTAAACACAATTTTAAAGAATAAAGAGTAATAAAAAAATACCAAAACATATACTCTCTGTTAACTTCTTCTCTTTTCTATGACACTACACTAATGGGGATCAAAAGGTTTGGTTACTGATAAAGGTGAAAACAAGTAAAAGAAATAGAATCTCCAAAATGTTTCACAATTGTGTGCTAACAAATAGGCACTAGAGAGATTGTCAAATATAAAAGAGAGCTTATATGGGGGAAAGTAGAGAAGAAATACAAATAACACCAAAGGAAATTGAAATAATATTTTTTATAATCCACTCAAGGTTGTTCTTACCATAATAGGATCTCAAAGGCATGTGTTTGTCTCATGCTATAACATTACTACTCTTCTCTAGTCTAGTAGCCTGGCTTGCCATTGATATAGCAGTACTACCTAGAACTCCTGTGCCCTCATGCAAGCTCTACTTCAACTGACCATATGTCATAACTTGGAAAAATAGCTAAGTCAATATTTATATTTCTTTACTTTTCTTTACTTTTCTTTTCTTTTGGATTTACTACACAGGAAGGAGTATGGGATAGTGTCATATCACAAGTGTCACATGATGTCACATGATGAGTCACATGATAGGTGTGGGAAAATAGTGCACAGACCATATAGTAGTTATATAAGTAGTATAGAAAATTTAACAGGAACTCTATCGAGTTCTTTTTGTTAGCTTAGACTTGGAGGATGATTAAGTCATCTAGGCTAAGTCACTATACTGTACAGTTGAAAGCCTACTCTAAAAACACATAGCAAGTGGTTAACTCCTAGCATAAGCAAATGTTTGAGTCTGTCAATGTTCAAATCTTCCTCTGAGAAAAGGTTTTTAGGGTTTTTCTAAAAAAATAGAAGAAAAGCTTAGAATAAAAGAAAACTCAATCACTCAAATAGTCATTAAGCTCTAGAGCAACAGAAAGGGATGATAGGGGTGTAATTCTTGATTTCCCTTGTGCCCTAGAGTATTTTATTAGGATTATAAAGCTAAGATACAACAAAAGAAAAAGAGACAAAGAAAACTTCCAAAATTCCCAAAGATGGCAAGAGCAAAATGATAAGCTGATATCTCTCCTGATCACTTGGCTACCACTTCCTACTCCTCTAATTCTTTTTTTGAGATTTCTTTCCAAATGGTATATGGTTCTTGAGTCTTTTGAGAAACAGTAACAAAAGGTGCCAATCTTAAGCTAACTTGCTCTTGAGTATGTCATCTTTATCATTCCTCTCTTTTACCTATCTCCCTAACTTCTCTATTTTTTTCCCTATATCTTACTGCTTCTCTGGGTTCCAGCTTCCTTCTGTTTCATTTACAATGTGTCCATTAAGTGCCCTTTGCCTTGCTAGTCTGCTATAATTAGCTATCAGAGATGATAGCTCTGATCTGATAGTAACCTAGATATATAAATAAGCAGTGGTCTACTGAGACATAACATCATTCTGTTAGAGGTAAGCCTCCAAAGGTCCTTTCTACCCTCAAGAGCACTCTAGAGGGAAGTTTTGTTATAGATCTGTTATGAAATGGCTAGGCAAATCTCTATGAGGTCTTTGTAGTAGTGGTTATAGCCACTACTCTGCTACTTGAGTAGTATGCACAAGTCCATAACTAGGTCTTCAGTAGTCATTTTTGGGGAACTCAACTCATGTCTTGAGCTAGGTATTATAGTTAATTAGATGAAAAATGCCACTTGTCTTGCCTAAACAGCTGTTTGGCATAATATTGTACCCCATACCAAACCTTATGGATATAATACAGTCTGAGTCAATGATTAGCTAGGCTTTTCAAGCCTGCTACTTTGTAGAAGGTTGTCTAAGTAACTGCTGTAACTTATCTCTCAATCAAGTAGGATATAGAGTTCTAGTCTCCTCAACAACCTAACTATTTCACTTAAAACTTAAAAGAGTGCCATAAGACAACTCTTGAGCTCTTGAGATAGTAGTAGGTATTAAGATTCCATTGTCCTCTCCCTTGGACTCTCTGAGTGTTATATTAAAAATACAAACTAATAAGACTCAATTAAAAATAAATAGAAAAGGAAATGCTTTCTTCTTCTAGCCTCTTTTACTTCTCTTTTTTATTACATTGCCATGTGGACATAGCAGATGTCACCTTCCTATCCTCCATGCCCACCAGACATAACCATGTGATCCTACTCTATCTCTATACTTCACTCCTACCCAATGATAGGGATCAAAAGGGTTGATTACAATACAAAAGTAAGAACAGGTAAAAGAAGCAAAATCTCTAAAATGTTTCACAATTGTGCACTAAACAAGTAGGCACTGGAGATGTTATCAAATAAAAAAAGAGAGCTTATAAAAAGGGAGAATAGTGGGAAAACTTAAATAACCAAAAGAAGTTGAAGTAATATTTTTAATAAATCTGCTCGAGGTTGCTCTCACCACAATAGGATCCCTAAGGTGTACATTTATCTCATACCATGACACTACTGCCCTTACCTAGTCTAGTAGTCTGGCTTACCATCAATATAGCAGATCTACCTAGAACTCTTATGCCTTTATGTAAGTTTTTCTTTAGCTAACCATACAACTGGGAGCCTATTCCAAAAATGTATAGAAAGCTGTTAACTCCTAGCATAAGCAAATTCCCAAGTCTGTTGAGGCTTAGATTTCCCTTCAAGAAAAGGTTTTTGGTAGTTTTAGAAAATAAACAAAAAAACTTAGAAAAATAAGGACTTAATCACTCAATTAGCCATTAAGCTCTAGAACAACAGAGAGAGATGATAATGGGAGTATTATTCTTGATTTCCCTTCTGTATCCTAGAGTACTTTATTAGAATTACAAAGCAATAATATAACAAAGAAAATAAGACAAAGAAAACCTCCAAATTCCTAAAGATAGTAAGGCCAGAATAATGAGATGGCACTTTGCCTGATATGAGGCCTGAAATAGATTCAGGCCTAAAATCAAACAAATTTTGCAGTTTCACACCCCAAAATTAGAACTAAGATAGAATTATCTGATAGGTAGCAGAGAAAACACAAAGGACTTCACTGCCAAAAGCTAGCTATCTAACTACATAGCAGTATACCTGTGGACATAAGGTTGCTACCACTGACAGGCCAATCACTCAAGAACTAGTGGAGTTGAGTCTGTTGATATACCACAAGCAAATTTTCCATGAAAGATAATATTTGATATACTTTATACCAATGGACTCTTAATCAGAATTCACTCTAGAACCCTTTCTATAATCCTCAGAACATAATACTATATAATAAGAACATTGAGCAAGTAATAATTGACCTAAAGCTTATGTTGAGACCTCGAGAGGCAACTAGGATGAGCTGGTATTGGGTTATGAAGAAAGTTACTAAGGAGCTATGCTCTAGATCCATCTTTGAATGGACTAACTTGGAAATATAGCAGACTTGTACTCTAGAACCAGTGGTATTCAGATGACAAACTTAGACTAATAGACTTTATGCTTGTAAATAAGCATTGATGGCATCAGCTCAGGTATATTTAGATAAATGGCATCTAGGACATGACTTAGAAAACTCAGATAACAATTGGGGTTTACTAATGACTAACAGGTAACTAGGAAGTGGCTAATTACAAGATAATATCAAGCAGTGTCATACTATACAACAGTTTAGGCAAAATAAGTAACAATTTTCACTATAATAACCAGAATAACTGGCTTGAGAGAAGAGTTCGGCCTCCTAGAGATGTTCCTTGGATGCCCAGTTGTGGACTTGAGCATTTCGCTTGAGTAGCAGAGTAGTAGCTATGACCACCGCTACATATACATCATAGATGCTTGCCCAGGCATCCTATATTGGATTTCTGATGGATTTCCCTTCTAGAAGTGCTCTTGAGAGCAGAGGCAAACTTTGAAGACCTAGTGCTACCAGAGCAATGTCATACCTCAGTGGCTGGCAGTGTTATTTGCAAAAGAGTTACAATTAGATCCAAGCCATCATCACTGATGGCTAATTATATCAAGTTCAAGAGAGTTAAGTTAATGCAGAGTTGCATTGCAATGGAAATGGAAGAAAACTGGACCCTGGAGGAATGAGAAGACATAGAAGAGGTAGAAAGAGGGATAGAAAAGTTGAGAAGAGAGATAGAAGGAAGGTCAGAAGAAGATAACATGCTCGAGGGCAAGATAACTTGAGATTGCTGTCTCCTTCTATAGCCTGGCAAGAGGCTCGAGACCTACCTATTGTGTGAGGGAGAATTCCAGGAGTAGGATTAGAAGAGTAGAAAGCAGTTGCCCAGTGTTTGAGAGAAGTACCATCTCATCATTTCAGCCTTGCTATGTTTGGAAATTCAGAGGTTTTCTGTGTCTTATTTTCTTTGTTATCTCATTGCTTTGTAATCATAATAAAATACTCTAGGGCATAGAAGGAAACTCAAGCATCATATCCCCATCATCATCCTTTTCTATTGCTCTAGAGCTTAATAGCTATTTGAGTGACTAAGTCTCTATTGTTCTGACCATCCTCCTTTCTTCTTTCTAAAAACTACCAAACCTCTCCCTCAACAGAAATTTGAGCCCCAACAGACTTGGGCATTCGCTTACACTAGGAGTTAATTACTCACTACATGTCATTGGAGTCAGCTTCCAGTTGTACAGTCAGCTGAAGAAGAGCCCACATGACAGCATGGGAGTTCTAGGTAGTTCTGCTGTATTGACAGCAAGCCAGACTACTAGACTAGGTAGGAACAGTAGTGTCATGACACAAGACAAACACACGTCTCAGAGATCCTATTACAGTAAGATCTACCTTAAGTGAATTCATAAAATACTTTGTTATCATCTCTTTTAGTTATTTGAGTTTCACCCCCCTATTTCCCCTTTTCTTAAGCTCTTTTCTTAAGCTCTCTTCATAATTTGATCATCTCCCCAGTGCCTACTTGTTTAGTGCACAATTGTGAGACATCTCAGAGATTATTTATACTTTCATTTGTTATCACTCTTGTTTTGTGATCAAATTTTCTTTGATCCCCATCAGCAGGAGCATGAGAAAGAAAGAAAAACATTCTAGAAAGAAATCTACTATGAGATGTGTCATCTTTGATGGAAAGAACTTAGTAAGGGACACGTCATCATAAAGATTGTGAGGACTTAGCACAAGAAGTGGTTGAGGGTAATCCAAAAGTAGTAATAGTTTCCTTTTTATCTCTTAATTACTTAAGTCTCAGGGCTTTGTAATCATGATAATATAGTATCCAGAGTGCAGTTAGATTGGAGAAGAACCTCTTAACTCTTACCTTCATCTACACTGCCTCTGGAATCATGAATGCCAATCTATTGAGAGTAAGAAGACTGGGACCAGGGAGATGTCTTGAGTAGAACACTGAATATACCAAGAACTCGATCTAGAGAGGAATAGCAGATGCAACTTGGGCAGGCTTTGAAGAGGACAGCAGGCTGGAAAAGCTTGGCTAGGTGTACACTTGGATTGCATTACACCTATAAGGTTCAGTGTTGGGGGTACAGACAAGGGGGCAACTGAGTGTAGAGGGTCCATGAGTAATCAACTAACTGTATTTTCTAGTAGAGCTTTTGTCATGGTGTGTAAAGGTTGACATCTTAGGGAGGCTATGTGACAATGATCTAGAGAGATCTTTTACTCTTTTCATAACAACCAAACCCATATTTTACTAGAGCTGCATTTTATTTATAACTTTTATTTTTAATTATCTCTCCTCAGACCTTTAGCATGCAATTGGAAGCTGGCACATCATTGTTTTGTTTGTTCCAGTGTGCAATTCCCTTTTGTACCCTTTCACTGTGGCCCCATAGTATTATTGCTAAAAATAGTAGCCTAGTTAGAAGAAAGAAGCCTCATGTGAAAAGTCTAGAAAAACACCTATCACAAAGGAACAGGACTGGTGGCCTGGCAGGAAATAAGAATAGCCATGGTATCACTTGATCAGTGATGGTTAAGAATAGGAGCACATCAAAACTAATCCACTATAATCAGAAACAAAGGAGTAACAAAAAGCCTTAGAGAGCTGTAAAGACAATATCCAAAACTCCCTAGGCAAGAAAGGAAAAAGACAGGTCCTGAGTTGCTGAGATAAGCCAAAGAAAAGGGGAGATTGCTGCAGGGTCAGTAGTAGGTAACCTGGTAACTCAGCAAGAATAGAGTAAACCTGGCAAAACTAATAGGAAATAATCAAGAAAAGACAAAATTCCCTATCACAACTGGAATGATTATTGTATTAATAGATTTATGACTGGGTTTATTATTTTCTCTATTTTTTTCTTTGTATTTCTCTAAACATATAAAAATCCCCATTTAGTAGGAAGAGGACAAGCAATCTCAGTCATCTCTTTTTTCCATTTGGGTTTTCAAAGTGGAAATCTATTTTTAGAGTGATCAGATCAGTGATTAAGTTGCTTCAACTCAAGACTGAGTCAAAACAAAGAGACTACAGAACAAGTGACTTAGTCACAGGAACAATATTATAGGAGCTCCAAGACAGAGTTTGGTATTGCTAAGGAGTCAAGTTATACAGGGAGGATTCAAAGTCTCATATCTGATCACATAGTCAAGAGTACTACTGTGAGGATAGTCTGATCACATAGCCAGAGAGTACTACTGTGAGAACAACTTTGAAACAGGGCATTAGGGTGACATCAGGCAGGCAGGACTCAGGAACAGGATGAGAACAGTAGTCTAGAATCGAGAATTGGATTTTGAACATCACTGCTACCTTTGTCGTGCCAAACAGCCATTAGGCAATATAAGTGGTATTTTCCCCCATATTAACAATAATAACTAGCTTGAGAAATAAGTTTGGCCCCCCAGAGATAACTATTAGATGCCCAGTCATGGACTTGAGTATACCACTTGAGTAGCAGAGTAGTGGCTGTGACCACTACAGAGACCTCATAAGGATTGTCCAGAGAATTTCATAATGGATCTATAATAGAACTCTCCTCTAGAGTACTCTTGAGAGCATAAAGGACCTTAGAAGACTATTTTCTAACAGAATGATGTCATATCTTAGTGGCAGTTACTTATTTATAACATCTAGGTTACCATCAGATCAGAGCTATCATTGCTGATGGCTAATTATAGCAATAACTAGCAAGACAAGTTCTCTTGAGAGCTGCATCACAAACCTAACAGAAGGACACTGAGGCTCAAAGATGTGATGAGGTATAGAGGACTAGTAAAAGGACTAGAGAGGTCAGGCAGAGAGGTTAGATAAAGAGATAGAAGAAGAGGTTTGATGAAAACAATATGCTTAAGAGCAAGACAACTCAAGATTGCCATCTCTCTCTACAGCCCATTAAAAGGCTCAAGAGCCATCTATTGTTCAGAGAAGATCCCTAGGAGTAGGATTAGAGAAGTGGGGAGTGATAGCCAAGTGATTAGGAGAGGTGCTGTCTCATTATTTCACTCTTACTATCTTTGAGAATTTAAAAGTTTTCTTTGTTTTTTTTCTTTTGTTGTATCATTGCTTTGTAATACTCTAGGGCACAGAAGAGACAAAAGAATACTTTCCCCCCATCATCTTTTCCTCTGTTGCTCTAGAGCTGAAAGGCTATTTAAGTGATTTGAGGTGTTCTTTGCTTCTGTTCATGAAAACTCTATAAAAACTTCCCTTAAAAGGATACTCAAGCCTCAACAGACTTGGGAATTCCCTTATGCTAGGAGCTAACAACTTGCTATGTGTTTTTGGAGTAGGCTTCCAGTTGTATAGTCAGCTGAAGTAGAGCTTACACGACAGCATGGGAATTCTAGATAGATCTGCTGTATCAATGGTAAGCCAGACTACTAGACTAGGTAAGAGCAGTAGTGTTACAGTGGGAGACAAATGTGCATCTTAGGAATCCTATTACAGTGAGGGTTCTTTTGAGTGGATACTAAAAACAGTTCTTCTTTTTTAGGTTTCTATTAACTATTCTTTAAACTTTCATCTTCAGTAAGCTCTTTATTATTTAATTTATCTCCCCAGTGCCTACTTGTTAGTGCACAATTGTGAAGCAGCTTGGAGATTTCGTCTCTCCAATCTCACTTTCATCTTTATTCTGTGATCAAATTCTCTTTGATCACAAACAAAGGTGATAACAAATGAAAGTAAAAGACTTTCCAAGATGTTTCACAATTGTACACTAAACAAGTAGGCACTGGAGAGATAATCAAATAACAAAGGGGGCTTAAGAAAAGAGGAAATAGGGGGGAAGACTCAAGTAACTGAAAGAAATAACAATAAAGTGTTTTTAAAAATCCACTCGAGGTTGGTCTTACTGTAATAGGATCTCTAAGATGCACATTTGTCTCGCATCATGACACTACTGCCCTTACCTAGTCTAGTAGTCTGGCTCACTGTTGATGGGGATCAAAAGGTTTAATCACGAAACAAAGATGAAAGCAAGGTCAGAGAGGCGAAATCTCCAAACTGCTTCACAATTGTGCACTAAACAAGTAGGCACTGGGGAGATAAATCAAATAATAGAGAGCTTACTGAAGATGAAAGTTTAAAGAATAGTTAATAGAAACCTAAAAAAAAAGAACTGTTTTTAGTATCTACTCAAGAGAACCCTCGCTGTAATAGGATCCCTAATGTATGCTGAAAGGGGCAAAAGAGATGTTTACTGTGACAAGCAAGTAGAAAAGGTGGTGACAGCTCTCAATTGCATGTTAAAAGGTTTGTGGGGAGAAGTAGGAAGTGGGGGTATCAGAAAGAAATTAAAAAGTAAATATGCAGCTTTTTTGGAATCTAAGTATAGAAGGAATGATGGGAGCTCGATCTAGATCCTATCTGCATGGTGTCCCTAAGGTGTCCACCTTTACACACTGTAACAAGCTCACTAGTAGAATAGTCAGTAAACCACTCATGGGCCTTACCACACTCAATCAAGCCCTCATCTACACCCTATACCAAACCTTATGGGTGTGATATGATCTGAGTTGATGATTAGCCAGGCTTTTCAGGCCTGCTACTCCATAGAAGGTTGTCTGAGCAACCACTGCATCTTGTCTCATGAAAGAGTAGAGTATATAGTAGAAAATATTCACCAACTCAACCTCTCACCAAGATTACCCCTTACACACTCAAGAGAATCACATTTACAACCTCAAGAGCTTCTGAGATGAAGGAAAGGGCCAAGGAGGCTCTCCCATCAATCTCCACTCTGAGAAATATATTAGAATATTACAAATGTTAGAGACGCAATTAAAAAGAAATAGAAAAGGAAATTCTTTATTCTACCACTCTCCCTCACATCTCTCCTCTATGACACCACCATGCAGCCATGACAGCCATCACCTTCCTGTCCTTCATACCTCCTGGACATGACCATATGATCCTGCTCCACCTCCATACTTTACTTCTGCCCATCGTTCTCCAAACTCCGAACCGACTCCCTTCTACTCTGAATACGGTCTAAAAACACATAACAGTGTGTCCGAGAGTCAGCAATATAATTGTTGTCCAGTAGCGCATCCGTTTCTTGACTGAGTCCAGCAGTGATAGGATCACTAGTCACTGATAGACTTTTGATTTGCTGTCTTGATGTCATATTAGTCTAAGTCTGCTCTAGATTGAAATTATCTTGCATTCCAAAGATATCTCTGAGCCTCTGATTTCTAGAGCTTCAACATTAATAGTCTGTATCTGGGAAACCTGATGCTAGCTCATCGGTCTTGCCTCCCGAGGTATATGTTATTCTAGCATGTAGTAGCTTGGTCACTACTTAAGAGAAGTACCCAATCTTGGGTCTAGATTATGTCTGGGGCTTGTAGGAAGTCTCTAGAGTGGATTCCAGTAGTGAAATCCAGGGGTATAATGTGTATTCCATGCTACATTTCTGCAGAAAATTCTCTAGTGGCATAACAACGCATTCATCTCACACCATGACACTACTGCCCTTACCTAGTCTAGTAGCCTGGCTCACTGTCAATACAGCAGTACTACCTAGAACTCCCATGCCATCGTGTAGGCTCTTCTTCAGCTGACCATACAATTGGAAGCCGACTCCAATGATCCATAGCAAGTGGTTAGCTCCTAGCATAAGTGAATGCCTGAGTCCGTTGAGCTTGAGTCTCCCTTCGAGGGAAGTTTTATAGAGTTTTCATAAAGTAGACAAAAGAAAACCTCAAATCACTCAAATAGCCTTTCAGCTCTAGAGCAACAGAGGGAGAGATGATGGGGGGGAAAGTCTTTTTCCTCTCTGT
>Ga0153996_1001303_pt1 | contig 10215 bp, 10 predicted proteins | sample TSNC080MetaG_FD_104728 | JGI IMG/M metagenome (GOLD analysis project Ga0153996, IMG submission 104728) | Attine ant fungus gardens microbial communities from North Carolina, USA - TSNC080 MetaG | ecosystem: Host-associated > Fungi > Mycelium > Unclassified | place: USA: North Carolina, Lumber... | reverse complement strand
GCCCGGGGCAAACTTCGACAGGGTATCGTCCAGAATAGGCGATCCTTTGGTAAGTGGTGCTATCCTAATATCGGATACCTTACAGGTTTCCCATTGGCTTTCAGCGTGCTGCTGCTCAAAAAAGCACAGCATCTCAGAAAACTCAGGGAAGGTTTGTTGATAGTCGTACCAAGGCGAAAATCAAGCACAGGGCAAAACCGGCTCCAAAGCCAAACAGCCCTGTTGTGAATACATCCTTTTTGTTATACCGGCTATCTAATCCGAATCGAATAATACCTGCGGTAACGCCAATGGTATACTTGATTCATATGACCTCTCAATTTGTCTTTATAAACTGTATTTCTTTATGACTTCCTATTTTGCTGAAAACCTTCTCCACAAGCCTGGCAAGGAGCGACTTCACCGGAATGCATAAAACGGCCAGACCGGCAAATAACATAAGTACGGGTATCGTAAGCGGAGTCAGTTGTAAAATACCCGTAAACAGGAACGCCGCCGCATAAAATCCAATCAGCGCCGTTATGGATACAAACGCGCGTACCTTATTCAAAGGCCGGCAAGCCTTAAAGACGGCAAGCAGACTGGCAAAACCGGTGACATAGTACATAACCGTGGTTGCCTCCGCTCCGGAAATCCCCAACATGGATGATATACATAAAACTATAATAATATTGATTAAAATCAAGACTGCGAAGGGTAACGCCCGGTTTAAAACATTCGGCAGAAATTTCCCCTTTATTTGCTTGTGATCCGGTTCAAGCATCAGCAAAAAGGACGGATAGGCTTCAATGACGAGGTCACAGAGTGTAATTTGTATCGGGATAAAGGGGAATGCCGTCATTGTTATAATTGAGAATATGGACAATAGTATGGAATAAATCGTTTTTATAAGGAAAACGCCTCCGAATCGCGTAATATTATTGACGACGCGCCGTCCCTCCATAACTGCTTCCGGCAAAGCCGTAAAGTCCGAATCCAAAAGAACTATCTGAGAAACCTGCCTGGCAGCGTCGCTACCGGATGCCATTGCGATACCGCAGTCCGCCTCTTTTAACGCCAGCACATCGTTTACGCCGTCGCCGGTCATGCCAACCGTATGCCCCGCGGCCTGAAGCGCCTTTATGAGCCGGCTCTTCTGTCCGGGAGACACCCGGCCGAAAATACTGTATTGCTCTGCGGCCCTTGCGATATCTTCTTCCGAATTCACCTCTGACATATCAATATACGAATCATAATCTGTAAGCCCCGCTTGTTTTGCAATGCTTGATACTGTCACCGGATTATCCCCGGATATGATCTTGATTTCCACGCCCTCGCGCTGAAAAAAGTCCAATGTTTCCTTTGCATTATCCCGGATTGGGTCGGCAAGTTCAATCGCCGCAATTAAGCTCACATCAGGAAGTATCTCACCTGATAACTGCTCCGGAGTATAACCGAGGCATAAAATGCGCTTTCCTGATTTTTGAGCTTCCGCAGCTTCGGTCGGAAGTATTGATGTATTTTGAGATAAGATTTTTTCCGGCGCTCCTAAAACAATTGTCCCCATATCTTCAAATGCAACCGCACTCCATTTGCGTTCAGAGGAAAAGGAGGTTTTATGAAGCGGCTTATAGGTGAAATCCGGTGTAAAGTGTTCCTGTAAGGCTTTAAATGTTGCGTTGTTGTCTTCCATCGCACCGGTAAAACAGCAAAACGCCTGATGAGCGGTAACGGGAAGCTGCGTTTCATCTACAACATAGAGACCCGAAACACGCATTTTACCCTCTGTAATGGTTCCGGTTTTGTCCAGACAGAGCATATCCACATGTGCAAGGGCTTCAATCGAATGTAAGTCCTGTACTAAAATCTTCTTTTTAGACAGTTTTATGATTCCCGCAACAAGGGAAGTGCTCATTAACAATACCAAACCTTTTGGCAGCATACCGAGCAAAGCGGCGGCAGAGGAAACAACAGAGTTAAGGATCGAATCATCGCGTAGGAAAAACGCTTGTAAAAACAGTATGATCCCAATCGGTATAATGAAATAGCTTGTAAATTTTGTGACCTTACGCATGGAGCCCAGCAGTTCGGAATTGATCCTTTTATGCTTTTTCGCCCCCTGCGCCAGCTTGGCGGCAAAATTATCCGAACCTACGTGTTCCACCTGTGCATGGCATTGCCCGCTGACGACAAAGCTGCCGGAAAGCAACTGGTCTCCGGGGCGCTTTAAAACCGGATCTGCCTCGCCGGTAAGCAGGGATTCGTTTACTTCTATTTCCCCATGTACGACTGCCGAATCCGCACATATCTGGCTGCCCATTTTAAGCACGGTGATATCGTCCAGAACCAGTTCCTCCACGGGCATTTCCTGTTCTTTACCGCTTCTGACCACAACCGCCTTTGATGCGCCGATCAGTGAAAGATTCTCGACCATCTTTTTCGCGTGTATTTCCTGTACGATGCCGATCAGAATATTCGCAACAATGATAAGCAAATAAACCATATTGGCATATGCGCCGACCAAGGCCAGGCAAATGCCGATGGCCAGATTGTAGGCGTTGAACAGGGTGCACACATTGTCCCGAATGATTTGTCCGTTCGTTTTTGTGATTTTATTCTGCGTTATATTTTTTAGCCCCTGTTCTTTTCTTTGCAGAACCTGATGTTCTGTTAGGCCTTCCGTAAAAGGCGGGGCAAAACGTTGTAATTCTTTGTTTGTATCCATAAAAGGTCTCCCCAATCTCGTTTATGCTCTTTTTAATTTTGGTTTAACCTTATCAATAAACCACTGTTTATTCTGCAAAATCAAAATTGCAATAATTAAAACAATAAGCCCGGCAAGGTAACCGCCCAATATATCCGTTAACGTGTGAACGCCCAAGTAAATCCGGCTCAAACCCATAAGCAGCATGAATATAGTGGAAATGGAGACGACTGCAATTTTAAGAGGTCGTTTGTATATATATCCAATAAATAAACACACGCATAAACCGATAAAAACCGTTCCATTCATAGCGTGACCGCTGGGGAATCCATATCCGGTTTCAGTGATAAGTCTGTTGATATCCGGTCTTTCGACCGCGAATATATGCTTCAGGACAATATTAAGAGCAGCGCTTGCACAAACGGCTAAAGTTACCGGAACACCGATTTTTAACCGGGATTTTGGAATGATTAAAAACAACAATCCAATTGGAAGATAGATGAACCATTCACCAATACTGCTTATACCCACCATGATATTTGTAAGTAAAGGACTTATCCACTTTTCAATCTGAGTATAAACGGAGTCGTTAAATCCTTGCAGAGTTCCGTTCAATACCAATATCGCTAAGACAGCAAATGCTATAAGCAAGGCTGTTAAAATTCCAACTAATGTTTTACTTTTTGTTGCCATTTTTCCGAACTCCTTTTCAATGCCATTCCTTCAGTAACTCACCATGTTCTAAAATATAATCTAGTTTTTGAATGAACGGCACGATCTCATTAAAATTCAACGCCCGGTGGTCAAAAGCCAAACACATAGGGATTACCTTTCTTATCCCTATTGATTTTTCACCATCTTCATTTTTTATGACCCCGACTTTTTCCTGTATGCTGCCGATACCAATAGCGAAAACCTGCGGGGGAATAATTTCCAAAAGTCCCATAAAACCTTTCTGGTCTTTATAAAGGGAGCCTATGTTGGAGATTGTAATACTGCCAGGCACAAGGTCTTGCACCGTGATTTTATCTTCGGCAGGTATTTTGTTATATGCTTCGATTTCTTTTCTGCTGTGCTTCGCGGTTTGGGATTTTCCAAATGACGCTCCTAATAAGGCCCTAACAGCCTTTAGCAGATGTCCCTTTTTCAATTCACCCATCATATTGTTTACGGAAACCTGATACATAGGAATCTTAATATCGCAATTCTTTATTTTCAAGGCGGTTTTATTTATATATTCCTGCATTTCCATCAGCGTTTTGGATTCAAAGTTCCGTAGATTGATCGTAACCATATCTCCGTTATCAAGCAGCCAGGGTATGGATATGTCTATATCTTTTTTAACTTCAATTTCACCTGTCACATATTTGGGATTATATTTTATATGGGCGTTTACCCCCGGCGCTGCTTTGATTGCTTCCACACAAATTTTCAACAGTAACGTATTAATAGTAATGCCCGTATTTGGATCGTGTTTTTTTAATCTGTAAAACTCCGCCAGCAAATCGGTCGCGTCGGCTTCGTAAATGAACGTGACATGCGGAACAGTCGTCCATGATTCATAAGTCTTATAACCGACAATCTTTTTGTGCAGCGTAAAATGCCTTGTCTCATTTATTGAATGGCTCATTTCGTCCTCCTCACCGCTTTGGTTTAACAACAATACCGCCGGGCATTTTATCATACGGCGGCGGTATTTTTAAAATCTCAACCTCTTAGTTTATTTCACGTCCTGCTTTTTGAACAAGATTGTTCCAACCGTTAATGAAGCGATTCCCCATCCGAGCGCGATGAGTATTCCTTGAACAATATCGCCGGAAGGCGGCGATAGCACCGCAAATTTTGAAACGCCCCAATCAAGCCAGTAATCGCTTAAATTAAACGATCCGCCAAACAGCATACTGATTGCGCCGAGCAGCGTAGAAGTCATCGTGACGCTTATGATATTGGTTGCGATAGCGCCGCCTGTTCCGCGCATGGTCATTGAAATAAAAACGAACAGCGCTGTGTAAGCGATCACTATCAATGCTTGTAGAAAAACCAGACCAAGTACACCCGTGAAGGTCGCAGTTCCAAAACCCCACACAATGGAACCCACTGTCAAAAGCGCCGCTATAAATAAGAACAGCATTACGAGCGCCGCGCCGGAGCATATAATAAATTTCGAGAAAAGCACTTTGAACCGTTCAGCCCCGCGCGACAGCGCGTTCTTCATCGTTCCAAACCCAAACTCAGATGATACAAATATGGCAACGAATACCCCGATAAATATCAGGTTGAATCCCATCGGCAAGAATTGTTCCAGCGCGAATACTCCGCTGGCTTTTTCCGCTAATGCCGTGAATTGAGCCGCTTCTTGCGGATCGGACATAGATGGTGCCCTGCTTATACCCGCCTGCATTGCTACAACCATTAAAACCGCAATCGCGATACACAGCAAAGAGCAAATCCAAAAAGCCTTGCTTTTTTTCAGTTTATAAAAATCCGCTTTTAATGTGTTAAGCATATTTATGACCTCCCATCAATTTGAGGAAATAATCCTCTAATTTGTCACCTTCCGGTATCAGGGCGTTTACAGTAATTTCCTTTTTGAAAAGTTGTTCGTTTATGCGCCCCGCGTCCTCCACATGCCCTTTTACACGGATGGAGTTTTCCGGTGTACGCTCGACCTGTGCGTCTTTAAACATATTGCTTATTATATTCCCAGCCATTGCGGGATCGCTTGTGTGTATAACAAGATTTTTCCCGCAGCGTCCGGCCAAATCATCCGCTTGAAACTCGTCCACCATTTTCCCGTTGCTTATAACACCATAGCGGGTAGCCATTTTCTCAAGCTCTCCGAGGATATGGCTGGAAACCAAAATAGTGATACCTCTGTCCTTATTCAAATGCTGAAACAAATCCCGCACCTCCCTGATTCCCATAGGATCAAGGCCGTTGGTCGGTTCATCAAGCACAAGAAATTCCGGGTTGCCCAAAAGCGACAAAGCGATCATGAGCCGTTGCTTCATACCGAGAGAAAAGTCTTTTGCTTTCTTCTTGCCGGTGTTGCTTAATCCTGCTATTTCAAGCAATTCACCGCAGACTTTCTTTTCTTTTATGCCGAGGAGCAAACGCTGAACCTCCATGTTTTCCATTGCTGTCATCACCGGATATAGAGCAGGATTTTCAATAGTACAGCCCACCTTATATCTTTGTGAAACAAGATTGCTGCTGCCAAACAACGTAATTTCGCCTCCCGTTGGGTCTGCCAACCCGCAAACCATACGCATAAGCGTTGTTTTGCCTGCGCCGTTTTCTCCGATAAAACCGTAGATGTCGCCTTGTTTCACTTTGATGGACACATGGTCAACCGCCATTTTCCCGGAGAAGTCTTTTGATACCTCATTTGTTTGAAGTATATATTCCATGATCACAACCACCTTTCTGTTATTTGGTTGATTGTAGTATAACCTCCTGGTTTAAACTCCGGCTAAAACGAAGATAAACTATTCCTATATTATTTATAAACTGGGTGGTTACGTAAAAAAGCCTCATCAAATTGACAAGGCCGTTATAATTTTAATATTCTATTTGATTATCGCCGCTTAATACATGAACAAGACGGAAAACTAACTCATCAAGTGTTGTCAATTTTTCTGTTCCGCACTACAGAGTCTTATATTAACAAGCTCAATGTTCCAATTACAATCATCACAAGACCAACCAATGGTTTTTTGTTCGGCTTTTCGTGCAGGACGAAGTAGCCGAAAGCAACCGTGACTAAAATACTCAATTTATCAATCGGTATAACCACGCTGGCAGGTCCCTCCTGTAATGCACGGTAAAAGCAGAGCCACGAAAGCCCCGTGGCAAGGCCGGACAGTCCTATGAACACCCAGCTTCGCTTGTCTATTTTTTTGATTTCATGTTGCTTGCCCTGTAAAAAGATAATCAGCCAGGCCATGGCAAGGACAACAACCGTCCGTATAGCTGTTCCAAGGTTCGATTCCACACCGACAATGCCAATTTTGCCCAAGATCGCCGTGAGGCTTGCAAACACCGCCGACAAAATGGCGTATATCAACCATTTGTATCCTTTTGGATTGGCCACGGCGGTTTCTTTGCGTTCGATCATCAGGTATGTTCCTACTCCGATCAAAATCATGGCAATTACTTTCAACCAAGTCAATTCTTCGCCCAGCAAAAAGAAAGATAACAGCATTGTAAGAATGGTACTGGACTTGTCAACAGGAACGACCTTGTTGACATCCCCGATTTGCAGTGCGCGAAAATAGCATAGCCATGACCCGCCCGTTGTCAATCCTGACAGAACAAGAAAAACAAGACTTTTTGTGTTAATGCTGTTGATTCCGCTTTGGGAGCCTGCAACAAAAACCGTTAGCCATGCAAAGATGACAACTACGATGGTTCTAAGCGCCGTTGCCAGATTAGAATCGGTGTTTTTTATTCCGACTTTTGCTAAAATAGACATGACCCCGGCAAAAAACGCGGATATCAAGGCATAAACAATCCACATAATGACTCTCCCTATTCAAAAGCATCGCATTACTTGTAATATTTTAGTCGACTGATACCTCTATCCTAAATAGCATTAGTCGGGTAAATTTGTATAAAGCCCGATTAGACTGAAGATTGTTATAAAAAAATCACCATGCCATTACAGCTTAAACCTTAAACCGATAACCAGCTCCCCATACTGTTTGAATATATTTAGGATTCGAGGGATCATCCTCTATTTTTTCACGCAGGCGGTTGATGTGTACTGTGACAGTAGCGTTGTCACCCAACGCATCAAATCCCCAAATCCGTTCATAGAGAGTCTCTTTATCAAATACAATATCCATATTGGTGACAAGGAATAATAGAAGTTCATATTCCTTGTTTTTGATTCCCACTTCTTTTTCTCTGACAAAAACACGTCGGGATTTGGTTTGTATACGAATATTGCCCGCCCCAATTTCGTCTGTTATTCTCATTCCCGATTTTTTTAACCTTTCAAACTGGGCAAGATTTGCTTTGACATGGGCAACTAAAACATTGGGAGAGAACGGCTTAGTTATATAATCATCCGCTCCCTGCCCGAGTCCCTTTATCATGTCAATGTCATCCTGTTTGGCTGTCACCATAATAATTGGAATATCCATTGTTTCCCGCAATCTGCGGCACACACTGAATCCGTCCGTTCCCGGTAGCATCAGATCGAGTAGGATAAGGTCATATTGGCCGGCCTGTGCCATCCGGATACCGTCATCGCCGGTTTCGGCTATATCCGCTTCAAAATCGTTTACGGCGAGATAATCCCTTTCAATGATTGCGATTTTCGGGTCATCCTCTATTATCAAAATTTTATTCATTCCGTTAGTTCTCCTTTAATTTCCGGTATTTCAATCACCATTCGCAAACCGCCTTCTTTACGATTTTGAGCGTAAACCTTTCCGTTCATGCGTTCCAAAGTCTTCGCGGTGATGGCAAGCCCTAATCCACTCCCTTTTTGCGGGTTGTTCCTTGACGGGTCGCTGCGATAAAAAACATCGAAGAGTTTTGGGAGCGCTTCCTCAGGAACGCCCGGCCCGTCGTCCTCAAAAACGATCCGTATTATGTCCCCATCCGTATTGCATGAAACTGAAATTCCCGCAATATCTTTATCTTTATACTTAGCACTGTTGTCAAGAATATTTGCATAGATGCTCCGAAGCTGTACCGGGTCGGCGTAAATATAGCTGTCAGTCGGTATACCGCTTGTTTCGATTATCAATCCTTTTGTTTTATATTCTTCCCGGCAGGCGGATATAAAATCGGAGATTTCCTTTCCTGTGTTCAGCCTTTCCGGAGAAGTCGGGTAATTGCCCATATCCATTTTGGAATATAAGAAAAGCTGAGATACCATGCTGTTAATATCGTCTGTTTTTTGTTTGATGGTCAGTAAATATTCCCGCTGTGTTTCAGGCGTGGCTGCGACGCCGTCAAGCAAGCCTTCCACATAAGCCTTAACAGATGTCAGTGGCGAACGCAGATCGTGAGAAATACTGGCCAGCAATTCCTTTCTGTTCCGTTCATTTTTCTGGATTTCCTCGACAGATGCTTTAAGCCGTACAGCCATTTCGTTGAAATCCTCACAAATAGGCTTAAATTCATCATCCGAATAATGAATAATCCTATGGTCAAGATTACCGTCTCTTATTTGATGGACGCCGTCTGACAAAACTTCCAGAGGCTGTTCAACCTTTGCGAATACAAATTTTGTGAGTAACCGGTTAGTAAAATATATCGTTGCGAAAACACCCGCGATTAGCAGAAAGCCTATTAAAACCATTTGTGCGTTTACCGTAGCCGAATAACCTTCAAATTGCTGTTCCCGGATCTGTTCCGATTCTCTTATCATCTCAAACAATGTCGGAAATATTGCGTTTAAAATGACTAAGCAAACCAAAACGGTAATAATCCCTATGATAACCGGAATTACTATCATTAATATATTAGAGATAAAAAGCCGTTTTTTTATCGTCATGGATTTCACCGCCTTATACTTTTAGCTTTTAAATTATCATACAGTGCTAAACTGCACATAAAATAAACTTAATATTTTTATAAAATCATTTCTTTTTCAACCTGCCGTCCAGAGGTTTTTTCGCATCCTTTGGAATAGCCACACTTTGCCGAACCGGACAACTCCGTCAATCGACCTTCCTCACACAGCTTTTGTATCCGCCGCTCCGAGATACCCCATTTTAGCGAAGCCTCTTTCGGTGTAATATAGTCCACAGCTTTTCCCTCCTTGAACAATCTTTTTTATTACACGTTTGTAGACATATTTGTACGTCTGGCTTGGTATCCAAAAGTATAAATATTATACTTCTATTTGGCACAAATTGAAAGATAGAGATTTCATTAGCCACGTGGTGTTGGGATTTAAGCGAAGTATGAAACATACAGCTGAACCGATCTGTAATATAAATACAAGGTCATATAAAAACAAGGTCATATAAAAACGAGCGGATTCAACTTTTGAAAGCCAACTCGTTTTTTATTGTTTATTTTGTTCTCTTGTTATAAGGTGCGGTTCTGCTTAGATACCTTTTTATTCGCCGACAATCAGCGGTTTCAAGCAATCGCAGTATTCCCAGACCCCTTTGAATTCTTCGGCTAGTGAGCTGAACAGATCATCGGTCATTTCCTCCGGTGAGTCATAGCTATCGATAGCTTCGGGGTCTTCATTTCCGTTTTGATAACACTGTAACAGTTCCGTTAGTCGGGATTGCAACGTCCCCTTGTCAATCTGTTCCGGAAAAAACATACATATAATTTGGATATCCTCCGGTTCACGCTCATAAAAGCGAAATGGGATGTAGATTGTAGTAAGGCGCCTGCTGTCCAATATTTCATTTAATTCATTATCCATGCTTATGGCCTCCATAAAATTTAGTTATTATTATTGAAGATAGGACAGGCGGTTTCCCGCCTGCCCGTGATTGATATTTACCCGATCAGCTATCTAAGCCTTCTTGTTCGTTTTCTAAATTCGAGGGCAT
>Ga0153996_1001302_pt1 | contig 10225 bp, 7 predicted proteins | sample TSNC080MetaG_FD_104728 | JGI IMG/M metagenome (GOLD analysis project Ga0153996, IMG submission 104728) | Attine ant fungus gardens microbial communities from North Carolina, USA - TSNC080 MetaG | ecosystem: Host-associated > Fungi > Mycelium > Unclassified | place: USA: North Carolina, Lumber... | reverse complement strand
TTACTTACTATTTGTGATGGGTGCTTTGATACTTTAAAGAGTTCAAAAATGTGAAGTTAGACAAGTGACAAAAGATGTTGTTAAGTCTGAGGTCTAATCCTCAGACTATGAGTCCTTATATACGGAATTGTGATGGTCTGTGCACTAGGACAGACCATCACATGCTACTACCTATTGTTCTACATATGGTAGTGCCTTTGTGCTAGAAATGATGATAACTTAACCATATGGAGGCTGTTCTTTGTTCTAAGAAAAGGACAGATGACTATCTATGGGTAATTAATAAAGTCTATGTGCAAACATTGAGGCCTTCATATCTCCACAAATATTAATTGTTTCGGCACTATTTTAGGCCCATTCTGAGCAGTATGAAGAGGGCTTCTCTGATGCCTAAAAGCGAAGCTTAGATCATGGCGGTTTCCGAGATATTGGTGATTTAATAAACAGTACCATAGTGGTTACCAGTTGATCTGCCTAATATCTTGGCCATTACTGATTGCTTCAAGATGTGACTGGTATTTATCGAAAGGTATTTTCAAGGGCTTTCTGTAGCCATTGAAACCGTGAGAATCGTCAAAGAATTGATGGAGATATGGCCGAATGAAGTTTGTGACAGAATTATTGCCAGGAGTTCAGGAGAGGAGTGGTATATAGATTGATGAGAGTGAGGATAGAACACATAGAAGACATTAATCTACAAACTGAGGAAATACACTGTAACTACTCAGTACTTATAGGAAGTCCAGAATAGGAGAAGAGTAGTCTACTACACTATCCTACTATTTATAATTTTAGGAGAATTATTAAGGGAAATAAATTACATAATTGTCAGATTTCTGGAATATGACAGTAGTACAATATCTCCATTCAGCATCATTGCCTCATTTCTTTTACCATTACCATCCCCTGGGACAAGATGACCTCCAGGGGTCATACTCTACCCAACACCTCTCACTAATATTATCATAACATCACCTATCCACTTTATTTCTTATTGCCCTTTGGGGCAGCACATTTGTGCATTTATGCATTGGGGGCATAACTACCACAGCATGTTCCCTTTGTACCTGCTCTTTGCTGAGGCTGAAACTCTATCACTAAATGACACCCATATGGAAGAGCTCCTTATAGCTCACCACAAATACATGTGTTCCTCTACAAAATCTGGGTATTACCTTTGGGAGGTATATTAGGGCATGGTGGGTACAAAGCTGAACTGATTCAAGCTTTCTCTCAGGATGGGTATTAATGTTAAGTTGTGAAGACTCAGAGTTCACCCTAGATGGATGTTCAGGAAGAACTCAATAGAGTTCTTTGTTATATTGTGTACACTACTTATACTATTCCTTGTAAGGGCAACTGGAGTGGAGCACTCCAGGAGATTCCTCAGATAAATTATACTCTATGAAATATGTTACAACCTACCTCCAGGAGATTCCTCAGAGAATTAAATGAGGCTCCTGGAGGAAATAATCTACAATATATATATCACTGTGTTCTTACGTCCCTGCTTCTGGTAACTAGGGTCTGAACAATGAAAGTATGTTAGGAGGCAACGGAGTGTGCTTAGAACAATGGGGGTAAGACCAAATATTACATAGTAATATTTGATTAGCTGCAGAGTTGTGTGTGAGGGGTTCTCTTACATTTCTATATAGTCTGTGTCCTAAAGTCCCATGATCACATGTCCTTCTGGAATATTCTACAATTACCTAACCTAATCATGTGATATAGGTTACCTGAGTTTCCCATGCTATTTATAGTTTAATCCTGTTATATATCTTGAGGTTATGAATCAACTGTTTAAAAGTGCAGGAAGTTATTTCCTTTCTGGGGCTCTTATAACAGTGGAATATCCCTGAGGGAATTATTGGTACTGTAAAACTTTAGCCAAGATGACTTAAATCCCCTCCAAGTCCAAGTTGACAAGGAGAACTCAATAGAGTTCTTATTTATTTCTTGTATACTACTTATACAACTACTACATAGTCTGTGCACTATTTTCCCATACTCCTTATGTGACTTGGTCATGTGATATAATATTGTGATATTCCATCATATGACTGTGACTATGTGATACTTGTGATATAACACTTCTTTATGTATAATAAGTCTAAAAGAAAAGAAAAAGAAAAGAAATATAAATAATGACTTAGCCATTTTGCCAAGTTATGACAGGTACCCTTGAAAAGGGGTTTGACTAGAGTACTTATCTTGGTATCCATCACCTGATCCCAATGGGATTGTTTCATGATGATCAAGTTCTATAGCAAGGGCCAAAGGCTAGAGTAGAGCAGTGGATATCACAAATAGAAGAGATAGGAAAGTCTTTAAGTGGATAAATGTTTTTGGAAGATAGATATTTGGCAGTAAAGAGTCTGTCATTTAATATAGTTTTCTCATTCTTCACTACCTAGGCTACTAACTACATGTTGGTACTTGGGAGGCATGCTTATAACATATACCACAGGGTTTGCCACTGTGCCCCCAATTGCCTTCTACTTATTTGTATTTAGAGTAGTTAGCTTTATAATTGATGATTTAAAAAAAAAAAGTCTCCATTTAGCATTTACAGGAACTGGAGTATATTCTTTATATGATATAGAAGTAGCTATTTATATCTAGAGTCTTTTAAGACAGGTACAATAATATGAGTTCAGTACATACAGGAACTGAGGTTCTTTTATAACAGTTACCTCTCTCTTTGTAATAAAAATGATATCTTTAAGGGACTCTTGTTTGGGGTTCCATGACTGTTGATGGTGCTCACAATTGTACATGATATGATTGTGTGTTTTGAGTAGGGCATGACCACATGAGTATACAACTAGTTTGTTGGAAAAGAGTCTCTGTCTATATTTGCTAGTGGGGCATAATTGGTTATGAGTCTGGTTATGTGCACACACATAGTATTGGAGTAACCAAAGTGTTTAAGCCTGTCACAGAAACCCAGTCACATATTGGTTTGACTTGGAACAAGGTGTATTCCATTGCAAACCAATGAGTATATCTAATGAATTACAAAACTTATATACTAAAAAGATATTCTAGAAAGTTCCTAAAACTTTCACCAGATTACAGTGTTGGCTTGATTTCCTAACAAAACCATAATCTGTCTTTGGTACAAGTGGAATTAATGGATTTGTTGTTATTATCACGTTCCAGAAAGTTTTTTTCTTTGAAGTCAGATGCTTGGAAATACATTTGTCAGTTTTGATAATAAAGTCACATTCATCTTTTCTACTATAGACCCAGGATATTTTTCTGGGTAGGAGGGGTTTGATTTTATGAGATTTAGACTCCTTATCAACCAAATGGTGTGAATGCCCCTTATTATCACTTGGGCAGTCCCAAAAGATAATAGAGTTATTGGGATCTTTATTGAAAAATTCCCTCAAATCTTAGAAAATAGTAATAGTATGCAGTTGTTAAGAGTAGCATGATATATCTAGTAGCATAGATAGCATTGGTGATGACAACAATTTAATTTATTTCCTGGTATGGGTAGCCTTGTCATGACTTAGCAAGATGACTAAGTTCATATTTCTTTTCTTTTCTTTTCTTTTAGTTTCTAAAGATCAGACACATGGGATACTTGGATAAATTGGAGCATATTGTAGAGGACTTTCTTTTACTTCAATGAGATAAGTAAGTGACCTATTAGAACACTAAGTTTAACTACATCACCATAATATATAAAATAAAATAATAAAAGTGTTTACCTTAGTCTGTAGTATGTAAAACTGAGATGTAAGAAAAGTCTGTGCTGGTAGACAAACTCATTGCTTACTAATCAATCAGAAGATAATAATGAGAGAAAAAAGATGAAATAATAGTCCATAAAGAACATATTCAACACTTTCAGCTTATTCTGTTTTTGTTACTAAGCTTTTTTCTAGAATGCTCCTATGTTTTCTTTTTTGTAAAGAAGTCCACCTATGGTTAAGTAGCAGGGAATATAACTTATAAAAATAAAAAGTATGTGTTCTTGAAGAGAAGTGCTCTAACTAACACTGTGTTTTAGCACAATGTTCCTTAAGCAAGTTTGTGGGGAAATGAATCCAAATTTAAAGGTGAAAGAAAGATTGAATATAGCTTTGCCAACAAACCTATATTATGGTGATCTCAATTAAATCAAGATCCTGAGTTCTAGACTACTATTCTAGCTCTTTTTCTGAGTTCTGCCTATTTGGTATTACCCTAACTACTTGTTTCAAAGTTGTCCTCACAGTAGCATTCTCTAGCTATATAATTAGACTATCCTTATAATAGTACTCTCAACTATGTGATTGGATATTAGACTTTGATTCCTTCCTGTATCCTTGACTCCCTAGTGAGGCTTAACTTTATCTCAGAGCTTCTGTAATGTTATCTCTGTAACTAAGTTAACTTTGTTCTATAGTCTCTTTGATTTGACTCTGTCTAGAGTCAAAGCAGCTCAATCATTGATTCAATCACTTTAAAAATAGATTTCCACTTTGAAAACCCAAAAAGAGGAAAGAAACAACCAAGATTGCTTGCCTTCTCCCTTTTAAGTAGGGGTTTTTATAGGTTTTGAGATATACAAAAGAAATATAAGAAAAATAGAGGAAAATATTGACCCTAGTCATAAACTATCTAATAATACAACAATCATTCTGGTTGTAATGGGGTTTCCTTGACTTTTAATTATTTCCTATGAGTTTTTCCTATGTCTTGTCACAAACTTCATTGGGACCTATCTTCACCAATGCTTCAATGATTTTTACAGTCTCAACAGCTCTGAAAAGCCCTTGAAAAGCCCTTTTGATCAATACCAGTCACATCTCAAGGCAATCAATATCGGCTGAAATATCAGGCAAATCAGTAGGTAACCACCATAGTACTGTTTATTAAATTACCAGTATCTTAGAAACCACCATAATCAATGCTTTGCTTCTAGACTCAGGAAAAGTCCTCTTCATGATACTCAGAATAAGCCTAAAACAACCTCAAGGCAATTAATATTAATGGAGATATAAAGTTCTTAATGTTTGTACATGGACTTAATGTTATTAATGGACTATAATAGTTCTCAGTGATCACTCAAGGTGGATATTCAGGAAGAACTCAATTGTCATGACTTGGCAAAATGGCTAAGTTATTTTCTATTTTTCTTTTTGTTTTGTTTTGTTTAGTTAGATCATTACTAAGGTAGAGTATGGGAAAGTATTATGTGACAGTCACATAGTCACAAACATGACATTGGTCACACATTTTGGTCACATTACAAGGTCATAGTCACAACATATGATAAGGTAGACACATAATGGAAATAACATGAGGACCATGGGAGGATGTTGCACAGCCATTGTAGTAAAATGTATAAATAGTGTACAAAATCAAATGGGAACTCTATCAAGTTCTCCTTGTCAACTCAGACTTGGAGTAGATTTAAGTTGTCTTGGCTAAAGTCTTACATCAATAGAGTTCTCCATTGGACTTGGACTGCTACTTATACAAATGTCTGTTAGTCTGTATGCATATTTCCCACAATCACAAGACCATTACTAAGAACTACATAGTATTACATAAGTGTTCCCATGCTATTTATATCTTGTTCTCATTGTATCTCAGGATGTTTCCTATTAGATTAATAAATGCACTGATAGAGGACCAAAGAGTTTGATCTCAGACAAAGGTGAAAACAAGTAAAAGAAACAGAATTTCCAAAATGCTTCACAATTGTGCACTAACAAGTAGGCACTGGGGAGATTATCTATCACAGAAAAGTGACTACTAAATAGTATTATGGAGGTATAACAAAATACCTGTTCAATGAACTACATAAATAGCTAGACCCTTGTTAGTAAGTAGCCTTGCTAATGTTGCCCTTTTGGTGTAGTGGTAAACCATACAGTATGTGACTACTGGTCCATAGTGCAATTGTGATAGTACTATCACAAATTGTTACTTACCGATTTGTGATTTGATGATTTGATATTCAAAAAGGCTTAAAAAGCAAAGTTTAGACAGTAACAAGAGATGTTGTTAAGTCTGAGGTCTAATTCTCAAACAAGAAGTCCTTATATACAGAATTATGATGGTCTGTGTACTAGAACAGATCATCATATGCTACTACCTATTGTTCTACATATGATAGTGCCTTTGTACTTGAAAATGTGATAACTTAACCATATGGAGGTTGTCCTTTGTTCTAAGAAAAGAACAGATGACTATGTATGGGTAATTAATTAAGTCTGTGTACAAACATTGAGGACTTTATATCTCCACAAATATTAATTGCCTTGGTGTTGTTTAGGTGCATTCTGAAAGGTATGAAAAGGGCTTTTCTGATACCTAGAAGCAAAAAGCATCAATCATAGCAGTTTCCGAGATATTGGCAATTTAATATGTGGTACCATAGTGGTTACCTACTGATTTGCTCAATAGCTCAGCCAATATTGATTGCCTCAAGACATGACTTGTATCAATCAAAAGGGCTTTTCAAGGGCTTTTGGGTACCATTAAGACAGTAAGAATTACCAAAGAATTGATAGAGATATGGCTGAATGAAGTTTGTGATATTATTAAATAAAAAAAAGAGCTTATATGGGGGAAAGTAGGGGGGAAAATACAAATAACACCAAAGAAAATTAAAATAATAGTTTTTATAATCTACTTGAGGGTGCTCTCACCATAGTAGAATCTCAAAGGCACATATTTGTCTTGTACCATAACACTGTTGTCCTTATCTAGTCTAGTAGCCTGGCTCGCTGTTGATATAGCAGTAATACCTAGAACTCCTATGACCTTGTGCAATGTCATATTCCAGAAATCTGACAATTATGTAATTTATTTCTTCTAATAATTCTCCTGAAATTATAATTAGTAGGATAGTGTAGTAGACTACTGTAAGGTTGCTAAACTCCAAGCTAGAATAAAGCCAACTGCTCTTTGTTCAGCAATTGACAAAGAGAACTCAATAGAGTTCCCATTAGATTTTCTATACTACTTATACAACTACTACATGGTCTGTACACTACTTTCCCATGTCTATTATGTAACCCATCATGTGATGTCATGTGATGTGACACTGTGACTTTTGTAATGTGACACTTTCCCATACTCCCTTCTATATAGTGAGTCCAAGATAAAAAAAAAATATATATATATATAAATAATGACTTAGCTGTTTTGCCAAGTCATGACACCACCCCCCTCTTAAGTTTTCTTGTCCTGAGGAATTTCCTACAACTCGTAGTATAGGTCCATCATGTTGCCCATCTCGTTGTTATCTTCTTCTATCCATTCTCTAACTTCTGAATTTTTTTTCTTGATTTCTTCTTCCTTTACAATTGTTTCTATTTTTCTTTTCCCTGATCACTTTTCTTTCCACTGTCTCTAATTCCTTTCCAGCCTTTCCCAATATTCTTGATTGTACCTTTTATCTGACCATCTGAACAGTTTTCTTGCCATAAATCTCCCTGGCAATTCTCCTTTTCTAAATGTTCCTTCCTCATGTTCCTGTCTTGCTACATCTTTCATGTCTCATCGATATTCCTTTTCAAACTCCTTGATTGCTTCTTTTGTGTTCTTCAAGTTCTCTCTTCCTTCTCATGTATCTGATTCCGCTATAAACTCTTTCCATTATACTAAGTACTTGTCCTTGCCCCTTATTTACTACTTATTCAATATCCTCTCCACTTCCCATTCTTCTTCTCCCTTGATTATCACTGGAGCTGGTTGCTCTTTCCTCTGTCCTTCTACTTGCCCTACATACTGTTGTATTCTACTGACATTTACTACTGGGTGTATTTTTACTGTACTAGGTAGTTTTAATTCCACTGCATTCAATGATATGATCTTCTTAATCTTATAAGGGCCTACAAATCTCTCCATCAACTTCTCTGTTCTCTTCCCAACCATTTGGTATTTCAGATCCTTAGTACTCAACATCACTAAGTTCTCTACTTTATAGTCATCTACTTCTCCTCTCTTCCTGTCCATGTATTTCTTTATCTCTTCTTGCGCTCTCCCTAGTGCTACTTTTGCCTCTTCCTGTATTTTCTTTATTTTCTTGATGAACTTCTCTGCTCCCTGATATTTTCCCTTCTTTCTACCCTTGAACTCTATTCTAGGATCTTGTCTGTAATTTACCTTGAAAAGCAATGTTTTAGTGCTAGAGTGCATTTTATTGTTGTACACAAATTCTGCTGTCCCTAACCATTCAGGCCATTGTTCTTGTCAATGAACATTCTCAGGTACTGTTCTAACTCTTGGTTTACCCTTTCTGTCTGTCCATCTGTTTGTGGGTGAAACACCATTGACAATTTACTTTTGATCCCTAATATCCCATTCAACTTTCACATCAATCCTGCTGCAAACTGTGGTCCTCTGTCTGAAATGATGCTTTTCAGTAACCCATGCAGTTTCCACACATTATCTCTAAACAACCTTGCTAATCCTTCTGCCGATGTTTTCTCTGTAGTTGGTATAAAGTGAACCATTTTGGTTAGTCGATCCACTACTACTAGAATACTATCGTATTCCTGTGCTAAGGGCAACTTGGTGATAAAATCTGCTGATATATGCACCCAAGGTTTTACTGGAATAGAATTTGGCATTAATTTTCCTGTTGGCTGTTCTGTGCAGTTTTTGTTTCACTGACAAAGGTTATACCCTTCTACATACCGCTTTATTTCCTTTGTAACTCCTGGCTACCAAAAGTTCCTAGTGACCAGTTCCACTGTCTTCTACTGTCCTCCATAACCTCCTACCAGTGTATTATGATGTAGCCTAATTATTTCTGCCCTAAGCTTATTATGTTTTGGTATGTAAACCTTCCCCTCTTTGTACATAACATTATCAATTTCTCTCTATTCCTTGTCTCTTAACATTTTCACTCCTCCTTGCTTCATTTCTTCTACTGCTTTTACTACTTCATCATCTTTCACCTTTGACTTCCTTACTTTCTCCAGTAGATCTACCCTGTCTACTATTATTTCCACTACCTCAGCTTTTCTTACTTCTAACAACTCTAGTTTTACCAATGTTTTATTCTCATTGTCCTTTTTCACTCCAATCTCCCAGTCTGGCCTCCTGCTCAGACTATCTGCTTTCCCTATCTTACTTTCTGGAACATGTTTTAGTGTAAAATTAAACCTAGATAAGTATAAAGCCTATTTTGCTTGTCTTCGATTTAACTTTTGCACCTTCATAAAGTACTCAAGGTTTTTATGATCTGTCCAGATCTCAAATTTAACTGTTGTTCCCTCTAAGAAGTATCTCCATGCCTCCAAGTATTTGATTACTGCTAACATTTCTTTGTCATGTATTTTGTAGTTTCTCTCTGTATCACTTAAAGACTTTGAAATGAAGGCAACTGGTCTCCACAAGTTGTCTGAGCACTTCATCAATAGTACTCTTCCAGTTACATAATTTAAAGCATCTGCTTCTACCCTAAACTCTTTGTCCAAGTCTGGTGCCACTAGTACTAGTTTTGTTGTAAAGACTCCTTTTAACTCATCAAGGGTCTTCTGTTGGCTTTCTCCTCATACCTACTTCACATCTTTCCTGGTGAGCATATTCATTAGCCTAGCTACTTGAGCGAAATCTTTGATAAACCTCCTGTAGTAATTTGTAAGGCCTAAAAATTTCCTGACATCCTTTACATTCTTTGGCTCTGGCCAACTCAACACTCCATCTACCTTTTCCTTCTCTATTTTTATTCCATTTGGTCCTATAACAACACCTGAGAACCCTATTTTCCGTACTTTTCACACACACTTTTCTGGTTTGATATACAAGTCATTTTCTTCCAATCTCTTTAATATTTCCTCCATAATCTCATCATATCCCTCCTCTGTTTCTATTCTTACTAGTACATCATCCACAAATGCCACTGTTACGCCACAAGTAAATTTTCCACAGAAGATAACATTTGATACACATTATACCAATGGATTCACAATTAGAATTTGCTCTAGAACCCTTTCTATATCCTCAGAACATAACACTATATGATAAGTACATTGAGTAGATGATAATCAACCTAGAGCTTGTGTTGAGACCTCGAGAAGCAATTACGATGAACTGGCATCAGGTTACTAAGAGAGTTACTGAGGAACTATGCTCTAGATCTACTCTTGGATGGACCAACTTAGAAAGATGGTAAACTTGGACTCTAGAACCAGTACTACTCAGATGAAGAACTTAGACTGATAGATTTTGTGCTTGTAAATAAGTATTGATGGCATCAGATCAG
>Ga0153996_1001301_pt1 | contig 10236 bp, 5 predicted proteins | sample TSNC080MetaG_FD_104728 | JGI IMG/M metagenome (GOLD analysis project Ga0153996, IMG submission 104728) | Attine ant fungus gardens microbial communities from North Carolina, USA - TSNC080 MetaG | ecosystem: Host-associated > Fungi > Mycelium > Unclassified | place: USA: North Carolina, Lumber... | reverse complement strand
TTACAGATCAGGGGCACTCGTTCTGGAACATGCAACTATACGTATATCCAGTGATTTGAGTCGATGAAGGATCGAGGGCACGTCTTTGTAAAATGATATAGAATCACCTTCCCTACATCCCAATCAAAACTCTTGAATACGAAGGTCAGAGAGCCTGCCTGAGAGGCTCACCGATCGAGTACTTCATTAATTTGATTGCCGTCTCTACGCAGGGATCCTGAAAAGGATCTTGTATCAGCAAAATCGGTAGAAGGGGCCCGGCCTACCGCGGATGTGAGTATCGATCCATAGATCCCATAATGTATAGCTGAGTCTTTGATTAGGCTGTTGATCGTGAAAGGAACTGATGCTTACTCGAGGTCAAAGGCGACAACTTGTGGGTATCGTAAATCAGGATTACTTGATGAAGTCATGAAGTGATGAGAGTGATTAATTCCTTTAATCCACATATCCAATTAGGGAATAGCTGCTCAGGCCTTTCATCATCTAGTAAGTCTGGATAGGTGATAAGTGTAACGCATTCGCCTCGTGCTCATATGACGAGGTATGACGACTGTACGCACGACACGTTTACTTCACGTTTGTATGACGTAGTGTAACGAGAGGATGACGCAATGTATCGAGGAGAGCATAGAGGTAGATGTAGTAAGTAGAATAGCGAGGACTCTAACCTCGTTCTGGTTTATACATTCTTTCTTAACTTGGACACCGGGTTCGGAGAGAGTTCGTAACAATAAGTGCTACATGTTATTTGTTAATCTCAAGGGCGGTCTCTTTGTCTCTTGACCATTTATTTATTTTTTGAGTCGGGTCATGGTTATGCGGTCTGACTGTTCGATGTGTGGGAGGTTATTGTGCTTCTCGAGGACTCGGATGTCTAGAGTTCCTGGTTTTGTGCTCGAGGATTGTCTTCTATGTTCATCTCTTTGCCTAGTAACCTGTAGCCCTTGCGAGCTCTACAACAAATAATACATTATCGACTTAGGCTTGGATTTTCTATACGTTTATATGTCTTTTAGTCTTCATGTACAAGGTAGATAGTTGGCGGATAATGACTTAATTTGCATGTCTTTGCTCATTCATGCATTACATTGCGCTTTCTCACTTTCGTACCTGACATCTTCGGTTTTCTCTTGATTCCAGGTCGACTCAGTTGCTGTTAATCCTTCTTCTCTCTGATGCTCTCGTCCGAATGACTACTGGCGATAATCATAGACAGCATCACAGAGGACTTCTGAATAACCGCAAAGAAACGAGTTCAGAGCCGAACTATCTCTAAACTTATCCTCCTTCAATATTGCTCTCGACTCGAGGAGGATAGTGCTTCCTTATAAGTAAACCCCCGCTCAGGGAGACCTGTTCGTTGTACCAAAAGAAGAAACAAGCCTGCAACATCACACTTGAGACTCGTGTCGATTGTTTCTGTACTCATCGTCAGATATCTAAGATATGTAGTCGAGTGGGATTATTGCAGGGCGAAATATGCCTGTCTTTTCTTGCAGTGCGTGAATTTGGACCGTATAGACTTCCTTTCAATGCACTCATTTAGGAATATCTCTGATTTGTTGTAGAGCTGCTGGACCCAGCCAAGAGGCAAATAGGATACAAGATAATGATGTAAAGGACTGTTCTGCTAGGGAGGTCTATTGTAGCAAAAACTTTCTGTCACCTGTTTCAAATTGATCTTGGTGTATTGTTGCCCAGCGACAGGGGCGGAATAGGAGAAGCTTCTCTTGAAATCAACCAATCCACGTTCTGCTCTAGCTTGTTCATATAATGGACGAAGCAGTAGATATGGATAGTTGGTAGATCATGTACATGTACAAATAGGTGCCAAAGAGAAGCTCAAAGAGTGAAAAGGATGGTTCAAAGCCAGGAACAGTTATACGCCCCTGAGTGAACATCGATTACGTTTACTGCTACAACAATCCCTCCAAACTTGCTGCTACCCCAAACATCCACTAGAAAACTCCGCCTACATCCTTCACCTATGGCCACATGCCTTCTGTAGACACACCACCTAATGTTGGGTCTTGCTTAGGCCCTCTGTGTCCTAGTACTAGCTTGCTTGTTGCGAATACAAATGCTGAATAAAAAAAAACATCGATCACGTTTCCCGGTTCTTCTACTTGAAAACATTATTTTTCAGAGGTAGGGACTAGAGTTCTGATTTGCAGTACAATTTAAACGCACATTCAATGGATGCTTGTCATGCTCATAAGTTTCGAATCGTTGGTCACGTACAGATCTCCCCAAATTCAGTGACCACTCTACCATACAAATCAACATTTCCTTGAGGGCCGACAACTGCGCGTGATGAGTAGTATACTGCTGCGTGGGTGATTGTCATTGGCAGTCACATTAGAACATTGTATCGCTTTTGCACGCTGGACGTTCCTCCACTTGTCATGGCCAATCTTTACTCGCTCTATTGTCTATCATCTATCATCCATGCCACTCTCCCATGCGCTATCGTACACCGTAATTATTGGTAATTTGATGTCGACAACGAAGTGCGACAATGTATCGATCATCACAGGATGGCCATTATAATTATACCTGGCACATGTTGGCCGCATAGAGGTACAATTTAACCATGAGGGCCTAGATGCATTTATCTTCCTCGTGATTCCTTCTTCCAATCCCCAAACAGGTCTCAATCTCCGCTTACAACAAACTGAAATTCGCCTATGCTGTGGGATCCGCCAAAGAACAAATATCGCAGACTCGTGATACCTTTTGTCTTTTTAAGTTGAAGACTACACCTTCTCTTCTTCTCTCTTCATCAGCTGACCTTGCTGTCATTCAATCGAAGATCAAGCGAGGGAAATTTCAACCTTTTTCATATAAATATTACCTATCAAAAATACGCTAAGGATTAATGTCAGGTAGTGTGTCAAGGAAATCAGCATATCTTGCTATCATACTTGTCATCCTTCTTGCATAGGTTCTCTAATCCAGTGAATTTGATGGTAATAATACAGATCGTGGCCTTTATTTGGTTTGATGCCAACTTTTGGTGAAAATACACTTCCTGGTTCAGGCTGCGGTCCAAGCAAAACAGGTTCAAGAGCACGCCAGTTTCAATCAGCATCGAACACCTCAATCATTCGATATCATAAGCGGCGGCAGTAAAGGGAGCAGCGCAAGCCCAGGTGCACTGCTTCAAGATGCCATGTCATCAGCACCACTATCTACCTTTTCTTTCACAGTCTACCCAGGTGGAAAAAGACCATACAATGCAAGAAAATACAATCTATCCTACTCGCATGAATGCGTGAGTTTTCAAAGGATCTGACGGTGCTTTGAGAATTAACTGACTAATGGGTTTGGAAAAAGTAGCACTTGTGACAATTCTCCCACTCACAGCGTCATGTTAGAGGTCGATTCCCACCCGTTGCAAGTCATGAGGCAGTGGCAGCTGCTTCAATGATTGGGTCACGATCTTAGTCTTGTCATCATCCAACGCTCGCTCCGCCCACTCACTCAAATTGAAATAATGGCGAGACAAGCTAAATCTAATATGATACGAGCTATCCGGCTTCTCGGTAAGCGTCACTCTGCTCCATCAGCTTAGCCAGCAGGCTTATTGCATTGAATTTTAGAATTCATCGTTAAAATCGATGATGAATTTTCAGGACCACTCGTTATCAAGTACTCTCATAAAGCGAATGCTCCTTTTCAAAGTCTTCAAGAACTTGAGAACAGCAACAGAGATTACCAGAGTCTGAAGCTAGCGCGGGACAAATGGTGAGATGAGCTTCTGGTGCGCATGCAGTCCTACATATTCATGCAGTGTAGCATTTTCGAGGAGGGAAATGATCTTAATATTGAAATATGCAAAAGAAATTCTCGATGGCGAAAAATCCTCACCTTTGGACAGGTTCCAGAGGATGAGCTCACGTGTAGAGCTTCCATCGAGTTCGACGATTTATGGAAGCGCCTGGTTCCGAGATCACAGAAAGGAACCAAATGTAAGTCGGTTTTTGCCTCGATCTCTTCCATATACTCAGAGTGCCTCAGCGACCTTCAAGGTAATTCTCACAGACCTTCCAGGATTGCAGCTCTGGATCGTCGCTGAGGTCTGCGCTCGATCACTTTCAACATGACAACCGCTTGCTCAAATGGAATTGTTAGACCTACGGCAGTGATTTACTGTCTATAGACGCAAAAATTAAGAGCACGATGAAGAACTTGAACAATTTCAGGCCCATCTTGAGTCGTCTCGGTTCTGCAAGTAATGGCGTCGAGATGTTTATTGAGCTTGGAAAGGCCATTAGCGGGGTAAATCTTTCTTGAATAACATACGTGCCCATTATCTAACTCAAAAAGCAGCTTAATGCTATTGTAAAAACGATGTTTTCTTGCATCGATGTCGCATATCAAGTTGGATACTCTTACTTTCAATGTGAATGAGATGACTGATGGATTTGGCAGCATATCAAGGCCCAAGAAGAATCTCACAAATCAATGAAAAGCCTTGCAGAGAGTATCACAGTGCTTGCAAGCCAGCTCGCCAGGGTCGAGAAAATTCCAAACTCGGAGGAGCTATGCCATATCATTGGTGAGCTTCCGGGAATGATGGAAGAAGTAATGGATTTCATTCAAGAGTGGCTCGAAAATTGGACACGTACGGAGAACTCATGTGAGATGAATTTGTCTCTAATTCATTGCTTCTAGTCAAGTACATTCTCGTTGCCGCTCGAAGGAGCAAAGCGATCGAATTGCGGGAAAAACTAGATGTTTTCGCGAAAACTTTTGATAGAGCTCTTCTTATCGAGATCCGATTAGAGCAAGGTCTGTTCTCCCTGCCTATAACCATCGTCCCACTATCTGATCCAAGATATCAGCGACCATGGCAAATGACGTTGCAAACCTTCACGGTATGTTGTCTGCTATTCCCGTTGAGCTTGTGTGAGACATGCCTTCGATTCCAGAAAATGCGAAAGCAGTCACTGAACAGAAGGAGTTGGACGATTTACTGAAAGCCCTTAGGGGAAATAGGCTCCACCTTCGTGACCCATGTATGGGGGGCACCCGCCTTGATATCCTACAGCAGATTGAAGCTGAAATCAAGAGCACTGACAGTCTTAATGTGATTTGGATAAGGGGATCTCCTGGTGTCGGGAAATCTGCATTGGCAGCCAGCATTGCCATTCGACTAGGGGATCAGGGTCGGCATGTGATATCATTCCGATTTGATCGCAGGCAATCCACGATCAATACAGATGCCCTGTGGCGTGTCGTTGCCTCTGATCTTGCCTGCCAGTACCCCTGTCTTCGTCAGCACTTGGTCGAAGGCAGCAAAGAACACAGATCATCGGATATCGATCGCGTTTTCAAATCGCTCATTGAGGTGCCATTGTCCAGACTCAGTGGTGTTGCGTATGAAGAACTTCCGGTGATTGTGATAGATGCACTGGATGAGTGTGGTGGTCTTAGGCATGACCCCTCGGGGCGAAAAGATTACGACGCTCTCTTTCGTACGCTCCGGCGATGGGTCGAGGTCGATCACTTGAAGAAGTTCAAGTTGGTCATTACCAGCAGGCCAGATAGCCGTATCACTCAGACCTTCCCCGACTCCATTAGCACCCATATCAATATCCCCTCGGGAGGTGATGTCAAACCAGAAGATAGTGCTTCTGATGACATCCGTACATTCCTCAAGTCTCGATTCAACTCCATGGAGGTGGAACCTGCATGGATTGCAAAGGCTCTTGATTATCTGGTTCCTCGTGCTGTTGGTGTTTTTATCTGGGCAACAACTGTTGCCGAATTTCTTCAGGATAGCCCTGAAATACGCTTTGACATTATTGAAAAACGAAAGCGGGGAGACGACACAGAAGGGTTCGATGATTTGCATTTTTTGTACTTGACTGTTATCACAACATCATTTGGACATGCTCTAAAGCCAGAGATCAAGGCAATCACTTCCGTTATGGGCGCAACAATTTTTGCTAAACAGCCCCTCGATAGCACTGTGCTAATGAAGCTCCCTGGGGTCAAAAGTCCACATATGCTCAATTACATCAGAAATGGTCTCATGTCTGTCATTGACTCTGACTCCATCTTTCGTTTTCATCATCGCTCATTTGAAGATTTTCTCCTATCTCCTTCTTTTCGGGAGGACATGCCAAAACTTTCCGATATCCAGGATCGGGACCTTCATGAGCGTCAGCTTACTGCACTGTGTTTAAACACTATGTTGTCATCGGAGCTCCACTTCAATATGTGCAAATTGAATTCTTCGAACATAAAGAATGTGGATATTCTTGCTACTGACACGCCTGTCATCTCTCCCCTTGTTTCATATTCGTCTCGATTCTGGGCAGACCATCTTGTCCGGACTCCATGTGAGGAGACTTTGATGAAGGTAGTAAAGTTTGTTATGTACAACAAGCTACTGTTCTGGATTGAGGTGATGAGCATATTGGAGAAGGTTCATGAGGCGTATGCAATCCTGAAAAGGGCTCTAGAATGGCCTGCACTGGCGGTATGTCTTGAGTTTGTTTCTTGAAATACAGTTCTGAGGTTGGCTGGCTAGACACTCGACTCCAAGAATGAGCTGTTATCATTTATCCGCGATGCCCTTCGGTTCATTTCTGTGTTTCTGGTTCCCATTTCTCAGGGGGCTCCTCAGATCTATATCTCGGCTTTGCCATTTGCCCCAAAATGCTCCCTCGTTGGTGAAAACTTCCGCCCACGGTTTCCAAACACCCTCACCATCACTGACGGCAGGCCATCGCAATGGCCAATGACTATCTTTACTGCAGAGCACCACAAGGATCCTGTGTGGTGCATTGCCTTGTCCCCAGATGAAACGACCTTTGCTTCCATTTCAAAAATATCATATAAATCAGCGACTATGTATGTCAGCGACTCTGAAACGGGTCATTGTGTTTCAGGCCCGTTTGAGTTGAGAAACCTAGAATCAAATGACTGGGGGCGCAGACTTCATGCCTGTTTCAGTCCTGGTGGGAAGCATATTTTGGTTGGATATCGTTCTGAAACCATATTGCATCGCCTTGCAGTAGTCTGGGACATTGAAAGGGGAGAGGAGGTGTTTCAAATCGAGGGCTTTGATTTCGTGTTTATTCACTGTGGTCGTAATAAGGGAAGAGTTGCATCAATGCACTGGATAGATAAAGATGAAATTTTGATTCGGACAGTTCCCTCACAGGATCAACGTTTGACTTGCGTCGTGGTCAGGTTGTGGGATATTGGAAATGGTACATTTCACAACCTGTTTGAGGTGACTGGTGTCGCTATCGCCCATTTCTCTCCTAGTGGACAGTATCTGGCTGTAGGAAGGCAGTCTGAGGATGTTGTTGAATTATGGAATTTGGAGGATGGCAAGATCACTCATCGATTCTCACATCCCCTTGGCAACATTTCATCACTCCATTTTTCGCCGACCAGTGACTGTTTAATGGCTGCATTTAGGGCGTCTGACCACAAGTATCTCTGGAGACTGGATACGCAAGAGACGGTATCCTTTTATCTCTATGCTGGATACCCTCCTCCAGCCATTGTCTCAACCCACACTAATTGGGTGTTTGTCCCACGAGATAAAACAGTGGAGATATGGGAGGTCTCCGTGACTAGCCCAAATATGATCTTCAAGACAGAGCCCCTGACCACTTTGCGTGTAACCAGTATTTGCCCATCGCACGATGGCCAACAACTTCTGGTGGGAAGCCTTAATGGAAATGTCAGGATGCGGAACCTAGAGGATTTGGGCAGCAATCGGCCTGTCGCTCAAGATGATACAGATGTAGTAGAAGTCATTGCATCCTCACCCTCCGGAAAGATGGTGGGTACGAAATCACGAAAATCTGGTTACCTTGAATTACGAGATACAACTACTTGGGAGCTTGTGAGGCCTAGGGCTGTTGAGTATGGACTTGAGGTCGCATTTTCCACAGACGACAATCAGATTGCCCTTTCGTCTAGAGATCGCATCACAATACTTGATACGATGCAGTCGAAGAATCGCCTCTCATTCAATACCTGGCCCAAAGGAAGACATATTCGCATTAGGAAGGTTGCCTTCCAAACATGTAATGACCTTGTTATATGTGCCAAGCTACAAGATGATGGCTCCGGTGAGATCTCAGGAATACTCCAGGTTTGGAAAGTGAAGGACCGCCTTGAATGCACATATTCTTTGGACATTAGCGTTGGAGAAAATTCGCAGATACTCCTGGCACCCGATGGCTTGACTGTCATCATTGACAATCCCAACTCATGTTACTCATGGAATCACGACACCGCCCAGTTTCATCGTATCTACTTTACTGATGAAGCACATCTTGACGGGCTTTTACCGGTGTACTCACCAGACGGGAAACTCTTCGCATGTTGTTCTCGCGAGGACAATGACGTCCGATTCTGGGATACGCGAACTGGTCAACTCTGTGGCAAACCCATAACAATGTCCTGGGTGAATGCGATTGCCTTCTCACCTGTCCTAAATGACCAATCCCTTGGTGGACGACTCGTTGCTCTTCGTTGCTACTTTACAAACACAATAAGTCTCTTCGACGTCCACAATGGCCAACTGCGTGCTCGGTTTTGGTGTCCAGAAGGCAGCATGGCGTTTATTCGAGATGGAACCAAGTTGGCATCCTATCATCACTCTGGTCCAATCAGAATTCACGACATAGTGGGCCTCGCAGCTAAGCACCGTAATGCCAGTCATGGACATGAGCCTATCCCGCAAGACATGAGAGATGGATGGATGGTGGATCAAGGAAATATGTTACTGTTTTGGGTCCCACTCGAACACAGGCGAGTTCTATGCCTACCTCACGCGGAAATTTCCAAAGAGCAGTCAATGAAGGTGGACTTCTCTAGCTTCAGGTATGGCAGCAAGTGGACTGAATGCATTGACCAAGAATGGTTGAAAGAACTCAAGGAAAGGGAAAAGGAAATGACGAGGCTGCTCAATTAGGAGTCCAAAAAATGCCATTGCAATTTTACATCCCTCACAATATCCATTACCATAAACGAGTAGACAGCAGTATATATCATATTTCTGCTTTAGTATAGGTGTTTAAATGAGGGTCGGCTTTACTCTAGTTGTTTTTGGGCATCTGTCAATAGCTTCGTATCAATATCTACTTTACTGCTGTTTAAATAATCAACACATACGCTGACCCCTCTTCTAGGTGGCGTGAACTATGAGAAATCGGATTAGTATTTTAGCAGCCATGTTTTAGCATATACTTGCCACTGAAAAAGTGGACCGGAGAACTCATCAGCGTGTGAGAAGGCTGGAGATAACTCTAGGTTGAGTTGGCGGTGTACAGATGGGAAATTGTCTTCTAACGATAATGATGATAGCAAGCAGAGGATGACCAGTCCAAAGGAACAAAACAAGTCGCAATGAGGGGATAAGAACTGGTGCCAATTTTTGTAATAGGATAAATCCAAACTGATGAGCTCATGGCCACTCTACCATTCATGCTCACACCCACGTTCCCTTAGTATCAGTGCTGACCGATATGGATGAGGTACTCGAACCGAGCAGATCACTCTCGGTGGCTGTCACATGCCCTGTAACCAAGACATTGCATTATCTTCACATATCTCCACACATATTTGGATATTCTTAAACACTGCAATGATCAATCAACACCATGGACCATGTATGAGTACCACAGGCTGTATTATTGCAGCATGAAAAGTGACTGGACCGGGGCTCGAACCCAGACCCTTCTGGAATTGCACCAGATGCTCTACCATTGAGCTATCAGGTCCTCCAGGGTATTGCAATGTGACTGGATTCCCCATTCCATCATGTATACCTACACCGCGTTATAAACTGATGGATTTTTATTTTAAAAAATTACATCACACACACAACCTCAAGTCACATTTCTCGTGTCATACTACTGCCTTCTACTAGATGCGACTTAGAAGCTGATATGATCTTCCCAGACTTGTCGATTAGCATTTGAGTGCTGTTATAGTACAGTTGCTACTTGACCAATGAGATGATTCCAAGCATATGAGATTGGGCACAGAAACAGATAACAAGATGAAAACCTATCAAGAGCCATTGTTAGGGTGCACCTCACACACGAGCAAAGGCCCAGTAAGCTTATTGAGTAGTCCCAGAAGCTAAGGTGAGATTCAACTGAAGTATATCTACAACAGAAGACTAGTATTTATACTACTAGATCGTCAAGGCACCATTCTCATGGTACCTGACAGATATTCACACTAAGTCCA
>Ga0153996_1001300_pt1 | contig 10239 bp, 12 predicted proteins | sample TSNC080MetaG_FD_104728 | JGI IMG/M metagenome (GOLD analysis project Ga0153996, IMG submission 104728) | Attine ant fungus gardens microbial communities from North Carolina, USA - TSNC080 MetaG | ecosystem: Host-associated > Fungi > Mycelium > Unclassified | place: USA: North Carolina, Lumber... | reverse complement strand
CCCAACTAACTCAATCATGATCCACGCATACCCGAGTATGGAACGTGTAGCAGAAATTAGGGACGCACATGATTCAAGAGTGTTGTTCAGTTGTGTTGGTCCGGCTGGAGACGTTGTGTGCACGGGCGCTGGGGACGAGAATTTGAAGTTTTGGAGAGTTTGGGATTTGGCTGCGGAGAGGTCTTTAGGGAAGAAGAAGAGGAGTAAGAGTGTGATGTCTAGCGGGTTTGTCACAGGGGAAGAGGTGGGTGGTGGGAGGATGAATTCGACGAAGGAAGGTATCTTGAGTATCCGATGATTCGAGGTAGTTTTGTGTGTTCTTTCTTAGTTTTGTATCTTTCGTGTTGGTGACTTTCAACGGAAGAAGTTTCCAATGGCATTTTTATTTCTGAGGATATTTCCAGAGTCGTTTATTCTGGATATTAATAATTCAACGTCTGAGCTGAGCTCCCTATTTTACAGCAATGAATAACGTTGGGGTCTCTGATTCTTTGTGGTTTAATGCTGGTTAAAATCAGCGGAAGATGACTACTAGTCTGACCACAGTGGATGTCGTGTAATTCGGTCTCGCGATCAAGATTCCTCGTCATCTGGACTGATTGTAGAATTTCTGAGCAAGTACGGGCCATGTCCTAACAGCGGAAGAAGCACAGGTTACGTCCTCAGATGCTGAAAAAGGGGTTGGACTAAAAGCCAACAGAACGACTTGACTTGACTAGACTGATTGTTTAGGTACTTTATATATGAAGATCAATATACTAGTATCTACACGGTGGAGGAGCAATTTGGAGCCTATGCGTCGCTAAAGGAATAACAGCGATAAGCGGAGCTGAGAGCAGTGAGCAGAATGATGACAAGACGAATAACTTAGATGATGTCATACTTCGTCATGTCCTCCTCTACAGAGACCACCGATACATCCTAGAGGAGATCTCACCCTTCATATACCCCCTTGACATCCTCGGCACCCATGAAGGGATCCAAGCTCAAATTCAATGCATTTACCAGGTCAGGAACAGGCCCACCCACAAAGCACAAACCCACCATCGACGATAGACTGCCAGAGGACCACTTCAATGAGGAACTCGAGGACAGCCACCCAACACATAACACATACTTTATTTCTTTACTCTCTTCTTATTACAGCCATAACATCACCTACAATCCTCCCCTTCCACCAGTTAATTTCACTCACACCATACTCCTTTCTCCCATAGACATGCCCCAGACATTGGGCTCTTTGTAAAAAATGCAAGAGCTCAGGCATCACCCAAATGGTAAACAACTGAGGAGATATACTATGTTGTAATGTGAGGTTAATATAGAGGTTGTAGTCCAAGTTTTTATAGTCTACAGTCAGTACATCGGATGCTGTAGAGTTCTGGAGGGCTATGTAGCTAGCAGACTAACAATACATGTTACAAATGTCCGATGATGAAGATCTGAAGTTGTTATCTAAAATTATCACAACACTCCCCCTCAACAAGGATCTATGTGGTTCTAGTCATGCCAAGAAGTTTGGCAAAATGTTCATGTTTTGCTTTTGGAAGTGCCTTGGTAAATATATCAGCAAGATTATCATCAGTTGCACAGTATTGTACTGAAACTTCGTTAGAAGCAATGTGCTCTTGGATGAAATGGTGATGAATGTCAATATGTTTTGATTGAGCATGGAACTGTGAGTTTTCTATGAATTTTATTGCAGCTTGATTGTCAACATTGATGATAGTGGATCCGTTAGGTGGTATTCCGAGTTTAGTGAGTAATTCTTGTTAGAAGGATGGAGTTAAAGAAAGTAAACTCAGTGACAACGAGATTACAGTTGTTCACTATATGTATTTACCTAAAGAAAGTAAACTATTTACAAGTGAGTAATAAGTACGTAGTCAATATAAGATAGATAGAGACTCACCTCAGTGATAACGAGATTACAGTTGTTCACTGAGGTGAAAATTTATGGTGGCTGTAGATAAAGGTCCTCGGCATGAGTGGCATATAAAAACTATATAGTAGAAGAAGTTAAACTATATAGTTGAGTTAACAATGGAATGTAGAAGAGATGGAAATATAGAGGAGGAAAGTAAAAATAGAGATTGCCATGACACCATAGTATAGCATCACCTGAAGCCCCTTCAATAGGAGTGTTAAATTAAATTATTATTGTACCATGTATTACTGTAGTCTAATATACAAGCTGTGCTTACATAAGCAGGCTTGCTTCTTCATCTCAACTGCCATGTCATGGAACTGCTCTGCTTCTCTTGAGATCTCTCTTTCCTATCAGGCTATCTATCAATACTTATAGAACATGAAATCATTGATCCTAAAGACAGGACAACCAGAACTGCTATCTCTAAACTATAGCTAGTATACTGTGTTTCTAGTATGACCATGCACCTCCTCTTCACTGGACAGTTACTCCAATCTGGATTGAGTATAGAAGGCACAATGGATGGTTTAACCTTCCATGATTTATCTGGTGATACTGTTCTCTCTGCCCTACCTAATCTTTGGGGAAGCATCCAGGTTGTCAAAACATGTATCATTAAGAACAATATTCCTAGTCTTGTTACAAGGCACCTAGATTATGAGACAATTCATTGTTGACTTGGGCACATCTCTGATGAAGCTATGAGACATATTTCAAACAATGTTGAAGGTACTAAAAAGATCTGCTTTCCTAACAAGAAGCATGTATGCCACAGTTGCGCTTTAGGAAAGCTGCACTAGTGCAGTTTCCCTAAGAACCCTAAACATTCTAGTGAGACTCTTGGATTGATCCATTCAGATCTCCTTGAGCTCCTCACTTTATCATACTCAAAGTATAAGTGGGTGATTACATTCCTTGATGACTATTCCTCCTATTGTAGAGTTGCTTTCTTGCACAAAAAATCAGATACTGCAAAAGCAATTAAAGCTATTTTCCAGCTATGGTTGAATACTACTTCCCACTCTGTTAAATATCTGCATACTGATAATGGGGGGGAGTATATGACATCAGAATTACAATCCTTTTTATGTGAACAAGGAATTATCCATAAGACAAGTACACCATATGTACATCAACAAAATAGTTGAATAGAATGGTTGAATCAGACACTGCTAGAAAAGGCACAATCTGTGCAACTTGAAGCATGTTTACCTGATTCCTGGTGGGAGTTTGCTTTTGCAACTGCTACCCATGTCTATAACCGTACTCCCATTAAACATCTCAAATGGAAAACACCTCAAGAGATCTTCACAGGTGAAAAACCTAAAATATCACATCTCCATATCTTTGGCTATAGAGCATATGTGTATCTCCCCAATGAAGTTTATACAAATAAACTTACACCGTGCTCTGAACTAATGATATTTATTGGGTATAAGGATAATGGCTACAGATTTATTTACCACATACAAGGGAATGTTATATTCCACTTTACCCAAGCTATCTTTGATGAAGGACACTTCCCTAGATGTCCATCTTCTCACTCCAGAGAGCAAATACCTCCTGGTAGACTAACCCTAGAGATAGAGTCGTCAGTACCTAGACCTTTTGGTGTAGATGAACCTGCTCCAACACCCTTTCCACCAACACCTGCACATCCTAGACCCTTTACTCCTTCAATCCCTCCTAATTTGCCAACTCACTCAAAATCTCCATCTCTCTCTTCTCTACTGACACTACCTAAATGGTTCTCAGTAAAAATTAAAGAGGTTGAAGATGTTGAAGATGAAAATGTTGAGATGAATTCCCCAAGCCCTTTTTCTCCTAAAGCTAGTCTTTCACAGTATACTCCTTCTCAGGTTCCAACTGTAATACCTCAAAAACAAGGTAGTGACCTGCAGCTAGGAGAAGATGTTCCTTCTCTGAGATATGGCTTGAGGAGATCAACCTGTGAGACTAGAGTCTCTCACAGAGAAGGCAATATATATAAAGAGGATCACTATCCCACAAATGTCTTGAGGCATCTTGAGTGACAACAACATCCTGGTGAGGCTGATCCAGATATAGTGCGCAGAATGCTTGAGAATGCTTACAGACATATTCAAGCACAGCCTAACACTATTCCAATTGAAGGAGTATACTATCTATATAGTCAATGGAATAATACCATTGAAATAAATAGAATCCACTATGAAATTGATTGGGTAGAACAACAACCTATTATAATTGACATAGAGGGGAATAGGATAGATGCCCCACCTCTAGCAGGCAAGTCAGCTACCATAGCTATTACCAATCATATGGTATATCTTGCAAGAGAAGGGGGAACAGAGCATATTTGCTTTCTCTTGGTACTCAGAGCAACTGAGACTCATTTTCTACCAAAAACCTTTAAAGATGTTACTAAACTACCAGCTGACTCTAAGAAAAGGTAGCTTGAATCTTGCCTTGAGAAGCTGAAATTGCTCAAAGATAGAGATGTTTATGAAATTGTAGACCTTCCTAAGGGAAAAAAAGTGGTCAAGAACTGCTAGGTGTTTAACATCAAGCCTGATGGTCATTATCAATCTCATCTTGTTGCCAAAGGATTTTCTCAAGTTGAAGGCATTGACTTTAATGAATTATTCTCTCCAGTTATCTGCTATGAAACTGCACGACTGCTTCTTGCTGTTGCTGTACTTGAGGATTTAGATATCCAAAGTGTTGACATCAAAATAGCCTACTTATATGGCAACCTGGATAAGGAAATCTATATGGAGCAGTCAGAAGGTTTTAAACTACCTGGGAAAGAAAACAAAGTCTGGCAACTTTGCAAAGCATTGTATGGCCTTAAGCAAGCTGGCTTGTCCTGGTAACGTATAATGACTAAGTCAATGCTTATTCTAAGATTTAAGAAATGCAAATCCAATGCTGTCATATACTACTATCATGACAAAAAGACTAAAGCACTTGTTATAGCAATTGTCTATGTCGATGATATTTGCTTTATGGGTACTAAAGACTCCCTGCTCCTCAATGAGTTAAAGCAGAAATTTATAGCTAGATGGGAATGTCGTGACCTTAGTAAAACCACAGAGTTTCTAGGCATGTACATAAGCCATGATTGTAAAAATTGAAAGATATTTATTGATCAATGTGAGTATTTGGAGAAGGTGCTGGTGCACTTTAATATTGCGACTAATCCTACTCATACTTTACTGCTATCTGAGTTTAGCTTTAAACCAAATAAAAAGCAATGTGACCCCAAATTTTGCCAAAAGTACTAACAACTGGTTGGTTCTCTAATGTACTTAATGATTGGCTTGAGACCAAATATTGGCTTCGCAGTTGTCAAGTTAGCTTAATAGATGGCAAACCCTTTCAACAATCATTATTGAGTTGGGTTACACCTCTGTAGATACTTGCTTGCTACTCACAGATATTAGTTTGTCTATAATGGATCAAGCAACGAATTGCTTGTAGCATACTCTGATTCTGATTGGGGCCAAGACTATGAGCATTGCAAGTCAACTATTGGCTATTTTACTATGCTGGCTCAAGGAATCACTTCCTGGTTAAGTCGCAAACAGAAATCAGTAGCCCTCTCCTCTACTAAGGCCAAGTATATAGCACTTTCTGATTGTAGTTGCTAACTCATCTGGACATCAAATCTCGTGTGAGATTGGCTTTAATATTCTTGTCCCTTACCTCTATGGTAATAACCTTAGATCACTCTTCTGGAGCACTAACCCAGTGCAAGAAAACAGGTCCAAACATATTAACATCTGGTATTACTATGTCAGGGATACAATAGAGGATAACAAAATCAAACCATACTACATTGATAGAGCTAAGAATCCTGCTGATATCTTGACCAAGAATCTTGGCCAAGTACTATTTCATTAGTTCCATCTACTTCTTGGTTTGGAGGTTCTATGACCTCTCCTTTTAATTTATATTGTTACTCAATGACTATTGCTTTGAGTGAGAAGGAGTGTTAAATTAAATTATTATTGTACTATGTATTACTGTAGGTTAATATACAATACAATAATTATTTAATTTAACAATTCTCAGATCCAGAGGCATTCACGAGTTGTATTGCTGAGCACCATGTATTCAGCTTCCATTGTAGATAGTGTGACTGTAGGCTATTTCTTCAAGTACCAAGAGATAGCTCCTCCTCTAAACATGATAGCATAGCCTAATACTGATCTTCTATCAGTCAGGTTTGTTCCCCAATTTGCATCTAAATAACTATGAGGATCAAGATTAAAAAGTAAGTAGGTGATGTCTAAGTTGAGTGTGTCTTTGATGTAGTGAAGGGCATATTTGGCTGCTGTCCAATAGATTGGTGAGGGATTATTCATGAACTGAGATAGTTCATGGACCATGTATTTAAGATCTGGTCTGGTGATAATAGTAGTGAAGTTGAGTGAGCCAATGACAGCAGAATATTTATGCACTAGCTGAGATAATGTAGGCTCGGCATCATCAGAGGTCTTGTTAAGTTTGATATTAGGATCAAGTAGAGTAGTAACAGGGTAGCATTTGGTTATCTAAAATCTCTTGAGGATCTTCTTGAGATATTGAGTTTGGGTAATTGTGATGGAGCTGGTGGTCTTGTCTTGGGTTATTTCCATGCCTAATATTTGTTTGACTGGACCTAAGTCTTGGGTATCAAACTTTGAGTTGAGGTCAGATTTGACCTGTGACATAAGAGTATTAGAGGATGCTAAGATGGTCATATTGTCAACATGTATAGCAATAAATTTAGCTTCTTGTTCCAGATGGCACCAGACTGTTTGAGTCTATAGAGTAGGCGATGTAATCTGTAAATGTGATTGGTTCTATCTTCATAGCCAGGTGGCTGTTCCATGTAGATTGTTTTATTGAGTTTATCATTTAGATAAGCCCCAACTACATCCATAGTATGAATATCAAGCTTGTAGTAGACAGCAATGGCTATAAGGGTCTAGAAAGTTTCAAGTTGAACTACAAGTGCAAAAGTTTTTGTAAAATCAATACCAGGGATCTAAGAAAATCCCTTAGTGACTAGGCAGCCTTTATAACATGTAATGGCACCAGTGTAGTCTCATTTGACTTTGAGAACCTATTTATATTTGATGGGTTTGTGATCTGCTAGTAAGTTCCTAGGTACCAGTGTTTTTTAGTTGGGTGATTTTTTTGTCCATTGCATCTTGCCATTGTGCTATATTGTGTTGGAATATGGCTTCATAATAGGATGAGGGCTTGTCTGAAGTAGTAGGGTTACTTGAGGGAAGTGCAAACTTGTTGGTGGGTTTTTGATTAGGGCTGAGTGAGATAACAGTTTTCCAACCTAAGGGTTTGTTCCTAGCTTGAGGATTGTTAAGGATACAATAGTCTATTGATGGTTGAAATGCAATATGGGCAGAGCATTTGCAAGGTAGTGGTGCTGGTTTTGGGATATGTGACTTTGATGGTGCATTGGGTGGTTGGACAGAATAGTTTGTAATTGTTTTCTTTGGGGTTTTGGAAGATTCTAAGTCAAATTTTGAATTAAGTTGTGAACCCAAAATTTTCCTGGATATTTCCTACTCTCTCTCAAGCAATGGAGGGTTCAAAGTATCAGTGACATTGTTAGAGCTAACAGGATTTGGGATAGTGTAGTGACACTCATGTGTTTGATTCTCAAAAATCATGTTCCAGGATATCTGAATCTAGTGTGAGTGGGGGTTCCAGTATCTCCAAGCTTTGCTATGATCTGATAAGTCAACAAAGATAAATTCTCAGGATTTTGGGTTGAGTTTGGAGTTTTGGCCATCTTGTTGAAGGACCCAGCATTTGATTCCAAATTCTTGAAACATCAAAATATTAGGCTTTTTTCCTTTAAAAGCTTCTTCTGGGGTAATGAGTTCTTTGAGAGCTCATATTAGTGATCTGTTCTTAAGATAGTAGGCATAAGTGACTACTTCTGGCCAGAGAAAGTAGGGGATGTTGTGTTCAAGCATTATAGCACACATGTGCTCAATTAGGGTACAATTGAGATGTTCAGCAATGCCATTTTGGGCAGGTGAGTGGACAGCTGTAATTTCATATTATATTCCACAAGATTTGAGGTAGTCAATTACCTCATGATCAATATATTCTCCTTCACTATTAAATCATATAGTTTTGAGGTTTTTGCTAGTTTGGTTCTTGATAAAGACTTGGTAATCTTTGATGTGTCTAAGAATGTTCTTTTTCCTCATGAAGTGGATCTGAGTATGTTGTGTTGTACCAGCTGTTAAGCTGACATAGTAACATTCTTCTTTAATTCCAGTAGTTCAAGCTAGCTCCTAGACATCAGTAAATGTCATGTCATCAATTTCTTTGTATTTAGTCTTGGATTATTGTGGGAATGGTACAATGTGGGATTTGGCCTTGATACATGATATACACTAAGGTAGCAGAATATTTAGGTTAACCTTCATTCTCTTGACCATGTCCTTTTCCTTTAGCATCTTAACTGATCCCATATAGATATGTCCTATGATTTTATGCCAGTCATGCCATGTATGGTTTTGTGAGGTTTGGGTAGCACAGGCATGGTGAGAGATAATTGGAGTAATATCGAGTATATATAAGCTATTCAGTTTTGGTCCTGACATAATGATTTCATTCTGGTTATTTAGTGACATGATAATAATCCTCTTCTGATATAAATTGACCCCACAGTTCATGTTTGTGATGCAGCTGATGGATACTAAATTGAATGGAGTAGTGGGGCAGTAGATAGTATCGTATAGTAGTATAGGATAAGATCGGTTCCCTACTATAGTAGTAAGTTTGACATCTCCTTTGCCTATGTCTTTGGTAATACTACTGATACCCTGAATTGGGTGATCTTGTAGTTCTGTGTAGGTAACAAAGGCAGAATAGTCTCAAACAAGATATGATATAGTACCTAAATCAGTGATCTAGGTAGTAGAAGTGAGTGTAATTGCTGAGAGAGCTATATCTTGTGCAATAAATAAAAATTCTAACTGCACTAAGTAGGCAGTATTGGAAAAATTCTGAAAATTTCTCCTATGACCATGAGAATTGTTGTTATTATTAGAATTATTTCCAGGTTTTTCTCCATTCTGAAGATTTTGTTTCTTGGTCCAACACTCCTTCTGAATATGGCCAACATGTTTACAGTAGTAACAAGTGACATTGGCATTATATTTTGACCTGTGAGAATGATTGTTAATTGTTGATGGGCCTTGATAATTGTGATTACCATAGGCTGAGAGTACAATTTCAGAAGAGGTATTTTTGGATTTCTTGCACAGGTCTTCTTCCAGGATCTTAGATATAAGTTTAGATAAGTCAAGATCAGCAATATCCAAGATAGTAGACTTGTCAATAGTGGACACAAAAAGGTCCCAAGAGCCAGGTAGTAATGTGAGAAGTATGGTAAAGAATTCTAATCCTAGCATGGCTTGTCCTTGGCTGGCAAGTTATTGATGAAGTCCACAGAGAGTATGAATATGCTCTTCAATGTCAGCTCCTTCTGGGCAATGTGTTCTAAAAAGTTTTCAGTGAGTAGCAATAATACTTATAGTACTTGCATTCTCTTGAGTGTATCCCAAGCTTCCTTTGATGCTTTTGCACCTACAATGTAGACAAGAGCACTGTCATCTATATGCAAACTGATAGTGGAGAGGACCTTATGATCCTTCTCATTCCAAATTTTGATAACAGATTCATTATATTTGTCATCAGCAAGAGGGAGTACCATAGATTCAATGTATTTGAATAAGCTGAGATTTATCAAGATATGCCTCATCTTAATATGCCAGACATTATAGTTGACCACACTGTACAGGGGTTCAATCTAATAGGTAGATGTTGAATTTGTACTATGATATGGGTACAATGAGGAAGTGTATGTAGTTATGTGAGGTTGTTTTTGAAAGAGAGAGATAGGCAGCAGGGACAGAAGTAGGATAGTGAGCAATTTCAGTAAGGGCTGGGGCCCATAACCTATTGTAATGTGAGGTTAATATATTATATTATAGAGGTTGTAGTCTGAGATTTTATAGTCTACAGTCAGTACATCAGATACTATAGAGTTCTGGAGGGCTATGTAGCTAGTAGACTAACAATGAGTAATAAGGTATATATGTTACAAATGTCCGATGATGAAGATCCAAAGTGTCACAAACTTCATTTGGTCATATCTCCACCAATTCTTCGACGATTCACACGGTCTCAAGGCCAGCTTAAAGCCCTTAAGAAGACCTTTCGATCGATGCCAGTCACGTCTCGAGGCGATCAATAATGGCCGAGATATTAAGCAGATCAACTGGTAACTACCATGT
>Ga0153996_1001299_pt1 | contig 10239 bp, 13 predicted proteins | sample TSNC080MetaG_FD_104728 | JGI IMG/M metagenome (GOLD analysis project Ga0153996, IMG submission 104728) | Attine ant fungus gardens microbial communities from North Carolina, USA - TSNC080 MetaG | ecosystem: Host-associated > Fungi > Mycelium > Unclassified | place: USA: North Carolina, Lumber... | reverse complement strand
GAGATCTCTTGAACCGGCAGCATAACAAGTCACCTGATCCATCTTCTGCATCGTCTCCGCCAATTTTACGGCAATGCCGCCTGTGCCCATGATACCGATCTTCATACATCTTTCCTCCAAAACTAATTTTTTCCAATATTATAGCATATTTTCTCTCAATTGCACCAATACTATGATTGTAAACTCAACAAATTTTATAAGGAGGTATTTTAACATGGCAGATATTTCAGTTCTGGACTTACAGAATCTTCGTCATCTCATCGGAGGATATGACACCACTCACTGCAAGATGACCGATTATGCAAATCAGGCGCAGGATCCCGAAATCAAGAAATTATTTGATGATGCTGCAAACTGTGCGATGAAAAACAAACAAGACCTAATGAAATTTTTATAAGGAGAATGAATGATGAACGAAAAAACAATGGTTTCTGATGCTTTAGTAGGCGTAAACGGCGAACTTAAAATGTTCGGAGATATGATTCCACAGACGGAAAACACAGAATTAAAACAATGCTTGAAACAAATCCGCAACGAATGCGAAATGTCTCAGGAAAAGCTTTATCAGATCGCAAGAGAAAAAAGCTACTATGTTCCTGCTGCGAAAGCATCCCAGCAAGAAGTAGATCACGTAAAATCCATCTTGACACAACCAACTATGAACTAACAAAAAAGGAAGATGCGGCATGGAGTATCCACCGCATCTTCCATTATAAAAGGAGTGACGATATGCGTAAATCATTTAAGCGCATCGAATTGATCGGCATCGCTTTTGTCTGGATCACCGGTACGCTGCTTCACTTTACTTATGAATGGTCAGGCAACTCCACTGCTGCGGCACTGGTTGCCCCCATAAACGAATCCCCTTGGGAACACTTAAAGATGCTCTTTTTTCCATTTATCCTGTATGCCTTATTCGAATACTTCATATTAGGAAAAAAATTCAAAAACTTTACCTCCGCTAAACTGCTCGGCATCGTCAGCGGCATGGCCTTCATACTGGTAGCATTCTACACCTACTACGGTATATACGGCCGGGAGATCCTATGGTTCGACATTATCATCTTCCTAACCGCTGCATACCTGGCTTACTCGATATCCTGTTTCCATTGTCTGCACCGCTCCAAACGAATCCTCCCCCTGAAGCTGGCTCCTGCAATGCTCATCTTCACCGCTGCATGCTTCGCCGTCTTCACCCTATTCCCCCCAGCCCTGCCGCTATTCGCAGGCATCTGACGGGGCAAGGCTGTCTCCGTTTTCTGAGGCAGTCTTTTTTTTCTCGCGCTCTGGCAGCTGCGCCAATATAATTGCTCCAAACATAAGTATACATCCTATAATTTCCCGGCTGCTCAGCCGTTCCCCCAGAATCAGGAAGCCGGCCAATACCGAAACCACCGCTTCCAGGCTTAGGATCAGCGAAACGATGGTTGGATCTGCGTCCCGCTGACCGACGATCTGCAGGGTATAAGCCACACCGCATGACATCACACCAGCGTAAACTAACGGCAGCCACCCGGCCAGTAAACTTTCAATCCGGGGCGTTTCAAAAAGAAACATCGGAACCGCAGACAGTACCGCACAGACAAGAAATTGAATGCAGGACATCTTCACTCCGTCCACCAGGGGAGAATAATAATCAATCACCAAAATATGCACTGCAAAACAAATGGCGCATAACAGTATATAAATATCCCCCATACCGATCTTCAAACTGTCGGTTATGCAGAGAAAGTATAATCCCACCGCTGCCAGCAGTACTCCTACCCAAACCTTAAGACCGGCAAACTTTTTCAAAAAGATTCCCATAATCGGAACAATCACGATATACAGCGCTGTGATAAAGCCGGCTTTACCGGCCGTTGTATACTGAATTCCGATCTGCTGCAGATTAGATGCAATAAAAAGTACACCCCCGCATAAAACACCGCCCTTCAGTAAAACCTTTCGGTCGGAAACCACCTGTTCCCCCCGTTTCCTTTTCCCCCTGCCCAAAAAGTAAATGCATGGTATTAACACCAGCCCGCCCATAGCCGAGCGAACGGCATTAAAGGTAAACGGACCGGCATAATCGGTACCCGCACTTTGAGCCACAAACGCCGTCCCCCAGATGACAGCGGTAAGCAGCAGTAACAGAAAACTCTTAGTACTTATTTTTTTCATCTTTATTTACACGCTCTCATTCTCTGAATATTTTTCCTTAATCCGGTTCAGTTGCTGCTGATAACCGGCAATAACATGATCCGGCGAAATAATTTCAACCGCTTCCTCCAGACCGAATACCCAACCGTAAAACTGGCTGCTGACCACAACGTCTACACGGGCGATAAAATGATCACTGCCGTCAGGACGGATAGCTACATCTTTGCCGAACCGGTCGATCACCACACCGGCCATACGGTTTGCAAACCGAAGCCGCACGGTGGTTTCCTCACCGCCGAACATGCCAAAAGTCCGTCTGGCCAACTGTGCCGGGTCAATCTCCTCAGAGACATCGCCCGGCTTGTCATACAGAGTGATGCTGCGCATTTTATCCACCCGGTAGTGCTTTGTCATTTCCGCCTGTGCATCATAAGCGACCAGATAGTAATTCTCATCTTCCCACGCCAGAGCCTTCGGCGTCACTTCGTATTTTTTCCCGCCGCGGCGGGGCTTCAGCTCCTTGGCCACCGTCCACTCATCATACAGAAAGGAAATTTTCACCCGCGCTGCCATCGCCGCATATATCTTATCAACATTATAATAGATGCTTTCATTCATCGTTTTGATCCGGTTGGCGACAAATACCTGGCGATTCAGTGTCTTCGCCTCTTCTTTGCTGCACATCTGTTCAAGCTTATGGATCAATTGATTGGATTTCTTATATGTAATGAATTTAGAGGACTGCACTGCATCCACCAGCAATTTTAGTTCCGCGATCTCAAAATTCCGGCTCGCGAGATAATATCCGGCCGGCTGCTCTTTCTGATTGATGATGTCGTAACCAAATTCCTGCAGGCAGCGCATGTCATCATAAATGCTCTTCCGTTCCGCCGTAATGTCATATCGCCCCAGTTCAGTGATGATATCTTTCGTCGACAGCACGTGTGCAGCATCGGTCTTCTCTTCCAGTATCTTGATCAGATACAATAACTTCAGCTTTTGGTTTCTCGATTTTGCCATCTTCTTCTGCCTCCTCATCGGTATCATAAATATCAATATTATAACACAACCAACCCCATTAATAAATTTTTTCTTGTGCTGATAACAAAAAAACAGTATAATAAAGAATGGTGTTCATTACTTTACCACGGTGAACATTGAACCGGGAAATTATGGAAAAGGAAAAGGAGAAGAAGAGATGAAAAAATTTAAGACTTTATTTGCAGCCTTACTTGCAATAATTATGATGTTTTCTTTAGCCGCATGCGGATCAAAAGAAGACACTAAGACTGATGATAACCAGACTACTGCAGAGGATACCGCTGACGATACGGCTGCAGACAGCAGCACCGGCACGAAGGAATATATTATTGCGACCGATACAACCTTTGCACCGTTTGAGTTCGAAGATGAAAGCGGGCAAAAAATCGGTATCGATATGGATCTCCTCGCCGCTATCGCAGAAGATCAGGGTTTCACATACAAAATCGAATCACTTGGCTTTAACGCTGCCATTCAGGCGGTATTATCGGGACAAGCTGACGGGGTTATCGCCGGTATGTCGATCACCGAAGAGAGAGAGCAGCAATATGATTTTTCCGAACCCTATTTCGATTCCGGCGTAGTAATGGGAGTTAAGAGCGGTTCCGATGTCAAAGGCTATGACGACTTAAACGGCAAAAAAGTAGCCGTTAAGACCGGTACGGAAGGCTACACCTTCGCTGAATCTATCGCTGATGAATACGGCTTTGAAATGGTTGTTTTCGATGATTCCAGCGCTATGTATCAGGATGTTATCACCGGTAACTCAGCCGCTTGTTTTGAAGACTATCCGGTTATCGGATATGCCATCACCCAGGGCCTTGAACTGACCATGCCGACCGAAAAAGAACAGGGTTCTTCTTACGGATTTGCTGTCAAGAAGGGTGAAAATGCTGAACTTCTGCAGATGTTCAACGACGGTCTTAAGAATCTCAAAGACAGCGGAAAGTATCAGGAGATCTTAGACACTTACATTCAAGAATAATAGTATTGGAGTTGTAACTTATGAGCTTTTTTGAATTATTCAAGCAGAGTCTCCCATCCTTTTTAAAGGGGATGGGAGTGACCTTGCAGATGACCTTCTTTGCCCTGCTGATAGCCATTGTTTTGGGTATGCTAGTCTGCTTCTTCAGAATATCAAAATCGAAGATACTCAACATTATCGCTTCGATTTATGTAGATATCATCAGAGGTACACCGCTTCTGGCGCAGGCTTTCTTCTTATACTTCGGTCTAACGGCAGCACTGGGATTTCAGATCAGCAATACCAATGCCGGTATTATCGTGCTGGCACTTAATGCCGGTGCCTATCTGTCCGAGATCTTCCGCAGCGGTATCAATGCGGTAAATAAAGGCCAGATGGAGGCGGCCAGAAGTCTCGGCCTGCCTTACAGCAAAGCGATGAGCAAGGTTATTCTTCCGCAGGCAATTCGGATTGTCATCCCCTCGGTTATGAACCAGTTTATCATAACCTTAAAGGATACTACCATCATCTCGGTTATCGGCGCACCGGAACTGATCAAAGCGGCAAATATAGTAGCCGCCCGGACTTTCCGAAACTTCGAGGTCTATGCGATGATCGCGCTTATGTATTTTATCGTCATCTTTACATTGACAAAGATCTCCACTTATATTGAAAGGAGGTTGTCAAATGGAAAAGGTAAACGTTAAAAACCTACACAAATATTTTGAAAAATTAGAAGTTCTCAAAGGCATTGATCTTGTGATCGAAGAGGGGGAAGTCGTATGTTTGATCGGACCGTCCGGTTCGGGCAAATCCACCTTTCTGCGCTGTCTGAATCAGCTCGAAGAAACAACTCACGGTGAAGTCATCATCGATGGCCGAAATTTAACCGATAAAAATAGTAATATCAATAAGCTTCGTGAAAATATTGGAATGGTATTTCAGCAGTTTAACCTGTTTCCTCATCTGACCGCCGCTGAAAACATCATGCTGGCACCGGTCGACTTAAAGAAGATGACTAAAACGGAAGCGGCTAAGCGGGCGGGCGAATTGCTGGAAATGGTCGGACTAAGCGAGAAATTTGATGAATACCCGGCCAATTTATCGGGTGGCCAGCAGCAGCGTGTGGCAATTGCCCGTGCTCTCGCTATGAGCCCGGATATCATGCTGTTCGACGAGCCTACTTCAGCACTCGATCCAGAAATGGTCGGCGAGGTGCTGGGTGTTATGAAGCAGCTGGCTAAAGACGGTATGACCATGATCGTTGTGACCCATGAGATGGGATTTGCACGCGAGGTAGCCGACCGTGTGATCTTCATGGATGAAGGCGTAATCGTAGAACAGGGAAAACCGGAGGAAGTCTTCGGCAATCCGCAAAATGAAAGAACTCAGAACTTCTTAAATATGGTATTATAAATTAAAACTATAGTATTACAAAAAAGATGACCGGCCGGGATCACCATTGGTGAACTGCTCCTGTCATCTTTCTTTCATTAAAAACCGTTCCGGGTCAATAACGCTGAAATTTCATCTCGCTCCGGCATCGATCTTATTGCACCTTTTTTGGTTGTAATCAGAGCTGCGGCAGCATTTGCAAAAGTAAGCATATCCTTCAGGTCGGATTCCTCTAAGCCGATCATGCCGTGTTCCAGTACATAATTCAGAATACAGCCGCAGAAGGTATCACCGGCCCCTGTTGTATCGACCGTATCCGGCTGCGGAAATCCCGCTGCTTCCACCCGCATACCGTTATAATATGACCGGCTCCCGTTTTTCCCTAAAGTGAGGATAATAAGCGGAATCTGATACTTATCCTGCAAATATCTGATTCCTTCGTCGTAATCTTCCCTGCCTGAGACAAATTGTATTTCATTATCAGAGATCTTGAGGATATCACAATATCCAAAGCCATATTCCATCTGCTCTTTTGCCAACTCCAGCGAACTCCAGAGCGGTTCCCGCAGATTCGGATCAAATGAGATCAGCAAACCCTTAGCCTTGGCTTCATTTAAAGCCTTTTTAGTCGCAGTTCTGACCCCTTCCCCAGTCATTGAAAGCGTACCGAAATGAAAAAGTTCCGCCTGATCAAAAATGCTTTCCTCAATATCATCCGCAGTCAGCATCATGTCCGCTCCCGGGTTGCGGTAAAAGGAAAATTCACGGTCACCGTCAGGAAATGTATGGACAAATGCCAATGTCGTATTTACCTCGTTATCAATATACAGATGGCTGGTATCGATTCCGATTGAATCCAGAGTCTGCCGCAGCAGTCTGCCAAATTGATCATCTCCTACTTTGCCGATAAACGCCGTCTTTCTTTCCAACTTGTTCAGCATCGCGAGTACATTGCAGGGCGCTCCGCCCGGACATGCCTCAAACATTGAATTCCCCTGCTCACTCTGACCGTTCATCGTAAAATCGATCAATAACTCCCCCAGTGCGATTACATCAAATTTCTTCTCCATGCTTCCATCTCCTGCGAATCTTCTTTTTATGGTATGTAGTTTGCTCAATTATTCAGCTATGGTCCCCCACGATAAAAGCCACTTTTTCTACCAGCAGCGGCTGGATATCAGGATAGGTCCAGTTTGACGGCAGATCGGTAAACAATTCAATACCTTCCATTTCCGAGTCCGTCGGCAGTTCTCCTAATTCTTCTATTTCTGCATAATACAGCATTCCAAATGCCTCATCGTGAACCGTACCGTCATCAGCATACTCCTGCGCTGAATACACACATATACGATTCAGTTCATATCGTTTGGCACCGGTTTCTTCATATAATTCCCTGCCGGCGGTATCGCCGATTTCTTCTCCGGCGTCCCGCCGACCGCCGGGGGACTCGTAAGTCTGCCTTTCCCGATGTTTACAAAATACCCACTTCCCTCTGTACTTGGAAATCACCACAGCAAACTGCAGCAGCTCATCGCTTACTTCATCATAGAACCTCACTTTATACATCTCACGTACACTCCTGTTCCCCATTAGTTATCTATATGCATTCTAACATAGAAAAAGCAGTATATGCAATCAAGATAAGGTTACTACCTAATTATTACAATTTTGTAAATTAAATGCAACCCCGATCTGGCTTTCGCCGATTACAGAAATGTTGTTTTCCGTCACCGCTGTAACGGCAGTTTACGCCCATCGAACATGCACTTATCAATATATTTTCTTTTTGTGCGCTCATAAAAGTATTTTACCACAATCAGTCGGCAAAGTCAGTTATAAATTCGGAAAAAATTATTCCCACCGGAAAAACTTTACCGCTACCGCGGTACATCCGATTGCCAGCAGCACCATAACTGCAATAGAAATCATTACATCGCCAAGCGGTAATCCCAATGCGGCAGCTTTCACAAGCTTAATCCCCTGTGTCAACGGCAGAACATCAGCAGCTCTCCGCAGCACCGGAGGCATAATTTCATATGGTAAAGTAGCGCCGGATAACAGCAGCATGGGAAAGTACAGCACGCTGGCAATAATTCCGGCGCTCTTCAAATCAGGAGCCAGTCCTCCGACCATCATGCCGATACTGAACATTGAGATCATGACCAGAAAATAGCAGCCCAGAAAGAGCGGCAGAGAGCCACCAAAACGACATCCGAAGCCCAGTGTTGCCGCCAGAAAAACCAACAGAAGGGATACCAGCGCATAAACAGCATATATCACCACATGTACAGCGAGAATCATCCCCGGACTAACCGGCGTAACCTGCAGGCGCTTGAGGATCTTTTTATGACGGTAATCAGATACCAGCAGCGGGAGCCCCATTGCTCCTCCGGCACATACAGCTATTGTGGCTATAGCACCGAAGGATTGTTCCAAAAAGGTATAATCGGCTCCGGCATACGCTGGCCTGCTGCCATAAATAACTCCCAGGATCACCACCATAACGACCGGCATACAAATTGCGAAAATTACCATATCCATCCCGCGTACGGACAATTTCATCTCCGTTTTAAACAATGTCATAAATGTCTTCATATTATTCTGCCTCCTCATTCGTGTACCATAAATATGCATCTTCAAGACGATCATAGGGACTGGCAGCAACTGCCTCTTTCACCGTACCGCTGAAAATCATCTGGCCCTTTTTTAATATACCGATGCGGTCGCATAATACTTCCACTTCATCCATAAAATGAGAAGTAAGCAGCATGGTTATTCCCTGTTCTTTTAATTCTATGAGATACTTCCATACATCCCGCCGTGCTCTAGCATCCAGCCCGGTCGTCAGCTCATCGAGAAAAACAACTTGGGGGGCCGGTATTAAAGCTAATACAATAAATAGCCTCTGCTTCTCACCACCGGAGAGTTCGCTGACCAGATTCTTTTGTTTATCCGCCAAGTGAAACTGACCAAGCAGACTCAGATAATTATTGACAGTGCGATATAACGATTCCGTTTCTATACAAAGCTCCTTTACCGTAATTTTATCCTGATAATTGGCTTCCTGAAACTGAACACCCACATCCTCAAAAAGTCTTTTCCGCTCTTTTACAGGATTTAATCCAAGAATTGACACACTCCCTCCATCAGCCTTTTTCGTTCCCAGCATACACTCAATAGCAGTGCTTTTCCCGGCACCATTTGCACCCAATAATCCGAATACCTCACCCACTCCCACAGACAGTGACAATTTTGACAATGCCAAAACGCCGTCATAGGATTTACTGAGCTGCTCCACTCTAATTGTTGCTTCCATCATTTTATCCTCCTTTTTATTTACAGTATAAAAATAACACCAGATGAAAGTCTGGTGTTAAAGTGGAGGGTTAGTTATTTTCATTTTTCAGGCGCTCCAGGCAGCGATACATTTTTTCGCCATTAATTGCTGCATTTTTAAGTGATGTAAGAAGATTATCACAGGCAGTAATAATATCATCCTCACCCCGAGCGGAATCAATGGCTTCTCTGATATTGGTATCCGGATCTGCCGAAATTGCATTCAGCATGCGCAGAATTGCTGCCAGGGAATAATTCGCACAGCGCAGGGATTTAATGATCTTAAGCCGCCTGATATCAGCATTGTCATATACTCGATAGCCATTCCGTCTGCGTTTTACTCTAAGCAATCCATTCAATTCCCAATTTCGCAGCGTATCAATCGTGATCTGAAGATGTTCTGCGGTCTTTGAGCGATTAAGACATATTTCCGGCCCTTCTGTATCCGCACCACAAAGCAATTCTGCAGTTATTTTTATCGCCTCTTCAGCATTTTCTTTCTCGGCTTCAATCCGCCGCATATATTCAACGGTCAGCACCATCGCCCGATCGAACTCGCATCTGGCTGTCGTCTTTACGATATTTACCGCATGTTTGCGCAGTCCGTTCTGCAGCACTTCAACCTCAAATGCCAGCCGAGCCACCCGAAACTGGCCAACATGAAGGTCCGTAAACTGACGGTAACCGTTCGGCTTTCGAGCCGGCCTGGAAATCAGCTGAAGTTCTTCGTACCGACGTACCGTATTAGGATGTATCCCAATGAGATCAGCTATTTCCGATGTACTATATGTTTTCATCTTATAAAACCGGCAATTCATCTAAAAACGCTATTAGGGCGGCGGCATCTCCACTGCGATATAGACCCGCCTCCTCGCTGTTAGTCTTTTCCAGATAATCAGTGAGCAGAAATGTCGCTGTGCCAAGCCCCTCCACTACCATATCATCGCGGGCGTTGTTTCCGATCATCAGACTATTTTGCGGGTCCGCTCCAATGGTATCAAATATCTCCCGGTAATAATCGATATTTGGTTTGCAGTAATGACAGTTTTCATATGTAGTAATGTGATCGAAATCCCTCTCGTCAAGGCCAATCCAGTTCAATCTTGTCTTTACGGCAAGCCTTGGAAATACCGGTGCCGTCGCCAGAACAACCCGATAATTTTTATTCCGCAGTTTAGCGATGATCTCGGGCTGTCCAAATGAACTCCCCAGGATGCGCTGTACCGAATCAAATTCTTCCTGATAAAAGCGATCGAAAAGAGGCTCGTATATCTCCGCATCCAACCCGGAAGCTTCGGCAAATAAATTATAGAATGCCTCCCGGTTGGTCAATTCACCATTATTCCTGATCATCGCCTCAGTTC
>Ga0153996_1001297_pt1 | contig 10247 bp, 11 predicted proteins | sample TSNC080MetaG_FD_104728 | JGI IMG/M metagenome (GOLD analysis project Ga0153996, IMG submission 104728) | Attine ant fungus gardens microbial communities from North Carolina, USA - TSNC080 MetaG | ecosystem: Host-associated > Fungi > Mycelium > Unclassified | place: USA: North Carolina, Lumber... | reverse complement strand
ATGCTACTACCTATTGTTCTACATATGGTAGTGCCTTTGTGCTAGAAATAGTGATAACCTAACCATATGGAGGCTGTCCTTTGTTCTAAGAAAAGGACAGATGACTATCTATGGATAATTAATGAAGTCTATGTACAAACATTGAGGCCTTCATATCTCCACTAATATTAATTGCCTTGAGGTTGTTCTAGGCTCATTCTGAGCATTATGAAGAAGGCTTCTGCTGAACCTAGAACCAAAGCATTAATCATGGCGGTTTCTGAGATATTAGCAATTTAATAAATGGTAACATAGTGGTTACCAGTTGATCTACTTAATATCTCAGCCAATATTGATTGCCTTGAGATGTGACTGGCATAGATCGAAAGGTCTTTTCAAGGGCTTTCTGTAGCCTTTGAGACTGTGAGAATCGTCAAAGAATTGATGGAGATATGGCTGAATGAAGTTTGTGACATAAATAATGACAGAGGGAAGTAATGTAATAAGTTTACTTTGCTATGACATTTGTTATGACAGAGGGGTGACATAATTGCATTGAAGGAGACATGAGGACTAGGGACACTCGCTATGACAAAGGAATGATGTGATGCACAGAGGAAGGCATGAGGACTAGTGTAATATATATTGTGGGGTTAGTCAGTGGGCTACCTGCAGAATGCTGATATTTCTTCCTTTTTATAGATTTCGTCTTGAAAGCTGTGTCCAATAGTCTTGAATTGCTTCTTTTGCATGTGATAAGTTTGTTTCTGCCATCTATTGGTTGTGTTCATTTCCATATCCTTTCCAGTGTACTAAGAACTGAGTATCTCTTTCTTTTTTGCGATGTCCCCTGATTTCTTCTACTTCATATTCTTCTTCTTCATTGATAATGTCAGGTGGTGGTGCTGGATCCTTGTGTTGACTTGCAAACTCCGCCTTTTTGCAACGTGTTAACAGATCTTCATTAAAAACATCGTATATGGTCTATTCTTCTAGAAGCTGTAGTCTGTATGCTCCCTGTCCAATTTCCTCTTTGATTGTAAAAGGTCTGTATCTTTTCTGGTCCAACTTCTTTTCTGGTTGATTTGTTTGAATGTTTCTCACCTCCAGCCATACTTGTTCTTCTGTTTTGAGACCTTGTGATTGGTGTGTTCTTTTGTCATATTGCCTTTTCATTGTTTTCTTTGTTCTTTCTATTGCTGTCTTTGCTTTTTCTCTTGTTGTTTCCATCTTCTTTAATAGGTCTTCCAAGCTTGGTATCTCTGTTTCCACTGTTAGGTTTCCTTTCCAGGGGTGTCTTTCATAGTTCACATAGAATGGAGAGTGTCCTGTTGCTGCATGTTCCTTGTCATTGTACTGGAATTCTGCTATTGCTAGCCATTTTGTCCAATTGTCTTGTCTGTGGTTGATATAGTATCTTAGGAACACTTTAACTTCTTGATTGATCCTTTCCATTTGATCATCTGTTTGTGGATGGTAGGCTGTTGACATTGCTCTTTTGATTCCTAATGCTTTGCACAATTCTTCCATGAATGTTGATGTGAATTAGGGTCCTCTATTGCTGATGATCTTCTTTGGTATGCTATGTATTTTCCATATGTCGTCCTGATATATCCTTGCTACTTCACTTGAAGAGATTGAAGTCATTGTGGCCATGAGTCTGATTATTTTTGAGAATTGGTCCACTATTACCAAAATAGCGTCTTTGTCTTCTGATCTTGGCAGGGGTCCTATAACGTCAATGCTAATTTTCTCCTATGGTGTTTTTGATGTGAGTAAGGAATGTAAAGGTGCTGCTTTCTTCATGTGTTGTATCTTGTTCTATTGGCATTCCTGGCATCCTTGGACATATTTTCATATATTGTTACATATTCCTGACCACTAATAGTTTCTCTTGATTAATTCCATCATTTTGTGTTGTCCTGGATGTCCGACATCTAGTGGGTTGTGGTTGTCACTAAGTATTTTGTCTCAAAGTTACCTGTTTCTTGGGACATAGATCTTGCCATCTATGTAGATGATTCTGTTTTCTTCCCATGATTGTCTGTCTTTTTTTTCCAACTGTTTTGTTACTTCTTGTTTCCTTGTTTGGATTTTTCTAATTTGTTCTAGTATTTCTTTTTCTACTACTTGTAGATGTTCTTGTCTGAGTAGTATAATGGGTGTTCCATCTTAACTTGTTGTTCATTGTACCCATAACTCATCTGGATATCTTGGTTGTCTTCTTTTGTGTCCACTTTCTCTCTTCTAGACAATATGTCTGCTTTCGTATTTGTCTTTCCTGGGATATGTCATAGGGTAAAGTCATAGTCTTGTAGTTTCAGATACCATCTTGCTTGTCAACTATTGAGTTTGTGTGATTCTTTGAAGTACTTTAAGTTTTTGTGGTTTGTCCATACTTCAAATTTCTCAACTGCATCTAGTAGGTATTGTTGCCATTTGTCTAATGCTTCAACTATTGCCAGTAGTTCCTTGTCGTATATTTTGTAGTTTCTTTCTGCAGATGACATTGTTCTTGACAGGAAAGTGACTGGTTTCTATTTGCCTTCTTGTTCTTGTAAAAGAACTCCTCTTATTGCATGTCCTGATACGTCTACTTCTACTCTCAATTTTCCTTCTCTTCTGGGTAGGGCCAGTACTGGTTGCATGGTTATCTTTTGTTTCAACTTTTTGAATGTATTCTGTTTTTCTTCTGTCCATTTTCATTCTCCTTTTTCTTTGAGTCGATTTAATAGTACTGCAATGTAGCTGAAATCTTTGATGAATCGTCGATAGAAGTTTGCAAAGCCTAAGAAGCTTTTGATATCTTTTACTTTTGTTGGTGTCTTTCATTTCTTGATTGCTTTGACTTTTTCTTCTTTCATTTGTACTTCTCCATTTCCAACTTGTACCCCCAGTATGGGTATTTCTGTGGCATTGAAATCACATTTTGACTGTTTGAAACACAAGTTATGTTTCTCTGCTATTCTAAGGAACCTGATTGTGTGTTCTTCTAGTTCTTTTTCTGTCTTTGCTGGGATTACGAAGTCATTCATGTAATTTGCGAGGGTTCCTTCATGTAGTAGTTCTCAAAAAATACTTGTCATTATCCATTGAAATGTTCCTGGCAAGTTGCACAGTCCAAAGTATATTACTTTTGGTTCAAATAGTCCTTTGTTTGTCAAAAAGGCTGCTTTCCATTCGTTGCCTTCTTTTATTTGTATGTTGTTGTATCCCCAGATTAGGTCCAATTTGTTGAAGTATTTTGCATCTTTAAGTTTGTCAATTACTTTATTGATCAGAGGTAGTGGCGTTTTGTCCTTGATTGTGTATTGATTTAGCTGTCTATAGTTTTGTACCAATCATAGTGTTTCATCTTTCTTTGGTATAAAGAAACATGGTATTGTATATCTTGAGTTTGATTCTACAATGAGTCTCGCTTTGAGTTGTTTATCTAGCCATTGACTGAGTATTGCTTCTTTTTTAAGTGTCATTGGGTAGGCTTTTGCATTGAGTTTCTTTAGTGCTTCTTCCATTAAATTGATTTCGTGGTCCCATTCTCGTCTGTCTGGTAGTTTCTCAAATTTCTTCTTATTGAATAAGTATATGAATAGTTGGATGTATTTTGGAAGATCTTCAGGATTTGTTGGATTGGGTTCTTTGTCTCCTCCCTTTGATTCTTCTTCTTCTTTTGGTAGTAGTCTTCTTGACCATGGGGTAAACCATATAGATTTGTGTTCTATTTTGTAATATTCTAGGCATCTTGTGAACCGTTGAAAGGGTGCAAAAGGGAATTGCACACTGGGACAAACAAAATACTAATGCGCCAGCTTCCAATTGCATGCTAAAGGTCCAAAGGAAGATAATTAAAGTTAAAGGTTTATAAATAATTAGAGAAATAAGAATTATATACAGCTCTAGTAAAATATATGTTGGTGGTTGTAAAAGGATTGTAAGATTACTCTAAATTGTCATTGCATAGCCTCCCTAAGGTGTCAACCTTTACACACCGTAACAAAAGCTCTTCTGGAAAATACAGTTAGTTGATCACTCATAGACCCTCTATACTCAGTTGCCCCCTTGTCTGTACTCCCAACACTGAACCTTATGGGTGTGATGCAATCCAAGTGTACACCTAGCCAAGCTTTCCCAGCCTGCTGTCCTTTCCAAAGTCTGCCCGAGTTGTATCTGCATTTTTTCTCTAGATTGAGTTCTGGGTATATTCTGTGTTCTTCTCAAGACATCTCCCTGGTCTTAGTCTTCTTACTCTCAATAGATCCACATTCATGATTCCAGAGGCAGTATAAATGGAAGTAGGAGTCAAAAGGTTCTTTTCCAATCTAACTGCACTCTGGATACTATATTAAAGTTATTACAAAGCTCTGAAACTCAAGAAATAGAATATAAAAAGAGAACTATTACTACTTTTGGATTTCCTTCAACTCTTTTCTGTCCTAAGTTCTCCCAAAATCCTACTGATGACACAGCCCTTTCTTATCTTTATAATGATGTATTCTCTTACCAAGTCCTTCTCATCAAAAATGATGCGTCTTCATCACCACTTTCTTCTAGAATATTCTTCCGTTTTTCCCTATCATGCTCTTGATACTACTCTATAATTTAGACTTCTTCAAATACCTGTTAAACAGTTAGCAAGTCCCAATAAATGTCTAGTGTCTCCAAGTTGCGTTCTAGAGGTCATTTATCTAAATATAATTGATCTGATACCATCAATGCTTATTTACAAGCACAAAGTCTATCAGTCTAAGTTTGTCTTCTGAGTAGTACTAGTTCTAGAGTGCAAGTTCGCCATCTTTCTAAGTTAGTCCATTCCAAGGTGGATCTAGAGCATAGTCCCTTAGTAATGTTCTTAGTAACCTAATGCCAGTTCATCCTAATTGCCTCTTGAGGTCTCAACATGAGCTCTAGGTCAATTATCATCTGCTCAATGTCTTTATCTTATAGTATTACATTCTGAGGATTATAGAAAGGGTTCTAGAGTGAATTCTAATTAAGAATCTATTGGTATAAAGCATATCAAATGTTATCTTCCATGGAAAATTTGCTTACAGTGTAACACCATATAACTCCTTCTTTCCAGTCTACTTCTGGATTGTGTTCTACTAGCCAGTCATGTCCTAGGAATAGATCTATTTCCTTGATTTCTGATACTATGGCATCAATTTGTTCAATGTGTCTATTTGAATTGATTTCCAAGGGTACAAATTCTTTGATCATCTTTTTCCTATTTCTTGATCCATCTGAGTTGTATACATCAAATGGTTTTGGAAGTGATTTGGTCAGTATCCCTTTTTCTTCAACTGTTTTCCTAGCAATGGTGGTGTTTGTACATCTGGAGTTAATTAATGCCTTGACCTTGAGTTTTCTTCTGTCTTTTGTTTTGATCATTGGGTACACTATAAGTTCCCTCGATTGTTCTTTTCTTTGTGGAATAACATATCAATTTTTGGTGGAACTATTTATAGTGGTTCATTGTATCATGCCTACTCCAAACCTTTGACAAAACCCTTCTGCTCTTTGTCATCTGAGTCTTCTTGTTGTGAACTCCTAGTTTTCATTTGTTGAGGTGCTCTGCACCCTATGGCAATATGTTCTTCTTTGCCACACTTGAAACATCCTTGTGGCTTTTTCTTCTCCTTCTTTGGTTGTCTGCAATCTTTTTCCATGTGTCTGAATTTGTTACAGTTGTAATACCTGGGTTTGTGTCCTTGTTCATTGTTTCTTTGTTATCCTATTTCTATTGGTTTGCCCATTTCTCCATAGGTTATTCCTGAACCTGTCCTGTAGCCATAGCAGATGTTGGTCCACTTGTATCCTTGTTCTACTGCTGTGATTGCCACCTTCTACTGTTCTAAGCTCTTGGAAGCTTAAGTTAGTGGATATGCCATTATAGCTCTGATAATTTTCCTGTTTATGTTTTTCTTCAGCAAAAATATTGCATGCTGATCATCTGTTTGTGCTTTGCTTGCTAAAGCCATGAATTTGATAAGGAAATTTGCAATGTGTTTCTTCCCTTGTATGAATATTTCAATATGTCATTCTGCATTGGCTTCTTTTATCTTGTTACTGTATACCAATTGTAATTTTGCCTCAAAGGCATTCCAACTTTGAGTATCATCTCCTCTATCTATCTTGTCAAGTTTCTGTTGAGCAAATGCTCCTGTAGTTCCTCCTCAAAATCTGCCTAGTACTGCAATGATCTTTTCATTGGCGTCTGTTACTTTGTTTGCTCTGAGGTAGAGCTTCATAGCTCTTCACCAGTCTTTGAACGTTTTCCTGTTCCTATTGAACCATCCAGGTTCTGGGACCATTGATTTGTAGTTTACTACCTCTGTTGGTGCTGGTGCTGGTGCTGTCCTGGCCATTGGTACTGGTGTATCTGCTTGTGTTCCAGACATGTTTTGCTTTGGTTGTCCTACTAATAGTGCGTCGCTTAACTTGTTAAGTTCTTCTTCTTCGTTGTCTGTTTCATTGGCCTTTGATTCTGTTTCTTGTATGTCTTGTTCTTTGGACTCTTCTTAGTACTCTGACCATTCTTCACTAATGTGAACTGAACTGAGTTGTTCTTTGAGGTCTTCTATCTCCTGTGCTCTAATTATACGTTTGGCAGTAATCTTTGTGATATACCGATGGTGTCATATTCCAGAAATATGATAATTATGTAATTTAATTCTCCTAATAATTCTCCTAAAAGTAATAATAGTAGGATAGCATAGTAAACTACTCTCCTCCTATTCCAGACTTCCTATAAGTACTGAGTAGTTACAGTGTAATTCCTTAGTCTGTAAATTAATGTCAACTAGTTCTAATCTTATCTTGTCCTCTCCGACTCCTCCACTTGCCCACTTAGGACCTCTGTCTTGATGACTTCCACCACTCTGAAATACGTGACCAACCTCACGACTGGAGACCAGGGTACAACACATAAGTTGAAGCCAAGGTCGTCCAACAAGTTGTTCTTTGCTCCAATGTCCTTGCCTATCTGCCAGACCCTTCTTTCTAGTTCTGCAATCACTATTAAGTACCCTCTATTCTCTGAAGTAGTTTAGTACATCACTATGGAGTATAATTCTATTATTACTCTACTCCTCCGCACTCCGTCCATCCATCCTTGACAGATGGCCAGTCTACTAGTTTGCTGTCCTTTCAGTTGCAAGGTGAGTTGATGACGCTTTACCAAATGTTACAACCTTAAGGAGTAACTCAGGTTGCAACACTCAAGTAAAGACTTGAGAATGAATTGAGAGTAGAGGAAGGAAGGGAATAATACAATTGGTAAAGCATAGGGAATACAGGAGAGTATCTACTATATATATACCTATATACCATGAGGAGTATATAAGGAATACATATGGCAGACATGAGGTCTGCTGAGCAAAGAACATGCCTCACTAGTGAGGTACTGACTGAGCTATTACATATATGAAGTAACCTGAAACAAAGAAGTAGTCCATGTAGTTGCATTATAGTGAATACCTATGTGCAATGAGGTCGATCGTTATAGGAAATCCTTTATAAATCTGCTAGGGGGCTCCTGAGCAAGTGTCTATGAGATATCTGTAGTAGTGGTCATAGCCACTACTCTGCTACTCAAGTGGTATGCTTGAGTCTATAGCTGGGCATCTAAAGAACATCTCTGGAAGGCCAAGCTCTTCTCTTGAGCTGGTTATTCTCATTATTATGGTGAAAATAGTCACTAATTTTGCCTAAATGGCTATCTAGTATGACATCACATCATAGTGGAAGGAAGAGTCAAAGAAAAAATACTATGGATATAAAAGAAGGAGGAGAAGGAGGAGGGAAGTTACTCTTTCTCTAGGTGCCATAGTGCAGAGTTCTCAAGCAAAGCATCTTAGATAGTAAGGACTTCATTGAGAATAGATGGAGCCTCTGCCTTTTACTATCTGTAGTACACAAGGTATAGTAGTAGGATTTGAAGAACAAATGATCAATAGCGAAGCAAGATCCTGACAACCATTAAGGGCAGTGACAAGGTTGAGGGGGAGTGTACTGTAAATAAAACAATTATTATAATATATATTGATTAGTAATACATACTGAACTTGATCTTCTACAAATATCATCACACTGTCCTCTAGTTGAAGCATCTCAAGTACTACTGTTATAATGTGAGTCACTAGTGTGCTTAAGGCCACTATGCTATACTGGGTACTTGTTAAGACTCTAGACCTTACAGTTGAATATGTGTTTCAGCTTAAAGCTTATATCTAACATTTGATATCTTCATACTCCTCTCTCGAGGATCCAGTTAAGGTTTTCAGTGAAGTTATATTGGAGGAGAGATGTCAATGAGACTTTGAGTAGCACCCTTGAGGTTGTCCTAAGACAAGTAAGAGTACTGATTTCTCAGAGTAAGGATTTTACAAAAGGAATACAGAAAGAGAGAACTTGCCATTCCCTTCTCTTTCTGGGCTGTATTTATCCTAACTAGGTATTGTGACTATGTTACAATGTGGTAACACTACTTGTAACTAAGGGTAACTAGTTAAGTGACAGTCCAGTGACAGAAGCAATGAGAGTAACAAGTTGAGTTAGTGTCTATTAATGGGTTAGTCCAATATTGTCCCATTTAGCATAAGTCCAAAAATAAAGAAAGAAAATAGTCCAAGGTTTCTCCAAAGAGTCCCATCTATAATATGAGTCCATCGTCTCTTAGAATCTCTAGACATTCAATGCATTACTACATAGTAATGTCTTCATCTTGTATTATCAATATCTCTTCTCGCATTGCTAACATTTCGTCCACTAGCCATTCATTATTAGACTAAGGCTGATAATAACTGTAGTCCCACTCGATGTTTATAACAGTACTTCCTTTTACATGTGTATATAAAGACGGCATGATACAAAAGTGGGGATAGGACAGTCAATAAGTCGAGAGATAATACTGTAAAGCAAAAACTTTGTGAGTTAAGCAGATGTTGTGTAGGGTATCAAGAAAATGGGCTTTGAATGTTTGGTATTCAAATTCAATGTCTACCTGTCATGACTTAACAAAACAGCTAAGTCATTTTCTATTTTCCTTTTTGTTTTCTTTTTTTTATTTAGTTAGATCATTACTAAGGTGGAGTGTGGGAAAGTATCATATGACAGTCACATAGTCACACATTTTGGTCATGTCACAGTCACAGTCATAACATGTGATGAGGTAGACACATAATGGGAATAACATGAGGACCATGAAAGAATGTTGCATAGCCATTGTAGTAAAATGTATAAGTAGTGTACAAAATCAAATGGGAACTCTATTGAGTTCTCCTTGTCAACTTAGACTTGGAGTGGATTTAAGTCACCTTGGCTGAAGTCTTACACTATCCTAGCTGAAGTCTGATCTCCCCCAGATAAGGTTCTTAGTCTATGGTATTCAATTTGAGGCAGATGTAATAGTGTGCTGATAATCTGTCTCACTGGAGTGAGAGGAGGTTCTGCATAGTGGCCATAAACCAATAGAGCAGGTGTCATCAAAGAAATGTCACAAAATGTGAATTGGTGCAATAGAGTGTATTTGTACAATACCCTTCTAGACAGATATCACTCAAAGCAGGCTACCTCTTATCATATGGCCACTAGCCAATTAACATTCAAACAGAATCTTAAAATAAAAAGCCCAATTGTGGATATCAACTATCGCCTAAACCAAATACTACCAGTATTCAACAATCTCAACAAAGAACTGTCTCTTGGTTTCTGTCTAGTAGATACATTCTCTAATTATTTCTCTTTTAATGTAGTTAAATGCAAAGATACCAAAGCAAGAACCGCCCACCTTAACAAGCTCGAGAATGTCTATAGAGCCTCTAAAGATGACCTTAACACCCTCTTCATTATATCAGATACAAGTTTAAAAAACAACATTGCCACATCTATCATACATATCTGATAAGGATAAGCCCTAATTACCAAAGCTATATATTATGCTATTGTCAGGGACGTGCGGAGCGGGAGTGGAGTGACCCGGAATGGAGCAGAGTTACCCTGGAATGGAAGGAACTTGACAACAAAATGGGAGGGAACAACCTTGGCCTTAGCTCGTGCACTGTGCCTCGATCTACTGTCGCGTGTGTGGTTGCGTATTTCAGGAGGACTGAATTGTTGCCAGGAGTCTCAGAGAAGAGTGGTATAGGTTGATAGGAGTGAGGATAGGACAAGGAGAAGACGTAAATGACTTTAATCTACGAACTAAGGAACTAGGATGTAACTACTGGAGTACTTATACTAAGTCCGGAATAGGAGGAGTACAAGTAACT
>Ga0153996_1001296_pt1 | contig 10251 bp, 14 predicted proteins | sample TSNC080MetaG_FD_104728 | JGI IMG/M metagenome (GOLD analysis project Ga0153996, IMG submission 104728) | Attine ant fungus gardens microbial communities from North Carolina, USA - TSNC080 MetaG | ecosystem: Host-associated > Fungi > Mycelium > Unclassified | place: USA: North Carolina, Lumber... | reverse complement strand
GGCAATTAATATTAGTGGAGATATGAAGGCCTCAATGTTTGCACATGGACTTCATTAATTACCTATAGATAGTCATCTGTCCTTTTCTTAGAACAAAGGACAGCCTCCATATGGTTAGGTTATTACTATTTTAAATACAAAGGCACTACCATATGTAGAACAATAGGTAGTAGCATGTGATGATCTATCCTAGTACACAAACCATCACTTTCCTGTATTTAAGGACTCATAGTCTGAGAATTAGATCTCAGACTTAACAACATCTTTTGTCACTGTCTAAACTTCACATTTTTGAACCTTTTAAGATTCTAAAGCACCAATCACAAATAAGTAAGTGACCATTTGTGATACATAGTCCCAAATCTCTAAGTTGTGTTCTAGGTGTCAATCAATAGCCTATCTGTCTAAGTTTGTTACTAGTATACTGCTGGTCCTAGAGGTCAAGTGTCCTATCTCTATCAAGGTATATCCCATACAAAGTGGATCTAGAACATTCTCATCCAATAACTCTGTCTATAACCTGATGTCAGCTCATCTTACTTGCCTTCCAAGGTATTTGCATGAGCTTTAGGTCCAGTTCTACCTGCTCACTATTTCACATAACACTTTGGTATGTTCTAAGGACTAATAATAGGTTCTAGAGCAAATTTTAATTAGGAATTCATTGGTATAAGGCATATCAAATACTACTTTTTGTTGCAAATTCACTAGCAGTGTAACACTAGATCATGGTATTGGCTTGATTTTCTAACAGTCAGTAGTCTATATAGAAAAAAAATTGTATACTAAATGATAGATACCAGTGTCCAAAGTATGTTCTTGCTAATGTCTCAATTCTCCCTCTAGCCCCTATACCTTGTAACTGGACCAACCTTTCTCACACATAATACTTGTAAACAGACACTAAAACAAATACTCTAGTCAAACTCCTTTTCAGGTAGGTACTAGTGACTTTTTAGTGAGCAAAAGCTCTATGAGAAGGACCTGTGTTAGTTCATTTTATCAACAGTATGTTTACCATTCTTTGTCAAAGCCCAACCTATGTGACTTCCTGTAATGGTAAAGGTGAAGCAAAGACAGCCTACCTATGTTTTGAGTATTGAGATTCTATCATTGCATTTTGATTAGAGGATTACAAACCCATCTAGACAGCAGTGTTAACTCAGCATAATCCTTTTGTATTGAAAAGGGCCACTACAAAGGTACTCTACCAGTAATGATATCATAAATATCTCTTTGGTAAAGACAGAGTTTGTTACCTTTGATATAAATATATTCCCTATATTGTCTTACTATCTCAGTTATCAATTGATACTATTAACTACTGAGGTAAGGCTTATCTTACAGAATACCTGATATCATATCTCTAATATATTCTATTAGCTTAATTTGTAAAAGGCAAGGATTGTTACCAATGTCATGACTTGGCAAAACAGCTAAGTCATTATTTAATATTTCTTTTCTTTTTTACTAGAGTAGAGCATGGGAAAGTATCACATGACCATCACAGAGTCACAAAGGTGTGACAGTACTCATGTCACACATGGAGTCACAAGTCACAGTGATCTAACTAAATAAAACAAAACAAAATAGAAGAAAAATAGAAAATGACTTAGCCATTTTGCCAAGTCATGACACAGTTGGCTTTATTCCAGCTCAGGAGTTGGCTTACTGACACTAGAACTCAATTTTACTACTAGAGCACTGTCCACCTTGGACCCTGCTCATCTTTTACTCTCATCTTATCAACCCTTAGCCAGTGATTATCACGATTGCTAGCCATCTTCATATATAGCTAAGCCCTTGGCTTAAGGGGACTTTGCAGTCAGTTAGGGACTGTAGGTGGAGACACAGTACTAAGCTCAGGTATTGCATTTGAGACCTGACCTCATAATTGAGTTGTGTTGAGTAATGTAGCTTTCATAGTATAAACCTTGTACTATACTCCATTGTGAGTGATATATGCAGAGGAGTAACAGTTACTTCTAGAAGGCCATCTAGATTAGAGATCCCATCTGTTGGGTGGTAGTCTAACCATACTATTAGGGTAGTAGTTAGTAGAACAGTAGGCACCTAGCTGGGTAAAGATCTTATGCCCCAGCAGATGTAGTTTATATAGTAAGAATCACTATTAAATCCATACTCTTTTCTAGAGACGTAACACTATGTCTTTGGAACAATATAACTCTATCATGAGCAACTTGCTCAAAGAAAAATGCTCCCTCACCAAACTGAGAAAAGAACTTGAGAGAAGGAGAGGAAAGTTGTGTTTTGGTTGCAAAGGGTTTGGGCACCTGGTCTGAAATTGCAGGAAGTAGAAAGAGGCAGAGAAAGGGATAACAATATCCCAAAATAAGTTTGAAGTATTGAAGAATAAAGTAATGCAATGTGGAGTAGAGGAAAGAATGATAAGAAGAGTAGGAGTGGTGAAGGTCGAGTGTTTCAAATATGGGGAAAAAGGGTATAAGTGTAGGGAGTGCCCATTGTGGAAAAGGGTAGCACATGTGGCAAAGCCACAAAAGGCACACCAACAGAAGAAGCTGGCATGCCCTGTAAAGAGAAAAGCACAGGAAAGAAGGTTAAGGAGAATAGAGGAAGAGAAGATAGTGCATATGGCCAAGCCATGAGAAGCACAGCAAAAGGAGTGAAGGAGAAGTTTGGTACACATCTTACAATGGAAGGCGCAGGAGCACTGTAGGAAGGGTATACCTAATGAGGCATGTTTATTAGAGTTGGAATGGTATATGAGAGAGATAATAGTAACATACATACAGTGTAAAAGATATAGAAAAAAGAGATATCATATAGAGAAAAATAGAGGGCAAGGGGTGATCAAGGACAGGCAGAGATAGCTTGGATGTCAAAAGTGTCATAACTTGGCAAAATAGCTAAGTCATTATTCAATATTTCTTTTTATTTTCTTTTCTTTTAGTTTCTAATTATCATTTTTCTTTTCTTTTTCTTTTCTTTTCTTTTCTTTTCTTATTGATGGACACGTGAGAGGAAAGTAACTCATAGGGAAGTGCAGGATAAAAGGAAGGGTTAGGGTTACTCTTCATGTATAAATAGTATACAGAATCTAACAAGAACTTTATCAAGTTCTCCTTGTCAAATGCTGATAAAGGAGCAATTGGCTTTATTCCGGCTCAGGAGTTGGCTAGTCTGACATTAGAACTCGATATCACATCTGAGCACTATCCACCTTGGACCTTGCTCATCTTTACTCTCACCTTATCAACCCTTGGTTGCTGATCATCACAATCAGTAACCACCTCTATACATAACCAGGCCCTTGGCTTAAGAGGACTTTGCAGTCAGTTAGGGACTACAGGTGGAAGTGTAGTACCAAGCCTAGGTGTTGTTGCTGAGACCTGACCTCATAATCAGGTGGTGTCTAGTAGAATACTTGTCCTTGTTCTTGGTATAAACCTTGTGCTATGGTCTATTGTGACTAGGTACATACAGAGGAGTGATGGTCATCTCTTAAGGAGCTGTCTAAATTAGGGATCCCATCCTTTGGGTGATAGTCTAACCATAGTATTAAGGCAGTAGTCAGTAAGAAAGTAAATGTCTGGTTGGGTGAAGATCTTGTGCCCCAATAGACATAGTACTAAGTAAGATCACTATTAACTCTGTACTCTTGAGACGTCAACATAATGTCTCAAACCCAATATAAAACTCTCATGAGCAACCTGCTCAACGAAAAGCATGCCCTCACTAAACTAAGGGCATAATTGAAAGGAAGAAGAGGAAAGCTCTGTAAGAGCTGCAAGGGGTTCAGGCACCTGGCCCAAAATTACAAGAATAAGAGAAAAGGAGAAAAAGGAGTAGCAATACCCCAAAATAAATTTGAAGCTTTGAGTAGTAAAGTAATGCAGTATAGGATAGAGGAAAGGATAGTAAGGAATGTGAGAATGGCAGTTATGAAATGTTTTAAGTGTAGAGAAAAGGGGCACAAGTGTAGGGAATGCCCACTATAGAGAAAGAAGGAGAAGAAGGTAGAAAGGGTGGTGCGCCCTATATAGGAAAAAGCACACCAATAGGAGAGAAGGAAGCCAGCACACCTCAAAAGGGGAAAAGCACAGGAATGTAGTGAGAAAAGGGAGATGAGGAGGATGGAGGACAAGAAGGCAGTGCACCCTGCAAGGGAAGAAGCACAGCAAGAGTAGAGGAGGAGTTTAGTAGCAGAGTTGAGGAGGAGAGCAAAGGAGCATTGCGGAAAAGGGGTGCTAGAGGAAGCACTCCTACTAGAGTTAGGATAGTATATGAAGAAGGTAATAGTGATATATGTGCAATGTAAAAGATGTGGAGAGAAGGGATGTCATATGGAGAAAAATAGGAGGCAGGGGGTGATTAAGGACAAACAAAGATGGTGTGGATGCATGGGAAAGGCAGTATGGCCCAGAGAGGCAAAAGCACAGCAAAGCAGTGCATGACCAAAAGAGTTAGAAGGTGCAGCAAAAGAGGGGAGTAGTCGAAAAGAGGTCAAGAGAACCTTCAAAATGCTAAGAGAAGTGTGGATGACCATTAGAGTAGAAAAACTAGATATGCACGAGGGCATAACTGTAAAGGCACTCTTGGATAGTGGTGCCACAGGGATGTTTATGGACAAAAGAATAGCAGCTAGGCATGGGTTTAAGCTGCAGAAGTTAGAAAGACTGATAATGGTCAGAAATATGGATGGGATAAATAATAGTGGAGGGGCCATCACACACCAAGTAGAGTACAATGTGTACTACAAAGGCCACGTAGAAAGAATGAGGATGAACGTATGTAACTTGGGGAAAACAGAGATAATTCTGGAAATGCCACAGTTGGCAGCACATAACCCAGAAATAAATTAGGAAACAGAAGAAGTCAAAATGACAAGATGTTCATCCCTGTGTGGTGGAAAGAGCCAAAAGAGAGAAAAGGCCAAAAGAGTGGTGACCCTAGAGGAAGAGAAAATCGTCAGATAGACAATAGACGATAAGAAAGATTGGAAAAAAAAAGAAGAAATGGAGGAGGACTATAGAAAAATCAAGGAAATGGTCCCAAAAAGGTTTTTGAAGTGGAGGAAGGTATTTGGAAAGGTAGAGTCAAAGAGGATGCCGACCAGGAAAACTTGGGATCATGTCATAGATCTTAAAGAAACATTTAAATCATGAAAAGGAAGGATTTACCTATTGTCAAAGGACGAAAGGGAAGAAGTCCAGAAATTTGTAGAGGACCAATTAAGGAAAGGGTACATCAGACCCTCTAAATCACCTCAAACATCACCAGTTTTCTTTGTAGGCAAGAAAGACAGAAGCAAGAGAATGGTTATAGACTACTGTAATCTAAACAACCAAACAGTGAAGAATAACTACCCGTTACCATTAATCACAAAGCTAATCAACAACATGGGTAGCAAGAAAGTCTTTACCAAAATAGACCTTAGATGGGGATTCAATAACATCAGGATAAAAGAGGAAGATGAGTAGAAGGAAGTGTTTACAATGCATATTGGTTCCTTCGAACCAACGGTCATGTTTTTCGGAATAACAAACTTACCAGCAACATTCTAAACAATGATGAACAAAATTTTGAGAGACCTGATAAATGAAGAAAAAGTAGCAGCATTTGTAGATGATATATTAGTGGGGACAGAAACGGAGGACGGCCATGATGAAATTGTGAAAGAAATATTGAAGAGGTTAGAAGAGAATGACTTGTATGTTAAGCCAGAGAAATGTGTGTGGAAGGCAAGGAAAATAGGATTCTTAGGGGTTGTCATTAGACCAAATGGAATAGAGATAGAGGTAGAAAAGGTAGACAGGATACTCAGTTGGCTAGAACCAAAAAATGTGAAAGACGTTAGAAAGTTTTTAGGCCTCACAAATTATTATAGGAGATTTATCAAAGACTTTGCTCGAGTAGCAAGGCCAATGAATGTGCTAATGAGGAAAGATGAGAAGTGGTGGTGGGGAGAAGAATAGCAGAAAGCATTTGACAAGCTGAAAAGGATCTTCACTAGTAAACCAATATTAGCAGCCCCAGGTTTAGACAAGAAATTTAGGGTAGAAGCTGATACTTCAAATTATGCTACTGGAGGAGTACTCTCAATGAAGTGCTCAGATGAAAAGTAGAGACCAATCACTTTTATTTCTAAATCTCTAAGTGATACAAAAAGGAACTATGAGATACACAATAAAGAAATGCTAGTGGTCGTTAAATGCTTAGAGACATGGAGACATTTCCTGGAAGGAGCAGTAGAAAAATTTGAGATTTGAACAGATCACAAAAACCTCGATTATTTTATGAAAGCATAGAAGTTGAATAGGAGGCGGAAAATAGGCTCTATACCTATCTTGTTTCAACTTCACCCTGAGACATGTTCCAGGAAGCAAGATGGGAAAGGCTAACAGTCTGAGCAAGAGACCAGACTAGAGAATTAGAGTGGAAAAAGACAATGAGAACAAGACATTAGTAAAACTAAAGTGGCTAGAAATAAGAAGAACAAAAGTAATAGAAATAATAGTAAATGGGGTAGATCTACTAGAAAAAGTAAGGAAGTCAAAAGTAAAAGACGACAAAGTAGTAAAAACAGTAGAAGAAATGAAAAGAGCAGGAGTGAAAATATTAAGGGATGAGGAGTGAAGAGAAGTTAACGATGTTATGTACAAAGAAGAGAAGGTCTATATACCAAAAGATGATAAGCTTAGAGTGGAAATAATCAGGCTACACCACGATATGCCAGTAGGAGGTCATGGAGGACAGTAGAAGATGGTAGAGTTAGTTACCTGGAACTTCTGGTGGCCAGGAGTGACTAAAGAAGTGTTGTAATATGTAGAAGGCTACAACGCTTGCTAGCACAATAAAAATCGCACAGAACAACTAATGGGCAAGTTAATGCCTAACTCAATACCCAAAAAACCTTAGATGTACATATTGGTAGATTTCATTACTAAGCTACCTCTGGCTCAAGGATACGATTTGATCTTAGTAGTAGTAGACTGACTGACTAAAATGGTCCACTTTATACCAATTACAGAGAAGACATCAGCAGAGAATTTAGCAAGGCTGTTTAGAGATAATGTATAGAAACTACATGGTCTACCTGAAAGTATCATATCAGATAGGGGACCACAATTTGCAGCAGGATTAATGCAAGAGTTGAATGGGATATTGGAGATCAAAAGTAGATTGTTGATGGTATTTCACCCTCAGACAGACAGGCAGATAGAGAGGGTCAATCAGGAGTTAGAACAGTACTTAAGAATGTTTATCGATCATAGGCAAGAGTAGTGGCTGGAATGGTTGGGAAAGACAGAGTTTGTGTACAACAATAAAATGTACTCAAGTACTCGGATATTGCCCTTTAAGGCAAACTATGGGCAAGATCCTAGGATGGGGTTTGAAGGAAGGAAGAAGAGAAAGTATAAGGGAGCAAAGAAATTCATTGAGAAGATAAAAGAGATATAAGAGAAAGTGAAAGTGGCACTAGGAAAGATGCAGGAAGAGATGAAAAAACATATAGATAGGAAGAGAGAAGAAGCAGATGACTATAAAGTAGAGGACTTAGTGATGTTAAGTACTAAGGACCTGAAGTACCAAATGGTCAGAAGGAGGACAGAGAAGTTGACGGAGAGATTTGTAGGCCCTTATAAGATTAAAAGGATTGTATCATCAAATGCAGTCGAATTAGAACTACCTAGCATGATTAAAATACATCTGGTAGTAAATGTTAGTAGAATACGTAGATATGTAGGGCAAGTGAAAGGACAGAAAAAGGAGCAACCAGCTCCAGTAATAATTAAGAGAGAAGAGAAATGGGGGGTAGAAAGGATACTAAATAAATGACGGATTAGAGAGAAGGACAAGTATTTAGTACAATAGAAAGAATTTATAGAGGAGTCCGATACTTGGGAAGGAAAAGAGAATTTAGAAAATGCAAAAGAGGCAATCGAAGAGTTCAAAAAAGAATACCAGTGAGATATGGAAGATGTGGCAAAACAAGAACATAAGGAAAGAACATTTAGGAGAGGAGAATTGCCAGGGAGATTTATGGCAAGAAAACTGTTTGGGTAGTCAGATAAAAGGTATGATCAAGAGTATTGGGGAAGGTTGAAAAGAAATTGGAAACGGTGGAAAGGCAAACAATCAGGAAGAAGAAGAATAGAAATAATTGCAGAAGAAGAAGAAGTCGAGAAAGAAAAACCAGGAGTTAGAGAATGGATAAAAGAAGATAACAACAAGATGGGTAATATGGTAAACCCATACTACAAGTTGTAAGAAAATTCCTCAAGACAAGGAAACTTAAGAGGGGGGTGGTATCATGACTTGGCAAAACAGCTAAGTCAATATTTATATTTCTTTTCTTTTTCTTTTCCTTTAGATTATTACTAAGGTGGAGTGTGGAAAATATCACATGACAGTCACATAGTCACAAAGGTGTGACCAAAGTCACAGAATGGTCACATCATGTCACATAGTCACAAGTCACTGTCACAGAATGTGACAAAGAAGTTAGCTGATGGACATGAGGACTGTGGGAGACAGGGTGCATAGCCACAATAGTAATTGTATATAGTATAGCAAAATCTAACGGGGACTCTATCGAGTTCTCTTTGTCAATCACTGAACAAAGAGCAGTTGGCTTTATTCCAGCTTGGAGTTTAGCTTTCTTACAAAAAGGAAGGGTTAGGGTTACTCTTCATGTATAAATAGTATACAGAATCTAACGAGAACTCTATCGAGTTCTCCTTGTCAAACGCTGATAAAAAAGTAGTTGGCTTTATTCTAGCTCAGGAGTTAGCTAGTCTGACAAAAAGAAAAAAGAGAAGAAAGCGGTGTACTCCACAAAGGAAAAAGTGCAGCAAAGTAGCACATAACCAGAAGAGTCAGAATGTGCAGCCAAAGAGAGAGATAGTCAAAGAGAAGTTAGGAGAACTTTCAAGATGCTAAGAGAAGTGTGGATAAGTATTGGAGTAGAAAAGTTAGTTAGATATACATGAAGGTATAACTGTAAAGGCACTCTTGGACAGTGGTGCCACAGGGATATTCATGGACAAAAGGATGGCAATAAGACATGGGTTCAAGCTGCAGAAATTAAAAAGACCAATAATGGTCAGAAATGTGGATGGAACAAATAATAGTAGAGGGGCCATTATACACCAAGTAGAGTGCAATGTGTATTACAAAGGCCATATAGAAAGAATAAGGATGGATGTGTGTGACTTAGGAAAAACAGAAGTAATTCTGGAGATGCCATGGTTAGTGGCACACAACCTGGAAATAAACTGGGAAATGGGAGAGGTTAAAATGATGAGATGCCTGTCCCTGTGTGGTAGAAGGAGTCAGAAGAAAGAAAAAGTAAAAAGGGTACTAACCCAAGAGGAAGAAAAGATCATCAGATGGACAATAGACAATAAAGAGGATTGGGAAGAGAGGAAGAAATTGAAGAGGACCACAGAAAAATCGAAGAGATGGTCCCAAAGAAATTTTTAAAGTGGAAGAAAGTGTTTGGGAAGGTAGAGTTGGAGAGAATGCTGACCAGGAAAGTTTGGGATCATGCCATAGATCTCAAGGAGACATTCAAGCCACAAAAAGGAAGGATTTATCCTCTATCTAAAAACAAAAGGGAAGAAGTCCAGAATTTTGTAGAAGATCAATTAAGAAAGGGGTATATCAGACCATCTGGAGATTGCAGAGCAGTCATCAATCCCTTCGGTTCGAAGGTGAGGAGACGATGGGTTAATAAAATAATTTTTACTCAAGGATTGTCATTTAGGACATGTTTCTTTGTGTTGGGCCTTATTCGTCCACCACACAAGGTGCTGAGATCTTGGAGGACTATAACTGGATGTCATCGTCATCACCACTAGGGACTCCAACAGGTGTTTGTCTGCCTGATGATCTCGAGAAATTCATCAAGGTTGGCGTCTTCTATAGATATGACATTGTCAGCTAATCCTATGTTTCTGAAGATACCAATCTGCAATACATCCCCGAGAAGAAGGATACCCGGTTGATACTGCCTGTGTCAAATCATGAGATCGAGATTGTGACTGCGATGCAGAACATGGCTAATACTGTAATTGCAAATGCAGCTTCGCGGACGCTTGCGAAGTAAGTGTGTATCTTCTTATTTTGCCAGGTGCCTTACCCTATGAGCCTTCCAGAATCAAATCTCGCCCTGAATATAGGCAATCCTTTAGTTCTCCGGACATGCTTTACCGAGCTCTGCATATGCTATCCACGCAGCGATATCGGCTACCCGTGCGACGATAT
>Ga0153996_1001295_pt1 | contig 10258 bp, 7 predicted proteins | sample TSNC080MetaG_FD_104728 | JGI IMG/M metagenome (GOLD analysis project Ga0153996, IMG submission 104728) | Attine ant fungus gardens microbial communities from North Carolina, USA - TSNC080 MetaG | ecosystem: Host-associated > Fungi > Mycelium > Unclassified | place: USA: North Carolina, Lumber... | reverse complement strand
TTTTCCGGTACTCACCAATTTTGAAGGCCGAGCTATTGCAGAGGTGATCTTTGGAGACGTAAATCCATCTGGAAAGCTCTCCCTCTCTGTCCCTCGGGACGTTGGGACTACCCCTGTTTTCCACAATTATCTCAAAGGCGGAAGACCAGCTTCCAATCCAGGCCTTATCCTTGACGACGGTACCCTTCGTTTCGGCAATCAAGTAAGCTCAGTAATATTGGCTTTCCCCCTTGTTTCTGATGTATGTTCAGTATGTACTCAACAGCCCGGAACCCCTTTGGAGCTTCGGTCATGGCCTAAGCTATACAACTTTTCAATAGTATGTTCTTTCATCAGCTCTATGTCCGTGTTGAACATCAACATTTAGTTCAAATTTGAGACTTTCCCCGTCTTCCGTAAACCAGACTATGCAAAATGTCAAAATTTCGGTAACAGTTGCTAACACCGGTTCTCGGGTCGGAAAGGAAGTTATCCAGGTGTACGCTACCGATGACCGTAGCTCAGTCGTCACCCCGAATCAAGAACTTATCGCCTTCACTAAGGTTGAGATTGCGTGAGTCTTATCATATTCTTCCTTGCTGCACCCTACTCATGTTTTGTTAAAGACCTGGTGCATCTACGATTGTGACGCTTGATCTGGAAGTGGAGAACCTTGGTTTATGGTCTAGGGACAACCGTTGGATTGTCGAACCTGGGACCTTCACAATCAAAGTTGGTACCAGCGACCAGACATTCCAGAATGCTACATTGACTGTAACGTGATCTAAGCTAATCTAACTTGATCGTTTCTCTCCCTCTCTCTCATACTCAAACAGTCCATTTCTATATCTGCAGATTGTTTGTAAATGAGAAAAATGATTGCTACCGACAGTGATTTCACCTTTGTCAAAGATTGTCATACTACACTGGGAATGCTACTATCCCATAACGTGGTCTTGGCCACTTTCGAAGATAACAAGATTCAAAGTGCAGAACTCACTTCTGAGAGCAATAAATACTCTATGGTGTATTCTACAGTTGAATATCTAGTAATCTGTGCTTCAGGATGGCGATCTTGTACAATCTTGTACAATCTGCTCTCAGTACCCAACTTGGGCAGGGAGCTAACCAACATCACGCTTCAAGCCGTGTCTGAGTTTCAATTTAGTTGATCCCAATCAACTTCCATGATTTTTTTTATTTTCATTTTTTAAAATCAACACTTCTATAATGTGGAGCATGTAGGCAGACTGTGGTAGCTAAAAACAGGTCAAGGAACTACAACCCTGTTGTCATGACTTGGCTGAATGGCTAAGTCATTATTTATATTTCTTTTCTTTTACTTTTACTTTTGGACTTACTACATAGGAAGGAGTGCAGGAAAATGTCATGTCATAAGTGTTACACAACTCACAGTCACATAATAGGATATTACAGTGTCACATCACATGATGGGTCACATGATGGGTATGGAAAAACAGTGCACAGACCATATAGTAGTTGTATAAGTAGTATACAGAATCCAATAGGAACTCTATTGAGTTCTCCTTGTCAACTCAGACCTGGAGGATGGTTAAGTTATTTAGGCTAAGTCACTACACCTATGATGCACATTGTAAATGCATCCTACACTATCTAAGTATGAGACAAAGAAGAGCAGGTACTGAAAGAAAGAAATAACTAATTATAGAAAAAAAAAGATAACCTAGCTTCTAACATATGTACTTACCATGCCAACTCTACTCCCACTCCACATTCTGTGTCCTGATCAAATCAGCTCTCATATTACATGCAAAATCACAGACACTATCTCTCAGTACTCTGGTCAGACTCCCTTTTGGAAAGGCACTAGTGACTTCTACTATGAGCCAAAGCTCTATGTCATGACTTGGCAAAACAGCTAAGTCATTATTTATTTTTCTTTTTCTTTTCTTTTCTTTTCCTTTTATCTTGGACTTACTACACAGAAGGGAGTATGGGAAAGTGTTATGTCATAAGTGTCACACATTTAGTCACAGTCACATGACAGGAAGTCACAGCATTATATCACAATGATGTCACATGATAGGTCACATGATAGGCATGGGAAAGTAGTGCACAGACCATGTAGTAGTTGTATAAGTAGTGTAGAAAATCTAATGGGAACTCTATCAAGTTTTTTTTGTCAATCACTGAACAAAGAGCAGTTGGCTTAATTCTGGCTTGGAGTTTAGCTTTCTTACACTTTATATAAAAGAACCAAGGACAGTTTTGTCAGTGAGCCGACTTCCTGAGCCAGAATTAAGCCAACTGCTCTTTTATCAGTGATTAACAAAGAGAACTCGATAGAGTTCCTGTTAGATTCTGTACACTATTTATATATGAAGAGTAACCCTAACCCTTCCCTTTTATCCTGTGCTTCCCTATGAGTCACTTTTCTCTTGTGCATCCATCGATAAGAACATAAAGAAAAGAAAATATAAAAGAAAAATAATAATCAGAAAAATAAAAGAAAAGAAAAAGAAAAGAAATATAAATATTGACTTAGCTGTTTTGCCAAGTCATAACACTGGGGTGGTGCACAAGAGAGATAGTAGTGACATACATGAAGTGTAAGAGGTGTGGAGAGAAAGAATGCTATGTAAAAGACAATAGAGAGCAGGGAGTAATCCAAGACAGACAAAAAAGATGTGAATATTGAAAGGAAAAAGAGAAGAAAGTAGCATGCCCTATGTCAGAATAGCTAACTCCTGAGCCAGAATAAAGCCAACTGCTCCTTTATCAGCATTTGACAAGAAGAACTCGATAGAGTTCTCATTAGATTTGCTACACTATATATACAATTACTATTGTGGCTATGCACCTTGTCTCCCACAGTCCTTATGTCCATCAGGTGATCCCTTTGTCACATCCTGTGACTGTGACTTCATTGTGACATGACCATTCTGTGACTGCTGTCACACCTTTGTGACTCTGTGACTAGTCATGTGATAATTCCCATGCTCCACCTTAGTAATAAAAGAAAAGAAAAGAAATATAAATAATGACTTAGCCGTTTTGCCAAGTTATGACACCCTAGAGAGGAAAAAGTATAGCAAAGCAGTACATAACCTAGAGAGTTGGAACATGCAGCAAAGGAGGGGGGTAGTTGAAAGGAGATCAAGAGAACCTTCAAAATGCTAAGAGAAGTATGGTTGAATATTAGAATGGAAAAGATAGATATGCACAAAGGCATAATGGTAAAAACACTCTTGGATAGTGGCATGACAGGAATATTCATGGACAAAAGGACAGTAGCAAAACATGGGTTTAAGCTGCAAAATTTCTTAAAAACCAATAACCATCAGAAATGTGGATAGGACAAATAATAGTAGAGAGGCTATTACATACCAAGTAGAGTGCAATGTATACTACAAAGACCATATAGAGAGGATGAGAATAGACATGTGCAATGTGAAGCCTGAAATATATTCAGGCCTAAAATTAACCAAAATTTCACAAATTTACACCCCAAGAAGCAGGACTAAGATAGAATCACCTGCTAGGTAGCAGGGAAGACATAGAGGACTTCACTACCAAAAGCTAGCTACCTAACTACGTAATAGTATACCTGGGAACATAAGGTTGCCACCACCAACAGGCCAATTACTCAAGAACTAGTAGAGTTGAGTTTGCAGCCCCATAGCATCATAGCTGAGAAAAGCAGCTTAGTTAGGGAAAAGAAACCTCATGTGGAAAAGTCCAGAGAGACACCCATCAAAGAAACAGGACTGGCAGCCCAGCAGGAGATAAGAATAGCCATAATATCACTTGATCAGTGATGGCTAAGAATAGGAGTGCATCAAAACTGATCTACTACAATCAGAAATAAAGAAGTAACAAAGAGCCTCAGGGAGTGGTAGAAACAACTTCCAAAACTCCCTAGGCAGGAAGGGAAAGAGTCAGGTCCCAAGTTGCTGAGATAAGCCAAAGAGAGGGAAAGATTGCCATGGGATTGGTGGTAGGCAACCCAGTAACTCAGCAAAGGTGGAATGGACCTGGAAAAACTAATAGGAAATAGTCAAGAAAGGACAAGGAGGCACAGGATTCCCTATCACTACTAGAACAATTATTGTAATAATAGATTATGACTGAGTTTATTATTTTCTCTATTTTTCTGTATATTTCTTTTGTATTTCTCTAAACCTATAAAAACCCCCACTTAGTAAGAAGAGGGCAAGCAATCTCAGTTACCTCTTTCCTCTATTTGGGTTTTCAAAAGTGAAAATATATTCTTAGAGTGATCAGATCAGTGATTAAGTTACTTTGACTCAAGACTGAGTCAAACCAAAGAGACTACAAAACAAGTGACTTAGCTGCAGGGGCAATGTCATAGGAGCTCTAAGATAGAGTTTAGTATTGCTAGGGAGTTGAGTTATACAGGGAGGATTCAAAGTCTTATATCTGATCACATAGTCAAGAATACTACTGTGAGGACAACTTTGAAACAGGGTATTAGGGCAACACCAGGTAGACAAGACTCAGGCACAGGGCCAAGACAGTAGTCTAGAATTAAGTTTCAAGTTTCAAACATTACCACTATCCTAGTATATTGGCAGAACTTTAATTTCACAACTTCTTTTCACCTTTAACTTCTGAATTCATTTCTCCACAAATTTGCATGAGAGATACTGTGCTGATATATGGTGTCAACTAGGGTGCTTTTCTTAGGAGATCATACATCCATATCTTTATTTAAACTTTTATCTTCATCACTACTTAGACAGTAGTTGGGGAAACTTCTATATAAAAAGAAAACAGGAAAACTCCTAGCAACAACAGCCTCTTCAGTGATCTAGGAAAAACAGAAGTAATCCTAGGAATGCTATGGTTAGCAGCACATAACCTAGAGATAAACTGGGAGACAGGGGAAGTTAAAATGATGAGATGCCTGCCCCTGTATGGTGAAAGGAGTCCAAAAAAAGAAAAGGTCAAAAGGGTAGTAACCCTAGAGGAAGAGAAAATTGTTCGATGGGTGACAGATGATAAGGAAGACTAGGGAAAAGAGGAAGAGATCAAGAAAGACCACAGGAAAATTAAAGAGTTAATGTTAAAACTCTAGACCTTACAGTTGAATATGTGTTTCAACCTAAAGCCTATATCTAACACTTGATATCTTTACACTCCTCGTCAGAGGATTCGGTTAAGGTTTTCAGTGAAGTTATATTGGAGGAGAGATGTCAACAAGACTTTGAGTAGTATCCTTGAGGTTGTCCTAAGACAAGTAAAGGTACCAATTCCTCAGAGTAAGATTTTACAGAGAGAATACAGAAAGAGAGAACTTGCCATTCTCTTCTCTTTCTGGTCTGTATTTATCCTAACTAGGTATTATGACTATGTTACAATGTGGTAACACTAGTTGTAACTATGGGTAACTAGTTAAGTAATAGTCCAGTGACAGAAGTGATAAGAGTGACAAGTTAAGTCAATGTCTAATAATGGATTAGTCTGATGTTGTTCCATTTAGCACAAGTCCAAAGATAGAAAGGGAAAGATAGTCCAAGATTTCTCTGAAAAGTCCTATCCATTTTGTGAGTCTATTGTCTCTTAGAGTCCTTAGACATTCAATGCATTACTACATCGTAACGTCCTCGTCTAACATTGCTAACATCTTGTTTACTAGCTACTTATTATCAGACCATGGCTGATAATAGTTATAGTCCCACTTGATGTTCATAACAGTTGATCCCTAAGAAAATTTTAAAGTAGAGAAAAGTATTTGGGAAAGTAGAATCTGAGAGGATGCCAACAAGGAAAGTGTGGGATCACACTATAGATCTTAAAGAGATGTTCAGACCACAAAAGGGAAGGATTTACCCATTGTCAAAAAACAAAAGAGAAAAAGTCCAGAAATTCATAGAAGATCAATTGAGGAAAGGGTATATCAGACCCTCAAAACCACCTCAAACATTGCCAGTGTTTTTTGTGGACAAGAAAGATAGCAGTAAGAGGATAGTGATAGACTATTGTAACCTGAATGATCAGACAATAAAGAATAACTACCTGCTCCTATTAATTACAGAGTTAATTAACAACATAGGGAGTAAGAAAGTGTTCACTAAGATAAATCTCAGATGGAGGTTTAACAATATGAGGATAAAGGAGGGAGATGAGTGAAAGGGAGCATTTATAATACACATAGGTTCCTTTAAGCCAACAGTAATATTCTTTGGGATGACGAACTTGCTAGCTACATTTCAGGTAATGATGAACAAAATCTTAAGGGATTTAATAAACAAAAGAAAGGTTGCAGCATTTGTAAACGACATATTAGTGGGGATGGAAATAGAGGAAGACCATGATGAAATTGTGAAAGAAATATTGAAGAGGTTAAAGGAAAATAACTTGTACATCAAGCTAGAAAAATGTGTGTAGAAAGCAAGAAAGATAGGATTCTTAGAGGTTGTTATCAGACCCAATGGAATAGAGATAAAAACAGAGAAAGTAAAAGAAGTACTCAGTTGGCCACAACCCAAAAATATAAAAGATATTAGAAAATTCTTAGGCCTTGCAAATTATTACAGGAGGTTTATTAAGGATTTTGCTCGAGTAGCGAGACCAATAAATATACTAATGAGAAAAGATAAGAAGTGACAGTGGAGAAAGGAACAACAGAAAGCATTTGACAAGCTAAAGCAAGTCTTTACAACAAAACCAGTATTAGTAGCACTAGACTTAGATAAGGAATTCAGAGTAGAAGCTGACATATCAAATTACACTACTAGAGGGGTACTGTCAATGAAGTGCTCAGATGAAAAGTGGAGGCCAGTCACTTTTATTTCTAAGTCTCTTAGTAAAACAGAATAAAACTACGAGATACACAACAAGGAGATGTTAGCAGTCGTTAGATGCTTAGAAGCATGGAGGCACTTCCTAGAAGGAGCAATGAAAAAATTTGAGATCTAGACAGACTATAAATCTTGAATACTTCATAAAGGCACAAAAATTGAATCAAAGACAAGCAAGATAGACATTGTACCTATCTAGATTTAGTTTTATGCTAAAGGTAAAAGATGATAAAATAGTAAAGGTGATAGAAGAAATAAAATGAGCAGAGGTGAAAATACTAAGAGACGAAGAATAGAGAGAAGTTGATAGCATAATATATAAAGAAGGGAAAGTATATGTACCAAAGGATGAAAAGCTGAGAGCAGAGATTATTCAATTACATCATGATACACTAGTAGAAGGTCATGGAGGACAGTAGAAGATGGTAGAGTTGATCACTAGGAACTTCTGGTGGCCAAGAGTAACCAAAGAAGTGAAGTGGTATATAGAGGGGTATAATGCCTACTAATGCAATAAAAATCACATAGAATAGCCCACAGGCAAGTTAATGCCCAATTTAATACCCGAAAAACCCTGGATATATATATTGGCAGATTTCATCACTAAATTGCTGTTAGCTTAGGGATATGACTTGATCTTAGTAGTAGTTAATAGATTAACTAAAATAGTACATTTCATACCTACTACAGAGAAAACGTTAGTAGAAGAACTAGCAAGGTTGTTTAGGGATAACATGTGAAAACTACATGGGTTACCAGAGAGTATTATTTTGAATAGAAGACCCTAGTTTGCAGTAGGATTAATGTGAGAACTGAACAGGATGTTGGGGATTAAGAGTAAATTGTCAACAGTATTTTACTCTCAGACAAACAGACAAACAGAGAGGGTGAATCAGGAACTAGAATAGTACCTAAGGATGTTTATTGATCATAGGCAGGAATAGTGGCCAGAATGGTTAGGAGCAGCAGAGTTTGCATATAATAACAAAATATACTCGAGTACTTGGATATCGCCTTTTAAGGCAAATTATGGTCAAGATTCCAGGATGGGGTTCAAAAGTAGAAAGAAGAAAAAATATCAAGAAGCAGAGAAATTCATTGAGAAAATAAAGGAAATACAAGAGGAGGCCAAAGCAGTGCTAGGGAAAGTACAAGAAAAAATGAAGAAATATGCAAACAGGAAAAGGACAAAAGTAGACGACTATAAAGTAGAAGACTTAGTAATGTTAAGTACTAAAGATCTGAAGTATCAGATGGTCAAGAAAAGAACTAAGAAGCTGACAGAGAGGTTTGTTAGCTCTTACAAAATTAAGAAAATTATATTATCAAATGCAGTAGAGCTAGAACTACTTGTCAGAGAGCCAAACTCCATGCTAGAATTAAGCCAACTGCTCTTTGTTCAGCATTTGACAAAGAGAACTCAATGGAGTCCCTATTAGATTTGCTATATTATATATACAATTACTGTTGTAGCTATGTGTTTTGTCTCTCACAGTCCTCATGTCCATCAGCTGACTTCTTTGTCACATGCTGTGACTGTGACCTGTGACTCAGTATGACATGACCATTCTGTGACTGTTGTCACACCTTTTGTGATTCTGTGACTTGTCATGTGATATTTCCCATACTCCACCTTAGTAATAATCTAAAAGAAAAGAAAAGAAATATAAATATTGACTTAGCCATTTTGCCAAGTCATGACAGATATAGCAAGACAAAAGAAAGAAAAATAGAAACAATTATAAAGGAAGAAGAAATCAAGAAAGAAAAATCAGGAGTTAGAGAGTAGACAAAAAAAGATGACAATGAGATAAGCAACATAGTTGACCCACACTATGAGTTGTAGGAAAATTCCTCAGGATGAGGAAACTTAAGAGGGGGGTGGTATCATGACTTGGCAAAAACAGCTAAGTTAATATTTATATTTCTTTTCTTTTTCTGATTATTATTTTTCTTTTCATTTTCATTTCTTTTACTTTCTTATTAATGAACATGTGAGAGGAAAGTGACTCATAGGGAAGCACAGGATAAAAGAGAAGGATTAGGATTACTCTTCATGTATAAATAGTATACAGAATCTAATAAAAACTCTATCGAGTTCTTTTCATCAATCACTGAACAAAGAGTAGTTGGCTTAATTCCAGCTTAGAGTTTAGCTCTCTTGCAACTAGTCATATCTTGAGGCAATCAGTGTCAAGGACGGAATTCCGGAGAAACGGAAGTATGGGATAATAGATAGAAACTACACTCCGTTCTGGAGTAATGTACAACGTCGGAGAAGAATATACTTAGCGATGATATAAAGAAGACTCCGGCGGACTACCAAGGACATCGGAGCGGAGAACGACTTATTGAACGACCTTGGCTTCAACTTATGTGTTGTGCCCCGGTCTCCGGTCGTGAGGTTGGTCGCATATTTCGGAGTGAAGAAAGTCGTCAAGACAGAAGTCCTAAGGGGTCGAGTGAAGGATCCGGAGTGGACAAGGTGAGATTAGGACGAGATGACTTTAATTTACAGACTGAGGAATTACACTGTAACTACTCAGTACTTATAGGAAGTCCGGAATAGGAGGAGAGTAGTCTACTACGTTACCCTACTATTATTAATATTAGGAGAATAATTAGGAGAATTAAATTATATAATTATCATATTTCCGGAATATGACAATCAGTATTGACTGAGATATTAAGCAGATTAACAGATAACCACTATATTACTGTTTATTAAATTGCTAATATCTCAAAAACTATCATAATTGATGCTTTAGTTCTAGGCTTAGCAAAAGCTCTCTTTATAATGCTCAGAATGAGCCTAGAACAATCTCAAGGCAATTAATATTAGTAAAGATATGAAGTTCTCAATGTTTGCACATAAATATTAATTAATTACCCATAGATAGTCATCTACCTTTAATTAGAACAAAGAACAGTCTCTATATGGTTAAGTTATTGCATTTTAGAGTACAAAGGCACTACTATATATAGAACAATAGGTAGTAGCATGTGATAGCCTGTTCTAGTGCACAGACTATCACTTTCCTGTATATAAGGACTTCTTGTCTGAGGATTAGACCTTAGACTTAACAATATCTCTTACTTCACTTTTTGAGCCTTTTGAATATCAAATTTATTATTTCAGGGGGATGAGTAAGCAATCTATTAGAACACAAAGTCTAACTATATCAGCATAATATATAAAATAGAATAATAAAAATATTTTCCTCAGTCTGAAGTGTGCAGAACTAAGGTATAAGAAAAGTCTGTGCTAGTAGACATACTCATTGCTTACTAATCAATCAGTGTCAGCGTCTAAAGTCCGATGACTGGAATTAAGCCAACTGTCTCTTTGTTCAGAGTTTGACAAAGAGAACTCGATGGGGTTCTCGCTTAATTCTCTACTACTTATACATTTTACTACTGTGGCTATGCACTTGTTCTCCCATGGTCCTCATGTTACTCTAGTCATGTGACAC
>Ga0153996_1001294_pt1 | contig 10258 bp, 14 predicted proteins | sample TSNC080MetaG_FD_104728 | JGI IMG/M metagenome (GOLD analysis project Ga0153996, IMG submission 104728) | Attine ant fungus gardens microbial communities from North Carolina, USA - TSNC080 MetaG | ecosystem: Host-associated > Fungi > Mycelium > Unclassified | place: USA: North Carolina, Lumber... | reverse complement strand
CGTATTCGTTTATGCGATCCACAACCTGACGTAATTCTTCGGCGGGCAGAGAGTGCGTATCGGTGACAAACGCGATTGTGTAGCCGCTTAGCGCCTCGGATACCTTCGGCGAGGGATAGGATACCTCCAGATATTGTATCTGCCTGTCCAGTGTAAATGCGGAAACAATGTGGATTGCTATTACAGCCCACAATATGCACTCCAAAGGCGCCAATATTTTGAATTTGATATGCTTCGTCTTATGCCGGAACATGCTCATGCCGAGCAGCAAGCCGAAACAGCCGCCGCATAAGCCGACAAGCAACAGAGCGCCCTCCGATATGCGCCAGCGGCCTTTCTTCGCGCGGCTTTTGTCAATGCCGCAGATTAGAAAGCCTGTAAGGTTAAGAATCAGTATATAAACAAGTGCGAACAGAAGCAGGTTCATTGCCATTTCACTTCCTCGCTGTAAACGCGTAATGCGGCATGTCTATGCCTCTGTAATGCTTTATAAACCGTTCGCGGATAAGCATGCCGTTCCGTATCGCCACATTCATTGAAGCAATGTTCGTGTCGCGAATGATGGAGTATAATTCATCAAACCCGAGCCGACTAAAGCCATACTCCTTGCAGTCAATGGCAGCCTCGGTTGCGTAGCCCTTGCCCCAATAGACGCGGTTAAAGAGATACCCGACCTCCGGGACGCGCTTGCCGTTTACCTCTTGCCATGTTAGTCCGGCCTGCCCAATCATAGGGCCGCCGTCTTTCAGGATTACCGCCCACAAACCGAACCCGTCATCGCGGTAGCGGGCGAGATTCATATCAAGCCACGCCTGAGTTCCCGATTCACTGAACGCGCCCTCGTAGGCGTACATTGTTTGCTCGTCACGCAATATCGCGGCGAGCGCGGGGTAATCCTCCTGCGTCATTTCGCGGAGGATTAGGCGCTGTGTCTCAAGGATTATCTTCATTGGCCGTTCTCCTATAAAATTCGGTCAGTTAATCGCTGCATCTCCAAGCTCCAAATGGTAATCCGCGCCATTCCAGATAAAGCCGTTCGCCTCAAGCGCGCGATTCGATGCGGTGTTGTCCCGCTCCGGTTCCACAATAACCGTTCTTGCTCCGGCTTTTCGTAACATATCCAGCATTTTTGCAATCATCTCTTTGCCAAAACCGCGCCGCAGATAATCCGATTCGCCGATGAGATAGTCAATGCTGAAAATTTCACCCTGCCCGTCTCCCACGCGCCATTGGTCGTTCCAGACCTCGTGCTGCTGCGCGTAAAAGCAGTCGTAATACTGGCAAAAGCCGATGGGCACGCCTTCAAATTCCGTGATAAAATGCGTGAGGAAAGAAAACTCCCCGCGGCGCTCATTCAGTTCGTTCAGCCAGTGATCGGGATGCTTATACCACTCTGCCACATGGGGAGCGTAAAGCCAACGCTCCATGAGTGCAATGTCGCCGTCAAACAGCGGGCGCAGCGTAAGCTGCGAGGGATAATTCTCCGCCATGAACTGCTTATGAAACGCATCAAGCCCGGCGTCATCGTTTTCCGCCTGCTCAAATTCTGGCGGAAGAAAGCGAAGCGTACCGCCGCCAGCGAGATAACCCGGCTGGAGCTCATACGCCATAAACGAATCGTCCGCCGTGCCATCCGAGAGTGTCAGACCGTAGTCTCGCGCTCGTTTGAACCCGAGCTTGGGATAGTAATCCGGCACACCCGTTATCAAAACGGCTCCAAAGCCCATCTCCCGTGCCTTTTCCATGCTGTATCGCACCAGCGCGGAACCGATGCCTTGCCTGTGGCACTTAGGCAGCACGCTCAGCGGCCCGAAGGTAATAGTGTCTGTTGTCGTCCCATCAGGGCGCAGGATTTCGCTTGTGGTGTACAAAATATGCCCGACGATTTCACCATCCTGCTCCGCGACAAAGCAAAGCTCAGGAATGACGAAGGGCGAGCCCCTAAGCAGGTGAATCAGGTAGTGCTCGTCCATCTGCCGTTTGCCGGGGTAGTCGAGCGTCAGGAACGCTTCATATGTCAGCCGCAAAATCGCGGCGTAATCATCGGGGTGTTCGGGGCGTATTGTCATTCTGTTTCCTCGCTTTTTGCTTGTGCGCCGTAATTATAGTGTAGCTGTGCGCGTTAATAGTTATCACAGCATCATCAACGTAAACATACCAGTTTTTGCCCTTGCGGATGATTTTATCTGCAAGTATAGTTTTCTCCTTGCACCAAGCCACAACATCATCGTCCGTCAACCCAAGGTTCTGCCTAATTCGTAAAACGCCATGCTTTGTTGTATGGAGTTTTTCAAGGTTTGCAAATGTGGCCGTATATATCTCCTCGCGGCTGGTATCGTAGCCATCCGCTTTTTTGCTGTAAGCGTCCCGCGATCTTGTGTTAAAATCCCGCATCATCTCACCGCGCCGTTGGTGTATACAAACCCGCCCGCGCATCGCTCGTCCTGGAGCGTTGACCACGCCTCCATGCCTTTTTCTCGCAGCAATGCGTTGTCGTGTTCTAATATGGGATATCCCTTGAAAAATTCGTCGAACCGCTCGCAGGGGTAGCTGTCGCACAGCGCGCACATCTCGACGCCCTTGTCCTTCGCGCAGATTCGTACAGCACAGCCGGGATTGCCGCTTCCATCACGGCAGGAGGTACAGGTTCCGTTCTCGGCTATATCCTTCAAAAACGGCCAAAACCCATCGCCGCCCGGTATGTAGTGAATGATTTCCTCAAATCCCGCAGATTTCATTTCATCATGCAAGACCTTTGCCGCGGGATTGATTTTTGCCTTAACCGCACAGTTTTCGCAGTAGAGGCCACAATAACAGATATACTCTTTATCCATCGGTACACTTCCTTTGTTTTTGGGTTGATCGGTGCATTCTCCGGCAGGTACGCAGCTTATTTACTGTCGCTGGGGAAAAACGGTTTCAGCATAGCGGCCAGCGATTCCACGTTCCTGGTTTGAATAAAAACGGAACCGGCGCCGTGAAATTCATTGACAAGGCCCTCCCCGGTCGTGAAGCCAAAGGTGCCGGAGGCTATCTTTATTTCATAGTCCAGTGTCGTGCTCCAGGCAACGACATGGGAATTATCGACCACCAGCGGCCTTGCGCCGTCCACATGGAGTTCCAGCATGTCTCCGTAGCTGGAGATCAGCATGGTTCCGGTTCCCCGTGTTTCCATAACAAAGAAGCCGCCTGTGCCTCCAAAAAGCGCTTTCCCGAAGGACTGGCGCTTCATTTCGTAGGACACGCCGCCATCGCAGGCCAAAAACGCCTGATCGCGAATGCGCCATTGCTGCGCGCCCAGTTGCAGCTCTCGAATCGCACCGGGAGCTCCGGGCGCAAGTGCGATCTTGGCGCCGTTGCTCATTCCTCTGGCGCGGGTGATAAAGAAGCTTTCCCCGCTCACCATGGAACGCCCCAGCGCCTTGACGAAACCGCCCAACCCGCCGCTGTCGCTGTTCATCCGTCCCTCCAGCGCGACGTCGCCGCTGTGGTATACCATGCCTCCACGCTCGATTTGTATTTCCTCGCCCTGTGCGAGGGTGACCTCCACCAATGGGAAAACCGTGCTTTGTGTCATTTTGTAATTCATGAGAATCCTCCGTTTCTATTTTTCAGACTAATACAAAATATTATGTATGGATTAACGCAATTGGCTACACAGTCGAGTTTAAACATAATGAGCAGCTAGCGTTAGCCTTTCTGGATTTCTTTAAAACTTCTATCTAATTTTCTGCGATCTCCGGCAAAAGCATAATAGCTGGGTTTCATATCGTAAAACAATTCTAACTCAAATGAAGCATTCTTAATGATTTCATCGAATAACTCCGCGTTCATGCAGTAGTGGTTATCCGCCGGATTATGCCAGAATAAGGTACTCCCGCAAACCGAGCAGAAGCCACGCTCCACTTCTTCGTCTTGATATATCGTAATTTTTTCCATTCCACGCTCGAATACCACATTCTCTTTCGGTCCCGGATCAACAGAGAGTACCGGCCCCGAATTCATTCGGCGGCAGGTGTCACAATGGCAGGTGTAGACGAAATTGCCGTATTCCTTGATCATAATATGAACTGCTCCGCAAACACAGTGTCCGCGTATATCATTCATGTTCAAATTCTCCTTATAGAGTTTCGATATTTCCTTTTACAAATCTTCGACGTGAAATTCTTGCTTAACCATACTCTCCATTTCCTCCCCAGTTTATCACAAAATAAGCAAATTGTCTTCAAAGGTTCTGTTCTATATAGGCGGCAAGCTGTTGTTTGCTTACCCCGATATTTTCTATCGACTTCAGCAGCTTGCCGTTCATGCGGTAGGATGGCACAGCCGGAAAACGGTGGGTTTTCCACGCGAGCCGGTTGTTCTCCGAGAGCCTGTCGAGATACGCGCCGCCGGACAATGCCGCATAAAAAGCATCGGCATCCAGCAGGCCGTCCGTCAGCTTCGACAGAGCGCGCAAATCCTCGATGTCAGCACGGCTTTTCAAGGCGGAGCGGTACATCCTGTCGTGGTATTCCAGGAGATCGGCGCCGTGCTCCAACGCGAAGTACATACCGCGGGCGCACAGATCGCTGTGCAGGCCGTATCGGTCGGGGCGCGGGTGCGCTTCGCACGGGCACCATACGATTTCAAGTTGTGGATACAGTGGAAGCACCTCCAGCAGGTATTCATGCCCCCGCAGGCAGTAGGGGCAGGCGTAATCAAAAAACACTTCAAGCTTCGGCATAATCGAGACCTCCGTTTACTGTTTTCATGTTTAGTCTGGGGTCAACCGTCCTTTATAATGTCGCCGGTAGTAAATTTGATTACTTTGCTCAGCGCCTCGAGGCTCAACTCAATCTGATAACCAATTTTTCCGCCGCTGAAAATGATGGTATCAAAGTCCAGCGCCGTTTGATGGATCGTCGTCCTGAAAAATTTCTTCATGCCGATGGGGGAACACCCGCCGTGCACATATCCCGTAAGCCCAAAGAGATCCTTTGATTTCAGCATTTCGAGGGATTTTTCAACCACATGAGCCGCCGCTTTTTTTAAATCCAACTCCTCGACCACCGGGATCATAAAGACATAATGGGCGCCTGTTTTGCCGGTGGTCACAAGGGTCTTGAAAACCTGCGCGGGATTCTGTCCGAGGATTTCCGCTACCTCCACACCGCTGATCGCGCCCGTATCGGTGTAATCATACTCTTTATAGGCAATCTTCATGCCGGCCAGCTTACGCATGGCGTTTGTCTTGTCTTTCACAGGATTTCCCCTTAGTCAACAGATTTTATACAAGATGCAGGTTGTATGTATAATGGAAAGCTGAGATAATAAAATCGACGCCTTAATCCACAATAACAACTCCCAGTAATTTAGCCAATTCACAGGCCTGGAGGGACGTGACCTTAGCGCCCCGCAGCTCGCGGTCCGTGAACATTGCCGCGGTGATGTCGCTGTCGGTCAAATCGATCCCATTAAGGGGCGTGTTATAATAATTCACAGAATGAAGGATACAACATTCAAAGGCAAAGCTGCGGCCTGTCAATCCGTCCAAGCTTGCGTATGGAAGCTTGCATTCCTGAAACAGCACGGTTTTGATTCGGGATTTGGTAAAGACAGCATAATCGCCCACGGTCTCCGAAAAAAGGACGTCCCGGAGCCCGCAGGCATACAGATTTGTTCCTATCAGCTTGCAACCCTGAAGCCGCGCCTTGCTGAACACGCAGTCACTGAGATTGGCGCCGGAAAAATCACAGCCCGAGAAGGATATGTCGGAAAAATAGCTGCCGTTCGCTTTCACGTTCTGAAGCTTGCAGCTTTCAAACAGGCAGCCCTTCCAGTCCACTCTTTCCATAAAGGCCTCTCCGAAATCTACCTGTTTAAAATGGAAGGCGTACATCTCCTCCTTATCCAAAGCTTGCTCCATGATTTGTGGAAATCCCTCTTGCGTTATGATACGGATTTCGCCCAAATGAAAGCTTGGCGCTTGCGGTTTAATCATCATTTATCCTTTATCATTTGTTTTCACCGTTTCATATAAATATAGCTTGCCCTGTTTGCCTACACGCCGGACCGCCTCCATGTGGTGCAAAACATTCAGCACGGTCTGTGAGCCATTCATGCTGAGATTGGCGGCTTGTCGGTAATCCCTGGATGTGAACTGCTTCGGCAGGCCGGAGGGGATGAGCTTGTGATAATCCTCAGATGCGCCGATGATCATTTCTTCCGCAAGAGCGGTGGGGATTCGCTCATAACGGCTGGAACCGCACTTGCGGTCATGGCTCCAACCGTTTAGATGACGATATTCCTCCATATCCAAAAGAATCAGATGCAGCCGTAGATTGGGGTGGTTTTCCCTTATTATGAGCGTGCTCATCCCGCAAAACCCTTTCGAGTGCCAATCCAAAGTTTTCCCTGTTCACATGGATGCCCCGCAATCTTTTGGATTCAGGATTGGCTAATCTGCGCTGATAACACCCAGGTAAAACCATATTTATCTCTCACCATACCACTGACGCCGTTATCATGCGGCGGTGGATTCGGTGCAAGTTTACTTACGGTTTCGCCTTCTTCCGCAAGCGTGTCAAAAGCTTTTTGCGCTTGCTCCAATGATGGGCAATAGACATGTATATTGATGGCCGAGCCTTTTTCAACAGGCCAGGTTGCATCGGCTCCGCTGACTCCTCCTGTTTCAGTAAGCATAATATGTCCATGCATGATCTTATTTCTCTGTTCTTTATCCATATTGGGATATGCGCTTTCCGGCGCGTCACTATACCGTGCCAGAAGAGGCTCCTGTCCGTCAAAGGCCCGTTGATAGAGCCGAAATGCCGTTTCGCAATCTCCAGTAAAATTCAAATATGGCATTATCATAACAATCTCACCTTTCAAAATTATTCTGTATGCACTCTGCTATTTAAAGTTAAAATTAAGTTACTGCTGCAAAAGTAGGAATATTACACACCGCTGGCATCGTTTAGTTCAAACAGATTGCCTTCCGGGTCTCTAAAATAGGTGCAGCGCATTCCCCAATCCTCAATGAGTTGTGGTTCGCCTAAAAACTGCACACCTGCTTCTTTTAGCCGCTTAAAGTCTTTATCCAGGTCGTCCGAGGGTATCACAGCTACTATGGTGTCGGGCTGAGTTCTTCCATTCGGTTGTTCGTATCCCTTAAACATCGTCATATTGGCTCCTGAGAAGATAGCAAAGCATGGCGGCTCTCCTTCTTTTGCAGCAAAGGAAGTGTAAGGACCATTCCTGTCTCCCCAAACCGCCACCAAGCCTATTTTCTCCGTATAGAAATCAAAGCACGCTCCATAATCTTTCCGAACTAAAACCCGTATTGTTGTTTCACCAAAGCGCATTGTAGCTCCTCCTTTATGATTGTTTTATTAAACCTGTTATCCCTTAAACTATATTATACATGAACACAACCACAAAAGCCACTCGTAACGAGTGGCTTTCCTTTTGCCAGAACAGGAGGAGAATCATGAACTTGTACGCTTGGCGCTACCCTACTGGAGTCCCGCCCTAACAACTATGAAAATCTCCAAAACCCAACCCAATTATTGTAGATTCCCCTTGAGTTTATAGATATAAAAAAACGATCTCCACCTCAATTTCAAAAACTCTTATGCCCCGACCTCGTTACTACACCATGTTCCCAATATTGGATAGACACTGATCTTTACCTGCTTTGGGTCGATGGAAGAGCGGAATTGTTCAGTTGCAGGGTCCTGAAACATCTTTTTCGAGGCAGCTTTCATCCGCTCCGCACTCGTCCAGTGCTGAATCATGATCCAGGAATTTTCCTTTCCATCATAAAGCAACTCGGTGTCCATAAATCCATCCTGCTTTGAATGGAACTGGCATTCCAAATTGTCAATGATCTTGATGAAATCCTCTTTTGAAATACCATCCGAACACTTCATTGTAACGATTTCCGTGACTGTATTTGACATATGGCATAGCCTCCTTTGCCTCCAGTATAGCTTTTAGGGCAAAGAAGAGATAGTAAATTTTCGACAGAGCCATAAAATCAGTCTTTACGGTGCATCTTTTCTTTAATGCTGTCGTGAGCCTTCAAGAAAAGGAAAGGCGTCACGCCTGAATACTCCTGAAAGGTTTTTGTAAGGTGCATTTGGTCGGCGTATTCGTAGGAATAGGCGATATCCGCGATGGATGGCGCTTTGTCATTGTACAGCATCTCATTCCCGGCCTTTTGGAAACGGGCGACGCGCTGCAATTGTTTAGGGGTCAGGCCGGTATACTTCTTAATGAGGCGCTCCAATTTCTTGATGCCAATGCCGTTTGCCTGACAGTATTCCCCAATTCCGCAGTGCAGCATTTTTGATAGAAAATGGTCGATTGCCTTACGATCACTTTCTGGTAAGGACGCTTCCAAATGCTGAACAATGGCTTCCTCAATCCGTTCCGCCGTATCAGATTCTCCAGCATTCCCGCACAGGCTTTCTGAGAGGGCATCACAAATGCGCGGATTTATTTGTCGCAGATCAACAACGCGTTCGCCATATCGGATCAGGTTTTTGCCCAACAGCGAATAAACGCCATGAGGCAATAAAGACACGCCCCATACATCGCACATCGCGTCTTGATCTATGGATTGCGGCTGAAATCTGACGTTGCGAATATGGATAGGGGGCGCTTGGATTCGTTCTCCCTTAACGGATGTATAGAAAATTGGCGGCGACAAATTGACAATTAAGTCCGTGTTGACCACCGGCAGCAGCCTGCCGCCGGTTATATTTTCATCACTCGTCAAATGCCAAATAAATTCTGCTATTCCGATCAGGGCGGGAGTATTTATTGTGTGTTTTGTTATTTTCATCCAGACCACTTTTTCTTATTCAGATTATACTCTACAATTATATATTAATAATGTTGAGTTACGACCCAGACATCATTTCAAAAGCGTCTCATAGTCAAACCGTGAAAAGGAGCCTCTCATGGAAAGCAGCGCCACGGCTGCCATGATAATCCCCAAGGCCAGCAATATCCAGACGTTCACCAGCATAATCCCGGTGAATTGTCCGACCGCAAGCAATATGATAGGCAATATGAGGAAAACGCTGCGCTGTTGGGATTCCTCCATGGTCTGCGCCTTTGCGGAGCCTCGCACAATCAGCGTAATCACAATCAGGGAAAGGGCGGGGGAGACAAGCAGCATCAGAATAAGCCAGCTGATGCCTGGCAGCACCATGCCTCCCGTCACAATTATGATTTCCACCTCTACCACCAAAATCATGACGAGGAAGGATATCAGGGATACCAGCATACTGAGCAGGAAAGAGGCCAGCACTTTTGCGACAAAGATTTCCCGCAGCGAAAGCGGACAGTAAAGAAGCGTTTCCAGCGTGCGTTTTTCCTTCTCGCCCACAAACGAGCTCGCTGCCACCACCGACGCCGCCATGATCGGGATTATCAGAAAAAACAAAGGCAGGATACTGTTCAGTACAAGGCCGATGATAGCCTGTGTCACATTACCCGATTGGGCTCCGTTAGGGAGGAGTTCCAGCATGGGTTCCAGATCGCTTGCCCCAGACGGATCGAATAGGATTGCCAGAATGAATATAGATGGCAGCATAACCACCATCACCAACGGTACAATCAGCAGGACGGAAAACATGCGCTTGTTGGAGGTAATACTCCGCAGGTCCTTTTTAATCAGGGCCGTTTGCATGGAATGAATCATCACACAGCCTCCTTCTTTCCCTTGCGCCGCTCAAGCAGGGCGAAATAGATTTCCTCCAGTGACAGCTTGCGTGCCGAGACATGGCGGATGTTGCCGCCGGCCTCGACAACCCGCCTGACGATGGGCGGGATTTCATCCTCCGACAAGACGTTGATTTCACAGACGCCACCTGAAGTTTCCCGTTGGCCGAACTCCTCCGGGAAACGGTCAGCCCGAATGGTAACGGTCAGGCCGGGACGCACCATTGCGCGAAGCTCGTCGATGTGGCCGGTTGCGAGAAGCACGCCTTCATCAATTAGGCCATAGCAGGTGCAGATCTCCTGCGCATAGCGCAGCTGGTGCGTGCACAAAAAAACAGTTGCTCCGCGGTCCTTTGCGAGGCTGCGGATTAGGCTGTTTACGCTTTGCGCACTCTCGGGATCAAGGCCCGAGGTTGGCTCGTCTAAACTACCGCCTACTAAAGTAGGCGGGTTAACGCATGAATGCGCTTCCGACTGAAAGTCGGGGTATAAGGATAAATCCTTCTGAAAGACCTGTTGCTTAATGCAACCTGAATCACGACTG
>Ga0153996_1001293_pt1 | contig 10260 bp, 15 predicted proteins | sample TSNC080MetaG_FD_104728 | JGI IMG/M metagenome (GOLD analysis project Ga0153996, IMG submission 104728) | Attine ant fungus gardens microbial communities from North Carolina, USA - TSNC080 MetaG | ecosystem: Host-associated > Fungi > Mycelium > Unclassified | place: USA: North Carolina, Lumber... | reverse complement strand
GATTGATGAGTTGATATTCAAAAGTGCTTAAGGAGCAGAGTTTAGACAGTGACAAGAGATGTTGTTAAGTCTGAGGTCTAATCCTCAGACAGGGAGTCCTTATATACAGAAAAGTGATGGTCTATGCACTAGGACAGAGCATCACATGCTACTACCTATTATTCTACATATGGTAGTGCCTTTGTGTTAGAAATAGTGATAACCTAACCATATGGAGGCTGTTCTTTGTTCTAAGAAAAGGACAGATGACTATCTATGGGTAATTAATAAAGTCCATGTGCAAACATTGAGGCCTTCATATCTCCACAAAGATTAATTGCCTCAGTGCCGTTTTAGGCTCATTCTAAGCAGTATGAAAAGAGCTTTTCTGATGCCTAAAAGCAAAGCTTATATCATGGCGGTTTCTGAGATATTGGTGATTTAATAAACGGTACCATGGTGGTTACCAGTTGATCTGCCTAATATCTTGGCCATTACTGATTGCTTCAAGACATGACTGGTATCAATCGAAAGGTCTTTTCAAGGGCTTTTGGGTGCCGTTGAGATCGTGGGAATAGTCAAAGAACTAATAGAGATATGGCTAAATGAAGTTTGTAACAGAGTTGGACTACAATTATTATCAGCCATGGTCTGATAATGAATGGCTAGTAGATGAGATATTGGTGATGCTAGATGAGGATATTACAATGCAGTAATGCATTGAATGTCCAAGGACTTTCATAGACAATGGACTCATGATATAAATAGAACTCTTCAGAGAAATCTTAGATTATCTTCTTTCTTTATCTTTGGACTTGTGCTAAATGGGATAACATCAGACTAACCCATTATTAGACACTGACTCACTTGTCACCTTCTTTGCTTCTATTACTGGATTGTTACTTAACTAGTCATTCTTAGTTACAAGTATTGTTACTACATTATAACAAAGTCACAGTACCTAGTGTTGAGAATATTCATGGTTTCTATATTTTCCTCTCATATCCTTGTCAGTGATTATCAGTTCCCTTATTATTGGAAGATGATTTCTTTGCTTAGTAAGCTTATATTGTTTCGTCTGCTGAGTAGTTAGTTTCCTTAGTTCTGTGTCTATTAGGCTGAGGTAAATAGTTTATCATTTCTTGGACATTATCTGTACTGATATACCTAGTTAAGTTGTTTGACAGATGACAACAATCCTTTCTATCCCTGATTTAAAAAGTTATGGGCCCTGTTACCTAAACCAATACAAGAACTCAAAAATCACATTGAGATGAGCTATAATTCTGGATCTGGTCATGGATACGACATCCCTCCTTTGGACAACAACAGGTCTAACTATGACAATTGGAAGTTTAAGATTTCTGCTCTGTTGAGGATGAAGGGTCTGATAGGGATTACTAGAGGGACAGAGAAATGTCCATCTCAGATAGCAGAAGATCCAAAAGATCAAGATGCTGTCACTGTTGCTTTTAACAGGTGGTATACACAGAATGACGAGGCTTTTGGAGAGATTATCATGACATTGAAAAAGGAACCAACTAGAAAGATCAGCCGCTTTGAGATGGCATCAGAGATCTGGAATCATCTGAAAAATTGCTACCAAGGAAAGGGTCAGCATATAGTGGTGTAGCTATTTGTGAATGTATTCAAAGGATATTTTGTTGACACAATCTCGATGAAAGAACAGCTCAGCAACATATGTGAGAAGATCTATAGGCTAAAGGATCTTGGATATAATTTAAAAGATCTCACAATTGTCATGCTTATAATGGTCTTACTGCTGGAATCTTATGTGTCACTCAGGCAACATCTGTACATACAGGACGAAAATACTTTGACCATGGATTTCATCATCAAGCAGATTCTATTAGAAGAGAATGCTTGTGGAAGTACACCACATGTTGTGTTGGTGGGGGATAGGAAAGGCAAGAAGCCTATTCATTAGTTCCAAGGTTCTTCCAATGATGGTGATGCAAAAAAAAAGAACATGAAATGCCATTACTGTAAAAGGAAAGAACACATCAAATCTGAGTGTAGAAAGTTAAAGGCTGATCTCACTTCAGGCAATGTTTCTGACAACAAAAAGAGACAGGAATCTAGAGATCAGAATGCTAAAGTTGCTTTGACCACACAGGAAACCTTAATTAATCTATTTATGGCATGTCAGGGGAAGTCAGATCTGGCTGACAAGTGGATCATCGACTTAGGAGCTATATCGCCAATGACAGCTAGAAAGGACTGGATAACCAATTATATACCTTTTGACATGCCTATCTCTATTGGTTTAGGAAATGACAGTGTCATCAAAGCCATTGGATCAGGATCAATAAGAATCACCATGGATATAGGGAAGGAGTCAAAGATATATGAACTGTGCGATGTCTATTATGTTCCAGACATAGGAGCCAACAACCTACTGTTTATGACCTACATGATGAAGAAAGGATACACTGTGGATTTTGGTGTCAACAATTGTAAGATTAGAAAGGATGGCAATGCAGTTGGAATAGCTGAAAAAAAGCTGGGGTTATGGGTTCTAAAAGACACCACTTCATCACTAGATCATCAGTCTGCTCATATTGCAACAACATTGCTTCATATGTGGTATAAATGTCTTGGACATGCCATGACACGGTCAATCAGAAAGCTGTCAGATCAGTCAATGGTAATGGGCTTGGAAATAACAAATGAAGAGACAACAGACGCTAATGAACATTGCATACCATGCTTGAAAGAGTAGACAACTTGTAATGTAATCCCAAAGAAGTCCAATGTCAAAAACCCCAAAAGGTTGCACAGGGTATTCTCAGATATATGTGGACCTTTTGATGTGAAGGGGTATTCCCAGTGTTGCTATTTTGTGACATTGATAGATGAGTTCTCACACTATGTCTGAGTTAAGCCTATCAGGACAAAAGACGAAGCATCAGGAATCTTGACAGAGTAGATCACACATTTGGAAACTGAGACTGGAGAGAAGGTCAATTTCCTAAGGACAGATGGCAGAGGGGAATACATGGGAGGAGAGTTCTAGAGATGGCTGAAATCTAAGGGAATACACCATGAATTGATGAACCCTAGCACTCCACAAGAAAATGGCATGGCAGAACGGTTGAATTGGATAATACTCGAGATGATAAGGTCGGTGATGTTTGACACAAAGCTGCCAAAGTCATTCTAGACCTTTGCTGTCAATTATTCACAGGAGATATTGAACAGACTACCCACTAGAGCTTTAACTGAGAAAATGACGCTGTTTGAAGCACTCTACAAAAGAAAACCCTCGGTTGCGCACATGCAAATCTTTGGATGTCCAGTATACATACATATATCTAATACAAAGTGAGGAAAACTGAATGCAAAGGCTGTGTCAGGACCATTTGTTGGATTATCTCAAAACAGAAAGGCTTACATAGTTGCCGACAGCCAGAATCTTTTGAAAGTTTACATATCCTGCGATGTGACATTTCTAGAAAGACCAGAAGAGCCTGAACGAGTAAGAATCCAAGTTGTTGATGAAGCACCCCAGCAAGAGCAGTATATTGTCCCTGACGAGACCAAGAAACCTGAGAGCGAAGGCATGGTAGAGAGTCCAAACCTTGTACAAGAGGATGGCAATGAGGAAAAGTTAGAGGATGCTGAGGAACGAACACAGGACGACACACCTGGAGAGCTCCAGTACTCAAAGTGAACAAAATGCCCTCTGATCCAGGACGATAATCCCCATTACTCAATCTCTTCTTACTCATGTCAGAAAGTGCCAGAAGATCTAGATAAGTTTAAGGATTCAGCACTTGTAATGACAGATCCATCGACTTACCAAGAAGCCATGTCAAGACCTGATACCATCTATTAGAAAAAGGCATGTGCCGAAGAGTTGGAGCAGTTTGTCAAACAGAAGCTATTTAGCATAGTGTGCACACCTGTAGGCCAAAAGGTGGTGGGGTGCAAGTGGGTCTTCAAAACAAAAGTTGACAAGAATGGACAGGTGGAGAAGTACAAGGCTAGACTGGTGGCACAGAGGTTCTCACAGATACCCAGGGTAGATTTTGATGAGACCTTTGCACCTGCTACACATCATCAAACCCTGAGAACACTTCTCACACTTGCCAATCGGCACCACTGGTATGTTCATCAAATGGATGTCAAGTCTGCTTTTCTCAATGAAGACTTAGAGAATGAGATCTACATGCGCATTCTCTCTGGTGTGGATTCAGAAGGTGGAACAGTCTGGCTACTTCATAAGGCACTCTATGGGTTAAAGCAGACTTCAAGGGAATGGTACTTAAAGTTGAAAGGGCAGCTGGAGGAACTAGAGTTCAAGAAAAGCAATGCAGATTATGGAATTTTACCAAGAATATCATGGGTAAAATTTTCATGATCGCCATCTATGTCAATGACTTCCTTCTATTCTCATCTAATATTGATGACATCAAGGCTGTCAAGGAAGATCTCAAGAAGCACTTTGAGATGAAGGACTTAGAAGAGGCCAGCTGGATACTGCAGATGAAGATTGAGAGGTTGGACATGAATTTAGTGTCAAGGACACTGTCTATTAGCTAAGAACAATATGTGGAAGCCATTCTGGAGTGGCATGGTATGGCAAATTGCAATCCAGCAAGGACTCCCATGGGAAATGGCATGTAACTCCCTAATCTGACAAAACCCGAAGTCGACATCACTGAATATCAGAGATGTATCAGATCCCTGATGTATTTGATAGTCTGTACATGCCCAGACATTGCTTATTCAGTAGGGGTGCTGTCACATCATGTCGCCTGTCCTGGGAGAATTCACATACAAGCTGTGAAGCGCATCTTCTGCTATCTAAGAGGAACAAGTCATTACAAGCTAGAATTTCGGGCAGAGGATATACTTACTAGAGAACCTGAGGTATATGTTGACTCGGACTGGACAGGGGATCGGACTGACAAGAAGTCCATCTCTGGCTTTGCAATAGTGATGGATAGAGGGGCAGTATTATGGGGTTCAAAGAAGTAGACGTCAGTGTCACTGTCAACTGTCGAGGCTAAGTTTATAGCCACATCGACAGCTGTCAAGGAAATTCTTTGGTAGCGTGCTTTATTTAACTCATTGGGAATGGCATTGACAAACCCCACTCGACTTCTTATTGACAATCAAGGTGCATTAGATCTCATCAGGAATGGACAAATCAATGACAGAACAAAATACATTGATACAAAGTTCCAACATATTTGTGATCGCAAGGAAGCTGATGACATAGCAAGTGAACATGTAGCAACAGATCATCAGATAACAGACATCATGACAAAGGCTTTGGGGACTGAGAAGTTTACATCATTCCAGAGAAGAATTGGGATTACAAAATGAAAAAGATGTTCGACAAGAAGGGGTGTTGAGAATATTCATAGTTTCTATATTTTCCTCTCACATCCTTATCAGTGATTATCAGTTCCCTTATCATTGGAAGATGATTTCTTTGCTTAGTAAGCTTATATTGTTTTGTTTGCTAAGTAATTAGTTTCCTCAGTTCTGTGTCTATCAGGCTAAGGTAAATAGTTTATTATTTCTTGGACATTATCTATACTGATGTACGTAGTTGAGTTGTTTGACAGGTGACGACAACCATTTCTATCCCCGATTTAAAACCTAGTTAGGATAAATACAAACCAAAAAGAGAAGAAAACAGCAAGTTCTCTCTTTCTGTATTTCCTTTGTAAAAACTTTACTCTGAGGAATCGGTACTCTTACTTGTTTTAGGACAACCTCAAGGGTGCTACTCAAAGTCTTGTTGACATCTCTCCTCTGATATAACTTCACTGAAAACCTTAACTGGATCCTTTAACAAAGAGCGCAAAGATATCAAGTGTTAAATATAGGCTTTAAGTTGAAATGCATATTCAACTGTAAGATCTAGAGTCTTAACAGCTCCAGTCCTCTTACATATACTTTGCAGTCTTTTAGTGTCATGTTAGGCACCAATTCAATAGCATGGTTTTATTTGGATTGGTCTGGTAATTTTTTGAATACAGCCTTTTTGAACACTTGATTGTTGAAGTCTTTATATTCTTTAGGTATATCTCCTCCTATTTCTTCCATGCTCTCGCTTCTACTTCTAATATTCAACTCTTCTTTTCTCTATGCTTCTTCTTCTAAGTTGACAAATAACACCTTCTTTTCCTCTTCTATTGTATTTTCTTCTGGTTCTTTAGGTACATATATTCTCCTATACTATTGTCAACAATTCTGTAGACTTATGAAGGAATCTTTCTAGTTAATAGATAGATTGTGTTTTTGTAACCAATTGTATTCTAGGAATAGATTGTGGTTTCCAAGATTTATTACTGACAGTTGGATCAATTCTTGATAATTGTCGATGGTCATGTTCATTTCAACAACCTCTATAAAGCTTCTATCTCTATTTGTGGAGCCGTCAGCATTATAGCAGGTAATTGAAAACAATAATTTGTGGATGTCAATATTATTTTCCTTCATGAATTTCTGGCTTATACTTGAGCTTGAGCTTCCTGAGTCAACCAATGCCTGTTTGCAGAACATTTTGTAAGTGTCTGTTGTTGATAGTTTAACTCAAACATTTAGTTGCTTATCTTTTATTTTCCTAAGTACTGAGGGTCCTTCTAATGCTTTTAGGGTATAACTTTGTCATCTATCATCTTGTTTAGTTCCTCTAGTTTTTCTTTTGTGTATTCTTCTGCCCTTGAGCTGTGAGCCCAGACCTTCAATATCTCCAAAGCTTCTTCTTCATTGTTCCACTGGATTTTTTGAGCCACCCATTTGGCTAAATAACCCTAATCAGACTTGTATTTCTCTGCACCAAGATAATCCAAAAACTCTTTTATTGACTCATCAGGTAATTGAATTTTTGAATTTATGAAGGCAGGTAAGTCTGTCACAAACTTCATTTGGCCATATCTCCATCAATTCTTCAACAATTCTCACAGTCTCAATGACTATGAAAAGCCCTCAAAAAAACCTTTCAATCTATGCCAGTCAAGTCTCAAGGCAGCCAATATTGGCTGAGATATCAGGCAGATCAACTGGTAACCATCATAGTACTGTTTATTAAATTACCAATATCTCAGAAACCACCACAATAGATGCTTCAGTTCTAGGCTCATCAGAAGCCCTCTTCATATTGCTCAGAATGAGCCTAAAACAACCTCAAGGCAATTAATATCAGTGGAGATATGAAGGTCTCAATGTTTGCACATGGACTTCATTAATTACCTATAGATAGTCATCTGTTCTTTTCTTAGAACAAAGGACAGCCTCCATAAGGTTAAGTTATTGCTATTTATAGTACAAAGGCACTACCATATGTAGAACAATAGGTAGTAGCATGTAATGATCTGTCCTAGTGCACAGACTATTACAATTATGTATATAAGGACTCATAGTCTGAGGATTAGACCTCAGACTTAATAACATCTCTTGTTGCTTGTCTAACTCTACCTATAAGCAATTTTGAATCTATATTTCACAAAACAAGTAAGTGACCTTTTGTAATAAAGTCAGTGCTTACTCTTTGCCTAGGGAAAAATCCTCTCTTGCCTCTTCAGCAATTCTTACTTCTTCTCTTCTTTCTTTCCTTAGTTTGGAGCACCTTGCAGCAAAATAATCTGTTTCTCCACAATTATAACATCTTCTTATCTCTCTGCACTTGTCTACTTCCATCACATTGGGGTCTCACCTTAGAATATCCAAAACTGGTTTCTTCCTCCCATTTCTGTAAGGGGACATCTAGGGTTGTGCTTAGTGAGTTCTAAGGGTCTGTTCTATTAATGGCCCAGTGACAGATTGTGTATCGCACTCCCATTGTTCCTGACTCTTCCTGTCTATGTCATGTAGTGTGATGCCTATTATTAGTTGTTCTAGGACATTCTGTGATTATAGGTCGGTTGCTATAGTGTTGTGTACCTGACTATCTAGTGTAGTATATATACTAGCAAGTGTGTGTAGATATATCCCCACTTGAATCTCAAACTAGCTTCCGGGACTATCTACTAGCTTAAGGAGTGATCGCCTACTGAGTGGTTCTCTTACAATTTCCCAAATTCTCCAAGCTTTTTCTTCCTCCAAATTCCTTAATCACTTTTTTTCTTGATCTCTTGAAACTCAATGCTTTTTTGTACCAATCATCTAACGAGTCTGAATTCCTTAATTGACTAACTATCATACTCACACCCTTACATGACACCATCATTATTCTCTTGTAATTTCCTTACCCATTCCAGAATCCACAAGTAACTTTATAACACCAGTTTATTAGGCAATCATTCTGTTTTATGTCCTTAGTCTAGTTTTCCAATAAGCAACTTTAGTCAACCATCCATTTGCACCCCCTAGTTCATCAGGCTTGACACCAACCTTAACTAGTTTTCATGCCAGTACTAGGTAGATTCCTTTCTTGAATAATTCTACTAATTGTAAGGGCAACTGGGCACAAGACTCCAGAAGAATCCTCAGTTAATATTACAGTTTGCAATTATGATACAACTCACCTCCAGGAGAATCCTCAGAGATTAGGATGAGGCTCCTGAAGGGATGTTCTACATTATATACTAGGTTTACATTCTAAGTGTCAGGGTCTCTGTGATTGGAGCTATACTAGTGTGTTTAAGTATTACTTTAGTAATACTTGAACAGACTTAGATCACTCCTGAGTATCATTATGCAGTTCCAGGGTGGAAATAGAGCTATCCCCTTATACTAATGCTACTTTATTGTAACCAGAGAGCTCTTTCTAGGTTACGAATTCAGACCAGAAATCTTTGAGTAATCAGTTCCCTTGCTTTAACTTGGTCAGTTTTTTGATCGCATGGGTTTGTATTTCTGTTAATATAAAAAACTGTGCCATTTCATTAGCTATCTTTTCCCAAGTCTTGAAGGGAGGCTTGTTGGTCATGGTTGATATATCAAGTTCTTTATTAGTCCTCTTTCATTCCTTTTGAAAAGGTAGAAACTTCCTGATTTAAGTATCTGCCTATTGTTGGACCCAATTGTCTTTTTCTCCTTTGATCTTTCCTAAAACTACTATGATCCTCTCCTATTCTTTCAAGATATCGTTGCTTTGGAAAAATAATATCATTCTTTGGTACCAAGCCCTTACTTTGTCTGGGTTTCCTTCAAAGTCATCAGGTTTCTTTATTCTTTGTTTGGTAGGTTTGTTAGAGAAGTCCTTTTTAACTTCTTTTATGAAGTTCTGTATACTAGTGGCATAGTCATCCTTGGTTTTGGTCTTTAAGTCTTTCCAGGTGTTAGATAAGGAGTTGAAGAAGAAGGTTATAATAGTTATTAAAAATGTAGTAAAGAGGCTGTTATCACTAGAGGTTTTCCTGTTTTCTTTTTAAATTGGAGTTTCCCAACTACTGTCTAAGTAGTGGTGAAGATAAAAGTTTAAATAAAATAAGATGTGTGATCTCCTAAGAAAAGCACTCTAGTTGACACTATTGTTATGCCAGATAGCTGTTTAGGTAATAAAAGTGACATTTTTCACCATAATAATGAGAATAACCAGCTTAAGAGACAAGTTCAGCCCCCTAGAGATGTTTCTTAGATGCTTAGTCATGAACTCAAGCATAAAGCATACCACTTGAGTAGCAGAGTAGTGGCTGTAACCACTACTACAGAAACCTTATAAAGATTATCCAGAGAATTTCATAACAGATTTATAACAGAAATTTCCTTTAGAGTGCTTGTTACTGATGGGCTGTGATAGCTCTTAGTGATCACTCTAGGTGGATGTTCAGGAAGAACTCGATAGAGTTCTCTATTGGATTGAGCTACTACTTTATACTACTTTACAAGATTTGCTTACTTAAGTTCCCACACTATTTATATCTTGACCCCATTGTGCATCTTGATGTTGTGGATCAGATGTTCAAATGCACAGGAAATTACTTCCTTCTTGGAGCTCTCATAACAGTGCTCTTGAGAGCAGAAAGAACCTTAGAAGATGTTTTCTAACAGAATGATGTCATATCTCAGCAGCAGTTACTTATTTATAATGCCTAGGTTACCATCAGAGCAGGGCCATCATCACTGATGGCTAATTATAGCAAGAACTAGTAAGACGAGTCCTCTTGAGAGCTACTATTACAAAAGGTCACTTACTTGTTTTGTGATGGGTTGGAATATAGATTCAAAAAGCTTATAAGCAGAGTTAGACAAGTGACAAAATATATTGTTAAGTCTGAGGTCTAATCCTCAGACAGGAAGTCCTTATATATAGAAAAGTAATAGTCTGTGTACTAGGACAGATTATCACATGCTACT
>Ga0153996_1001291_pt1 | contig 10287 bp, 5 predicted proteins | sample TSNC080MetaG_FD_104728 | JGI IMG/M metagenome (GOLD analysis project Ga0153996, IMG submission 104728) | Attine ant fungus gardens microbial communities from North Carolina, USA - TSNC080 MetaG | ecosystem: Host-associated > Fungi > Mycelium > Unclassified | place: USA: North Carolina, Lumber... | reverse complement strand
GCGCTTCATATCGCAGATTATGACCAGTAAATCCCCTGTTCGGTCTGCCGAGGACATTGACGAAACCTCCCTCTCCTATGCCGAGATTAAGGCATTGGCTACAGGCAATCCCCATATTAAGGAAAAGATGGATTTAGATGTGGAGGTGGCACGGCTGAAAATGCTCAAGGGCAATCACCTGAGCCAGAAATATGCACTGGAGGATCAGGTGATCAAGCATTTCCCCCGGCAGATTAAACAGGCGGAGGAACGCATTACTGGATATAAGGCGGATATTGAGGTTGTAAGTACGAACACGCCTGTTGATAAAGAGAATTTTCCGACCATGACCATTCACGGCGTTATCCATGCCGAAAAAGCCGAAGCTGGCAAGGCCATCATTGAAGCCTGCAAAAAAATGACCTCCCCTGATCCCGTTCCATTGGGGAAATACCGGGGCTTTCAGATGGAGCTATCCTTTGATACCTTTGCCAAAGAGTACCGCATCACGTTGAAAAATGAACTCAGCCATATGGTATCTCTCGGCAGTGATATTCACGGAAATATTACCCGTCTGGATAACGCCCTTGAGGGCTGCGCCGCGAAGCTGATCACCTGTGAGGAACAGCTTGAAAACACAAAAACTCAGTTTGAGAATGCCAAGATTGAAGCACAGCAACCATTTTTGCAGGAGGAAGCCTTGCAGGAAAAATCGAAGCGTCTGGATGAACTTAATATCTTGCTCAACATGGATGAGAAAGACCATGAGCTGATCGACGGCGAGCCGGATATCGGCGATGACGAGCCGAAAAGAGAGAAGGGCATGGAACGGTAGATTTGCACCTTTGTCAATGCTTTTGCATGAGCGTATCATGTAAGGCAAATAAAATTGAGGAGGCGCTTTTGATGGATATAAACGATACGTTCCATACTTCATATATGGCTCTGATTAGGCGGATAGGCGACATATTCCATGAGGTGGACAATGGGATTGTGATGGACTTGCTTGATAGTGATGAGGAATATGCTGCCATGCGGAAGAAAATCCTAGACTATCAGGAAAAGTACCCTTATATTGTAAAGTTAATGGATGTGGATAAGGAAATATCCCTGACTGCGGAGGGACATAAAATGTTCCTCCAATACCATGACTTGTATCAGGAGATTGAAAATGTGGAATGGCAGAAAATCTATTTCCACGGGCATCCAGATTGCTTTGCCTATCTCAAACGGATAGGCGTGATTTAAAAGAGTTGTTTCATAATTATTGCAAGGCGGTGTCGATGATTGTCAATACCGCCTTAAATATGTTGAAGGATAGTGTAATTTGGTATATAATAATTAATAGATTGTGAAAATAGTTGTGATTATTATGTAATTCTCGGTGGACTTCGCTAATTGCGCTATTAGCAATAATGGGAAGTTCGAAAAACTGTATTTATGTGGCTATCAACTATGAACGAAGCAATAATAATTATCTTTATTTTGCAAAATCATTATTTGAATCTGGAGGTTTACAGGAGGCAAGACAATGAGCTATTTTGCGGATCAATACAGCAATCTACAATATCCACAAGCATACACAGAGCCTAGCTCTGAACAAATTGGTTTACGAAATGCACAGATTGGTGCAATTCATGCAGTTGCTTCCCATGCTACACTCGAAAGTAATGCACCAACAGTTATTGTAATGCCGACCGGCAGTGGTAAAACGGCTGTGTTAATGATGGCTCCTTATGTTTTACGGAAGAATAAGGTATTGATTGTAACTCCCAGTGCAATGGTGAGAGGCCAAATTTTTGAAGATTATAAGGAACTAAAAACATTAAAGAAAATTGGCGTATTCGCAACCGAAGTGCAAAATCCAATTGTATTTGAAACTTCACATAAGTATCCTGCAGAAGAAGCCTCACAATATAAGTATAACAAAAGCATAAATGAATCAGATATAGTTGTCGTAACTCATAAAGTTGCTGCTACAATTTCGGAAGTGAATATTAGTAATGCCTTCGATTATATCATGATAGACGAAGCGCACCATGTCCCGGCTACAACATGGCAAAAGATATTACGTAACATGGAACATGCCAATTCCTTACTTGTGACTGCCACACCATTTAGATTAGATAACAAAGAAATCAAGGGTGACTATGTATATAATTACCCTTTGTCGAAAGCATATAGAGATGGCATTTTCGGTGAGATTGTGTATATTCCAATCGAAGAGGCTCCGGATAAAGATAAGCTGATAGCATTAGAAACAGAGCGCGTATTCCTAAATGATAAAGAGCTAGGGTATAAGCATTGCTTAATGGTACGAACTAACACTAATAAGAAAGCAAAGGGCTTAGAGAAGCTGTATAGAGAAAATACGACGCTTCGATTGAAACGTATAGACAGTACCATGTCATATGCTACAATGAAAAGAGCCATTAAGCAAATGAAAAGCAGTGCATTAGATGGTGTCATTTGTGTAAATATGCTCGGTGAAGGAGTTGATTTCCCTAATCTGAAAATTGCAGCAATTCATGAACCTCACAAATCCTTAGCAAACACATTACAATTTATAGGCAGATTTGCGAGAACCAACGCAGAAAACATTGGTGAAGCAAAGTTTATTGCCATGAATAATGGTTCACTTAAAATAGAAAATCGTGAATTGTATTCCGCTGATGCTGTTTGGCAAGACATGATAATTAACATGTCGGAAAATAAGATTATCGCTGATTTGGAGGGGAGCGAAACAATAAAGCAATTCACGAGACCCGAAGCTGAGAATGATGCGCAGCTTTCGTTACACAATGTAAGACCTAATTGCCATGCGAAAATCTACAAGGTCGATAGTTTTAATATTGATGCAGACTTTCCTGAAATGTGTCGCGTAGAAAACAGGGTATATAGAAACAAAAAAAACAATACCATTGTTGGTATCTCATATGTTAAAGAATCTCCGCTTTGGCTTGAAGGAAATCAGATAAGCAATCTGGATGTTCATTTATTCATCGTACACTTTCAGAAAGAGGCGGGGTTGCTTTACATTTATTCGCAAGATAAAAGCGAATATGTTTATGATTCTATTGTTGAGTCGTTTACAACTGATTATCAGAAATTACCTAGAAATGAAATGAATAAAGTTTTAGGTGAATTGCAGAATTATGAGTTTTTTAATACTGGTATGCAAAATAGATATGCAGAAGCAGGTGAATCTTACAGAATAATAGCTGGCTCAAATACGGCAGCTTCTATTGACGAGACAACGGGAAAGATGGTTTCAGCTGGACATGCTTTTTGTAAGGCACGAAAAGGCGACAAGGAGATTACCATCGGCTATAGTAGTGGTTCGAAAATTTGGAGTAGCTCATATTATTCAATACCAGATTACATATCTTGGTGTGATGAAAATGGAAGGAAGATTGTGAATAATACTCTTGTTGTAAAAACGGGCACTAACTACGATTTACTTCCAGTTCCTAAAAAAAATATAAAGTATCCATCTAATACAATGTTCTGCTTTTTATCGGAGAAAACGTATTTTTCGCCTCCATTGATAAAAATTGATGGTCAACCAAACGAACATTTCTTGGTCACAGATTTGGATATTAAGATTGTAGAAGTCAAAGATGATTATCTTTCGATTGAGGCAACAGAGGGAAATGTCTCTGAGAAACTAATCTGTGATTTAGAAGGAAAGTACAGTACGGCCGATGAAAAATTTGTTGTTCGAGATGGAAGAACTCAGGTCCCGCTTGCTAGATATTTGACTTCACATCCCTTGATATACAAAACAACTGATGACACGGTGATAAATGGAGCAGAGATATTTACTGGAGATAAAGACGCAATTGTGTTTTTATCAGAGCATATTACAGTGATTGATTGGGGTTCCCTAGGAACTAATATCAATAATGAATGCTCAAAAACAACTAAAAAAGGAAAATCAATACAAACTGTTTTAAAAGAACTTCTTGTTGCTGACACCTCATTTTCACATATTGTATTTGATCATGGCTCAGGTGAAATGGCAGATTTCGTTACTTTCTGTGATACTGATTCTTCCAATATAATAAATGTGAATATGTATCATGTAAAGGCAATGAAAGGTGCTGGATACAATGCAAACGTCAAGGATGTTTATGAAGTTTCACAACAAGCGATAAAATCAACAGTTTGGATTAAAGATAAAAATATTCTGTTGGACAAGATTATTATGAGGATTCGAAATAGTTCTGATCCAAATAGGAAATTTATTAAAGGAGATCTGAATTCACTCAAAATCTTAATGAGAGGGAACAAAAAGATGGAGGTTACAATTTATATCGTGCAACCTGCAATTAGCAAGAAAAAAGATATCCCAGATAAAATTGGAGAGATTCTTGCAGCTGCGACACACTATATTAAACGAAGTGGAAGAGCTAAGGAACTGAAAATTTGGGGAAGCCTTTGACAACTGATAACCAACATAGGAAGGAGAATAAGCACGAATACTACTTCCAATTATATTTAACGACATATAGAACAACTTAGCAATAATGGGAAGTTGAGTTTGCGACCTCTGAATAATGATAAATAAACGATATGGAGAGAAAGATATGAAATCCATTATTAATATAATAAAGGCTAAGTTGTCTTTCAAAAGACAGAAAAAGAAAGCTGAAACAGAATATACAGATTTAGCTCCTATTGACAAAATTGAAAATGGTGCTGAGTATCTGAATGCTTTGGAATGGGCCCTAAGTAACAAAAGAGTAAAAAATATAGCTCTTGCCGGTCCTTATGGTTCAGGTAAAAGCAGTATTATTGAGACTTATTTAAAGCAACACCCGATGGTGAAAAAAAAGTCTCTTCGTGTATCAATGGCAACATTTGTTGAGAATGTCGTTGACAAGAATGGAATACCTCAAAAAATTGATATTGAGCAAAACGAAATTGAGCTTGGAATTCTTAAGCAGCTTTTTTATAAAGTGGACTATAAAAAGATTCCGCAAAGCAGATATAGAAAGCTCCATAAAATCGGATGGAAACACATCTGGGGATGCTTGATTGGTTTGAGCATTATAATCTTTTTGATGGTATACATTTTTCTCCCTGAGATATTTAATTCTACTATAGACAAAATTGTTACAGCGGGCTCTTCTATTAGAGTCTCCTATAGAGATTCCTTGATATTGTTCGGAACTCTCGTTTTAGGAATACTTGCAGTTCTTGCTGTTATGTATCGTTCGATTTTATCTCATTTCAAAGTAAAAGAGATAAAGCTCCCAATAGATGCTACTGTAAAAAGTGGAGAAGACTTAAATGAAACTATTTTCGATAAGTATATGGATGAAATCATCTATTTCTTTGAAGAAACAAAATATTGCTTTGTATTTTTTGAAGACCTTGACCGTTTGGAAGATTCTTCGATATTTGTTCATCTTCGTGAATTAAATACATTGTTAAACAATTATGATGTTATAAAAAGACCGATTGTATTTGTGTATTCTGTTAAGGATGATATTTTTTCCGACACCGACAGAACAAAGTTTTTTGAGTTCATTGTCCCCGTGATACCAATCATCAACTCAACAAATTCTGGAGAAATTCTTTTAGAAAAACTTGATGATTCAAATAAGATTGGGATAAATCATGATGTATCCCAAAGTTTTGTATTGGATGTTTCTCCATATATATCGGATATGAGAATCCTTCAAAACATTTATAATGAATTCATTGTTTACAAAAAAACTCTCCGTACAGAACAGGGACTAAAGTTGTTAGATGAGCCAATGATGGCTCTGATTGTTTTTAAAAATCTCTATCCTCGTGATTTTGCTGATATTCAGATAGAGCAAGGAGTTATCAAACAGGCATTTACTGATAAGCAAAAGTATTTGCGGCTGAAGCAGGATGCAATTCGGAGCGAAATAGATGAATCAGAAAAAGTGTTGGAGGGAATACAGTCTGAAGCACTTAAAAACATTAGTGAATTGAAAATTTCGTTATTGTGTGAAATAACAAATTGGCGGGGCATGGCCACTCAAACTACGCCCAACAGAGGTTCCGCTGCTAATACAAGTACGGTCATTCAAAACGATTTTGACTTATCAACGTGGAGCAATTCAGACCAATGCTCAGGCTATTATTATACCTGGAGCGGAAATGGAGGGTATTCGTTCTCCTGTGACGGGTTTTCAGAGATATGTGCATCTTACTTTAAACGAGAAAAAAGAATTAAGTTGGTTGAAGAAAGCCGTATTGCAGAAGAACAGAGAAAAGTTGAAAAACTTAATCTAGAGCTTCAAGATATTTCTGGTTGGTCACTGAAACGACTCATCGAACAATTTGGTTCTGATGAAGTATTGTCTGACCAAGTGCAAAAGAATAAACTGCTGGTCTTTTTGCTCCGAAGAGGTTATACCGATGAAAAGTATGTGAACTATATCAACTATTTCAAAGGCAATACTGTTACTAAGGAGGACATGAATTTTATTCTTTCAGTAAAAAATGTGGAGCCGCAGGCTTTTAACTACGGCCTGACCAAAACCTCTATGGTAGCTCAACGATTACAAATATATGAGTTTGGGCAAAAAGCAATATATAATTTTAATCTTCTGGAATGCATACTGGCTTCTGATGACCATAGCGATAAACTAAACACTTTCATAAAGCAGTTAGCTGACGAGACTGAGCGGAGTTGGAAGTTTATTGATGAGTTTGTAGATTTGACAAAGCATCAAAGTTATTTCATCAAATTGCTCGCTTCTGCTTGGCCTAATATGTGGGGATATATAGCAAAAAACGCAGTGTTAACCTACGAAAGAAGAATCAACTACCTTGCGCTGCTGATTTCAAACGTAGATATTGAAGCAATTATTTCAATGAATGATAATAATGAAATGAGTGGCTTCATTGAGCAAAATGAAGATATCCTTCAACAATTAACTTCCGTAGAGAATAATAAAGTTATTGCTGTAATTAAAGCCATTCATGTAATGTTTAGAAAGGTTTCAATAAAGAATGTGCCAGAAGATGTGCTTGATTATATATTCGACAATAATTGCTACGAACTGAATCCTCTTATGATTCAGTATATTGTGGAATACAAAAACAAAAACCTAGTTCATGGTTTGGCATCTAAAAATTATACGACAATTATCAAGCTTGGCTATGCCCCTCTAATTAAATATGTTAGAGAAAATCTTACGCATTATATTGAAACAATTGCTTTGGCTGAAGAACGTATTTTTGATGAAGAGGAGCAGATTCTTGACTTGTTAGGGCGTAGCATTGATAATCAAGTTCTGTGTATTGAGATAATTGGGCATGAAGAATTCTGCATAGCCGATATCACATGCTGTTGTAGTGACCAAATAGCCGAAAAGAAAACTGCTGTAAAAGACCTGTGGGATGCCTTGATGAAAAACGACAAGATTCTTCCCACATGGGAAAATGTAAATAGATACTGGTCGGTGTTCAAATTCAATCAGAATTTACTGACTTTTATGGAAAGTCACATTGAAGATTTAGCAAGTGTTGATAGTCAGTGTATTAGTGTTGATTTCATTCGAGGATTTATTAGTACAGAGATGGCTGATGGAACATTTAAAATCCTATTGCCATGTATCCGGATGGATAATTTTGATATTGCTTTGGACTCTATTGCCGAGAGCAAAGTATCTATTATGATTGGCTACAAATATTTTGATTTTACGGTTGCCCGCTATGAAGAGATTAAAAAATCATTTCCGGATTTGTGCGTAGAGTTTATTTTGCAAAATCAAGCTGATTACATTGAAGTAATTGATAATATTCAGATGGATTCTAATCTTCTTGAAAATCTGTTGTTCAGCAATAAGATTGAGGCAAATATAACTCAAACACTTCTTTATACTTATAGTACCGAGTATATGACCAACAAAATTGCGGGAAATTTGCACGCAATGGGATTAACCATGAATTTGGAAATTTTCAATGCTGCTTGGAGATGTCTTGATGAATCTGGTAAGCAAAACTTGATGCTAGAACATTTGGAGCTTTTAGATGCCGATGCTATACATTCCTGTTTTACTGAACTAGAGAAATGGTATTCGGATTTTCTTGACCGAAGCAAACAGCATGGTGTTAAGCTTGCGAACACACCAGAAAATCAGAAATTGGCTGAGCGATTAAAAGTGGTTGATTATATTACAAGCTATCAAAAGATTGAAAAAAAAGAATATGATTCTGTGACAGAAGCAGAAAGGGTCAGGACAGTTATTTTATGCAGAGTTAAAATGATTAAGTAGGGAAAAACAATAATGGTGCAACTTCTGCTAATGTTTAATATCGTCTATGCAGCCAACTGCACTTAATCTTTAAATATAGGAATATGTTTACATAGCCGATTGATTTTCGTTTGAAAATCAGTCGGCTTATTTCATTTCTGGAGGTGATGAATAATGCCATATATCGAACCGGAGGTAATACTGGAAGCAAAAAAAATGGACTTGTTGACCTATCTTCAAAACTATGAGCCGCAAGAGCTTGTCCATGTATCGGGTAACGTCTACTGCACAAAAACCCACGACAGCCTGCGGATCTCCAATGGTCTATGGTGCTGGTATTCGCAAGGAATCGGTGCCCGGTCAGCATTGGATTATCTGATCAAGGTAAACGGGTACTCCTTTCTGGAAGCAGTGGAGCAAATCATAGGGCGGGCGGCTGTAAGGCCGCCTGTTTTCATACCCGCTAAAAAAGAAAGAGAGAAAATCCTGCTCCTGCCGCCTGCATATGACAGCACCGATATCGTGACAGCCTATCTCACAGGGCGCGGCGTTGACGCTGGCATTATCCGCTTCTGCATCGAAACAGGCCGAATTTATGAGAGCCACAATTATGTGGAGGAAAGCGGGAAGACCTATGTAAACGCCGTGTTTGTCGGATTTGACAAGACAGGCAATCAGAAGTATGCCACACTGCGCGGAATCGGAACGGATTTCAAGGGCGAGGCCACGGGCAGCGATAAGCACTACTCTTTCGCTATTCCCGCAAGTCAACCGTGCAGCACTGTCCATCTTTTTGAGAGTGCCGTGGATTTAATTTCATATGCAACATTATTGAAGTTGAAGGGCAGGGATTTCAAGAGTGAAAACCTGCTGTCCCTTGCGGGCGTTTACCAGCCAAAAAAGCAGATTGAGGAAAGCAAAGTACCCGCCGCCCTCACACAGTTTTTACAGGATCATCCCCATGTGAAAAAGGTTGCCCTGCATTTGGACAACGATTATGCGGGGCGGCTGGCGGCAAAGGCGATTATGACCGTGCTGCCAAAAGAGTATGAATCAGTAAACAGCCCACCACCATGCGGAAAGGATTGTAACAGCTTTCTTTGCATACGTTTGGGGTTGGCGGTTACAAAAACAACGGAAAGGAACGAACGCTGATTTCTCTTTTTAGCGGGTAATTGAAATACCGGTATCCATAAATACGCAAGGGGTGAAGTAACGGATGCACTATCTTACCAAGCACTGAATAATGATAGCATTCGCCATCATTATTCGCTTGTTAGGGGCAAGGCTGCCCCTAAAACCCCATCTGGAAAGGGTGATGTTATTGCTTAAAAGGAATGTGCAAATTATTGTGCGGTTGACAGATGAAGAATGTATGAAGTTTAAAAGTAAGGTAAAAAAGACCGGCCTTTCACAAGCGGCATATCTTCGATGTTTGTTTTCAGGCCATGTGCCAAGGGAGAAACCGGACGAACAATTTTATGCCGCCATGCGGGAAATGAGCGCCATCGGCAACAACCTCAACCAGATCGCGCGCAAGGCTGCCATACTGGGATTTATCGACGCCCCCTACTATAAAAGGGAAGCCGAGAAATGGAACGCTTTCCGTCTGGATGTCAAACGGAAATTTTTAGAGCCTGAAAAATTGGAAAGCAATGATCGGAGGATAGAATGACGTGGCCACAACTAAAATATGGGATATCAAGGGCTGGATCGGCAAGGTGGTCATCTATGTGGAGAATCCGGAGAAAACCGAAAACCCCGGTAGCCTCACGAATGAACACATGACAGACTTGCAGCTCCAGCATATGGAGGATGTAATGGAATACGCCATGACCGACGAGCGTGCGGCGGGACTTAACCATGTTATTGAATATGCCACCGACGGTCATAAGACAGAAAAACAGTTTTTTGTCTCCGCTCTTAACTGCTCCCCTGAAACCGCCCGGCAGGAAATGATGCTGACCAAAAAACAGTATGAGAAAATGGACGGCATCACGGCATTCCACGGCTACCAGAGCTTCAAGCCGGGCGAGGTCACGCCGGATACCGCCCATGAGATCGG
>Ga0153996_1001288_pt1 | contig 10305 bp, 16 predicted proteins | sample TSNC080MetaG_FD_104728 | JGI IMG/M metagenome (GOLD analysis project Ga0153996, IMG submission 104728) | Attine ant fungus gardens microbial communities from North Carolina, USA - TSNC080 MetaG | ecosystem: Host-associated > Fungi > Mycelium > Unclassified | place: USA: North Carolina, Lumber... | reverse complement strand
TAGGCTCATTCTGAGCGGTATGAAGAGGGCTTCTCTGATGCCTAAAAGCGAAGCTTAGATCGTGGCGGTTTCCGAGATATTGGCGATTTAATAAACGGTACCATGGTGGTTACCAGTTGATCTTCCTAATATCTCGGCCATTACTGATCGCCTCGAGACGTGACTGGTACCGATAGAAAGGTCTTTTCAAGGGCTTTCCGTAGCCATTGAGACCGTGAGAATCGATGGAGAATTGATGGAGATATGGCCGAATGAAGTTTGTGACACCTCTCTGGTTCCCTTGACAAATTTCTCTCAGGATGTCTTGCTCCAGTCCCTCCATCTGGACTCCTTCGAGAGCTCGGATTACCAAGAGCTCTGGTTGTAGAAGGACTACATCTTTGTTACCGGAGGCTCTCTTGCCATGGTCTGGCCTCCGTGATAACACGTCAGGCTTCCTTATGTAATGTCCTAGACAGTAGATCAACTTGAAGTCGAAGCAGACTAAGTACAGGGACCAGCAAGCCTGGCGATAGTTGAGTTTCTTAGCTGTCATAAAGTACTCTAGGTTCTTGTAGTCTGTCCAGACCTTTACTGGATATTGGGCTCCCTCTAAGAAATACCTCCACTCTTCCAGTGCATGGATGATAGTGAGCATCTCCTTGTCGTGAATCTCGTAATTGTACTCCACCGGAGACAGGGACTTGCTGTAAAAGGCCACTGGGTACCACTTCTCTTCTCCAGGTAGTTGCTGAGAAAGGACAGCTCCAGAGGCAAAGTCTGAACTGTCAGCCTCAATATGAAAGGGTTCTGAGTCCTGGGGTGATACCAAGACCAGAGCAGTGGTCACCGCTATCTTAAGACATTCAAAGGCTTCCTATTCTTTGGTATCCCAGTTCCAAGCTCAGTCAGAACACGTGAGGTCAAAGAGAGGTCTGGCTATGGTTGAGAAATCTTGGATAAAGTGATGGTAGAAGTTGACAAAGCCTATGAAAGCCTGCATATTAGTCTGGTTCTCTGGAATGGGCTAATCACGGACTCCAGTGACTTTAACTGGGTCCATCGCAATCTTATTTTCCAAGATGACCAGTCCAAGGTATTCAATTTCCTTCTGATAGAACTCACATTTCTTTGGGCAAAAGAATAACTTGTGTTCTGCCAGTACTTCCAAGATCTTCCAGACTGCTCATTTGTGCTCCTCTTCTATCCTCGTAAAGATCAGAATATCGTCCAAGTATACTACTATGATCTCTTCAGCTATGAGGGTTCTGAAAATGTCGTTCATCATAGTTTGAGAGATAGCAGGGCTGTTGGTCACTCCAAAGAACATCACGAGGGGTTCAAAGAGGCTGTGATTGGTGTGGAAGGCTGCCTTCCATTTATCTCCAGGCTTGATGCATACATTGTTGAAACCCCATTGGACATCAAGTTTTATGAAGTACTTGGCTTTGCAGAGCTGGAAGACAAGTTCAGAGATGAGGGGGATGGGGTATTTGTTCTTGATGGTTACAATGTTCAGCACGCGATAGTCTTGGACCAGCTAGAGCAAACTATCTTTTTTATTAATGAAGAACACAGGGGCTGCTATAGGGGATTTGAAAGGTCAGATTTATCCAGTACACAAGTTTTCCTCTAAGAAAGCGTTTAGCTTAGCCTGTTCCAATGGAGATAAGGAATAGACTTTCGATGACTTAGGTTCTGCTCCAGGGATCAGTTTAATAGCGTGATCCCATTTGCAGTGCTCTGGCAGTATGTCAAAGTCCTTCTTAGCAAACACAGATTGGAACTCTGTGATATAGGTGGGCAATGGAGTGGTAGCAGCAAGTGTCTCCTTACTGCATCTGGCTTCCTTTGCGAGACATTGGGAGGTTATAGCTGTGGCTTAGAAGTCGACCTCAGTAAGCTCCAGGAAAATATGTGTAAGGAACAATCAGTCTCTGAGCCCCCAGTCAGGGCTATATGTTTGCGAAGGCGTTTCTTCGAGCTCTAGCTCTTTTTGGAAAAGAGGCATGGGTCCATCATGACATAATTGAAGGGCTCGGAGTTCAGTCCTCTTCTGGTGGGTCTGTTCCTTCCATAGAATGCATCTTTCTTTATACTGGAGAGGGCAACGGATCATTTCGACTTTTCCTTTTTCCCAGTCAACCTTGGAGTTGTGGTCCTTGAGCCAGTTGTAGCCTAGGATCAGACTCTGTTTCCCAAGTCTGGAGACGGCCAAAAGTATTCTTTCGGAGTGAGTCTTGTAATAGAGAAGCATGTTTACGACCTCAGAGATCTATCCTATCTTGTTGGAGGAACTATCGACATTGAAAACTGGAATGTTGTGTGAGAGGGTCTAAGTGTTTATTCCTTTTGAACAGACAAAGTCCCTGTCAATGAAGCTTCTAGTTACTCCACTGTCCAAAAAGGCTTTGACGGAGTGGAGTTCACTTGTGTCCATAGTTCTGATTTTCACTAACAGGAGTAAGGAAGTTTCTTGTGTATCCAAGGCACTGATTGAGAGGAGCTTGGGCAGTCTCCTCTCCCACTTGGGTTTACAGAGTGGAGCTAAGACCAGGGGGGTGAGAGATGGTGCATCTACTAGTTCACTGTCAATTGTATTGGGGTTTTCTATAGTCAATACAGTGAACTTATTTACTGGCAACCGGGGTATACTTATTGCTGGTCACACTATGCAAAATCCTCTTCCTTTTCTGGGGGATAAGACTCTTCAATCGGAACTACATCTTTCAATGCTAATAAATCTTCAATCAGCTCCTCCTGTTATTCTGTGGTAAACTGACAGATGTCTATGTGATGAGAACAGTCTCGGACTAAGTGATTTGTGTCTCTGTATTGGTAACATCCTCGCAGAGGCAGAGATCTTGTCTTCCTAGTCGCATCGACATCTATAGGAATTCCCATAGATAGAGTGGGCAGCAGAGGTTTTAGAGTGACCAGAAGAGGCAGAATGGGAGGCAATCTTGCCACAGACAAAGGTGAGGGTCAGGTGGAGATGGTTTTGGGCAGTGCGGAGGGGACAAAACGCCTTAGGGGATATCCGAGGGCAATGACATCTAGAGAGCGGATTTTTTGGAGGGCTGGGTATGGCAGGGGAAGGCAACCTATTGGACGGCTGTAAGAGCGACTAGGCACAAGACTCCAGGAGAATCCTCAGATATATTACAGTCTGTGATTATAATATAACTCATCTCTAGGAGAATTCTCAGAGATTAGGATGAGGCTCCTGAAGGGATATTCTATATTATATACTAGGTTTACATTCTTTGTGTCAGGGTCAGTGTGATTAGAGCTATACTAGTGTATTTAAGTATTACTTTAGTAATACTTGAACAGGCTTAAGTTGCTCTGGAGATCATTATGTGGTTCCAGGGTGGAAATAGAGCTGTTCTCTTATATTCACCCCCCCTTCAAGATTGCTATGTCTTGGAGCAATGGACTTAGAGTGAAAAATGTTGTCAAACTCCACATACCAGATGTGTCTTAGAGCACCAGGGTGTTTGTGGTGGAACTCCGCTGTCAGTTTTGGAGCAGAGACTTCGGAGGCAGACTCCCAGGAATTATGTTCACAGCTGTATCCTTTCCACTTAATAAGATACTAGAATCTTTTCCAGTACCAACGACTATCAAGTATCTCCTCTACTTCCCACTCTGCTTCGCCATCAATGATTATGGGCAGTGGGTGATCTGTTGTTTTCTGTCCTGTAATCAGGTCATCTGGAGCCGGAGTAAGCTTTACTATGTTGAACACTGGGTGAAGTTGTTTCATCCAGTGTGGCAGTTTTAAGCGATAGGCCATAGGTCCAATTTACTGTTCTACTACGAAGGGGCCAAGTCGTTGATGTGAGAGCTTCTGCAAAGGGCATGTAGTCTGGATGTTCAATGCGTCATAGAAGACCTTATCACTGGGGTTGAACACCAGAGCCAGAGTTCTTCGTCGGTCATAGTATCTTTTCATGTCGTCCTATACCTTGCGGATCGCAGATTTTGCTTCTTCAATTACTGTTCTTATCCTCTCCATGAATTCATTAACTGTCTCCAGACCAGAGGGGTTCTGTCGGGGTTCGAAGCCCATATGAGGAAGCCTTTTAGTATTGAGCAGGAATGGAGGCTGTTAAGTAGTGGAGTGGGCATGATTATTATGCTGGAACTCTGCCAGGGGTAAGAGATCGTACCAATCATCTTGCTACTTGTTCACAAAGAGCCAGAGGTACTAGTCTAACTTCTGGTTGACGTACTCCATCTGTCCATTAGTTTGAGGATGCCAGGCTATAGAAGACGCCAACTTTATTCCTAGCAGATAGTAAAGTTTTCTGGTGAAATGAACTATAAACTGGGGTCCGCGGTCTGGGACTATGCATGTTGGAAGGCTGTGGAGTTTCCAGACTTGATACAGGAAGAGCCTGGCTGCTTCTTCCGCCATCACCATCGTGTGCATTGGAATAAAGTATGCTTGTTTTGACACTGAATCTACCACTGTCATTACTGCATTGTGCCTGGAGGAGAGGGGAAGTTCCACGACAAAATCCATACTAAGCGTATCCCATCGCGAGTCCGGGATCCAGAGAGGGTGCAATTTACCTACCAGTGCCTGCCTTATCAGTTTCATTCTGAGGCAGAGGTCACAGATGCTGACGTACTGTTCAATGTACCTAGACATTTGAGGCCACCAGTAATCCCTAGAGAGTAACTCTAGTGTTTTCTAGCGTCTGGGGTGTCCAGCAACCTTTGTGTCATGGCATAGGGAGACCACTCGCCTTTATAAGTCCGTATTCCGGGGAACATAGATCTTGTCTCTGAACTGGAGTACTTCTTCATCTTCCGACTATTCTGTGGAACAAACTATCTTACTAGATGCTTGCTGGAGTTCTCTTGCTGTTTTTGCCACTGGCTCTTCCTGGTCGCCTTTCTGGTTCCCTTGATGAATTTCTTTAAGGATGTCTTTCTCTGGTCCTTCCAACTGAACTTCTTCGAGAGCTTGGATTGCCAAGAGCTCCAGTTGTAGGAGGATCACGTCTTTGTTGTCAGAGGCTCTCTTGCTATGGTCCAGTCTCTGTGATAACGTATCTGGCTTCCCTATAGAACATCCTGGGTAGTGGATCAACTTGAAGTTGAAGTAGGCTAAGCACAGGGACCAATGAACCTGGCAACGGTTGAGTTTCTTAGCTATTATGAAGTATTCCAGGTTCTTGCGGTCCATCCAGATCTCTACTGGGTGCCAGACTCCTTTCAAGAAATGCCTCTATTCCTCCAGTGCGCGGATAATAGCGAGCATCTCCTTGTTATGGATCTCATAATTCCGTTCCACTGGAAATAGGGATTTGCTATAGAAGGCCACCGGGTACCATTTCTCTTCTCCAGGTAGTTGCTGAGAAAGAACTACTCCAGAGGCAAAGTCTAAACTGTCAGCCTCGATATAGAAGGGTTCTGAGTCCTGAGGTGATACCAAGACTAGAGCAGTGGTCACTGCCATCTTGAGGCGTTTGAAGGCTTTCTGTTCTTTGGTGTTCCAGTTCTAGGCCTGGTCAGAATGAGTGAGGTTGAAGAGGGGTCTGGCTATGGTCAAGAAATCTCGGATGAAGCGATGGTAGAAGTTAACAAAGCCTATGAAAGCCTGCACATTAGTTTGGTTCTCTAGGGTAGGCCAATCGTAGACTCCAGTGACTTTAACTGGGTCCATTGCAACCTTGTTTTCCAAAATGACCAGTCCAAGGTATTCGATTTCCTTCTGATAGAACTTACACTTCTCCAGGCAAAGGAATAACTTGTGTTCTGCCAGTACTTCCAAGACCCTCCAGACTACTCGTTCGTGCTCCTCTTCCATCTTCGTAAAGATCAGAATGTTATCCAAGTACACCACTATGATCCCCTTGGCTATAAGAGTTCTGAAGATGTCGTTCATCATAGTTTGGAAAGTGACAGGACTATTGGTCATTCCAAAGAACATCATGAGGGGTTCGAAGAGGCCACAATTAGTATGGAAGGCTGCCTTCCATTCATCTCCAGGCTTGATGTGCACATTGTTGAAACCCTATTGAATGTCAAGTTTTGTAAAGTACTTGGCTCTGCAGAGCTGGACAACGAGTTCGGAGACGAGTGGGAGGGAGTATCTGTTCTTCATGGTTATGGCATTCAGTGCATGGTAGTCTTGGACCAGCTGGAGTGAACTATCTTTCTTCTTAATGAAGAACACAGGGGCTGCTATGGAAGATTTAGAAGGTCAGATTTGTCCAGTATGCAGGTTTTTCTCCAAGAAGGCATCCAACTCAGCTTGTTCTAGCAAGGACAGGGGATAGACTTTCAACAACTTAGGCTCTGCTCCAGGGATCAGTTCGATAGTGTGATCCCATTTGCAGTGCTTGGGCAGTATGTCGAAATCCTCTTTAGTGAACACAGATCAGAACTCCATGATGTAGGCAAACAGTAGACTGGTAGTGGCGAATGTCTCCTTACTGTGTCTAGCTCCTTCCATGAGACACTGGGAGGTCATAGCAGTGGCTCAGAGGTCAGCCTGGGTAAGCTTCAGGAAGAGACATATAAGAAACAGTCAGTCTCCAAGCTCCTAATTGGGGCTGTACATTTATGGAGGCGTTTCTTCAAGATCTAGTTCTTCTTGGAACAGGGGTGTGGGTCCGTTGCAACATGATCGGAGGGCCCAGAGTTCAATCCTCTTCTGGTGGGTCTGTTCCTTCCGCTGGGCACATCCTCTTTTATACTGGAATGGATAACGGGTCATTTTGACTTCTTCCTTTTCCCAGTCAACCTTGGGGTTGTAGTTCTTAAGCCAATTGTAGCCCAGGATCAGACTCTGTTTCCTAAGGCTAGAGACAGCTAAGAGCATCCTTTTAGAGTGAGTTTTGTAGTAGAGAAGTACATTTACGACCTTGGAAATCTGGCCTGCCTTGTTAGGGGAACCATTGATGTTGAAGACTGGGATGTTAGCGAGAGAGTTCAAGTGTTTATCTCTTTTGAACAGATGAAATCCCAGTCAATGAAGCTTCCAGTTGCTCTGCTATCCAAGAGGGCTTTGATGGAGTGGAGTTCACTTGTGTCTGTAGTTCCAATTTCCACTGACAGGAGCAAGAAGGTTCCTTGTGCATCCAAGACACTGATTGAGAGGAGCTTGGGCAGTCCCCTCTCCCACTTGGGTTTATGGAGTGGAGTAGGGACCAGGAGGATGAGGGGTGGTGCATCTACTAGTTCACTATCAATTGTATTGGGGTCTTCTATAGTCAATACAGTGAACTTATTTACTAGTAACCGGGGTGCACTTATTGCTGGCTGCATTACGCAAAATCCTCTTCTTTCTCTAGGGGACAAGACTCTTCAATCGGAACTATATTTTTTAACACCAACAAATCTTCAATCAGCTCCTCCCATTGTTCCGCGACGAGCTGATGGACATCCATGTGGTGAGGATAGTCTTGGACTAAGTGATTTGCATCTCCGCATCGGTAACATTCTTGCGGAGGCAGGGACCTTGTCTTCCTAGTTGCATTGACGTCCATAGGGACTCCCATAGACGGAGTGGACAGCGGAGGTTTCAGAGTGACCGGAAGGGATAGAACAGGGGGTAATCTTACCATGGACAATGGTAGGGGATGGGCAGAGGTGGTTTTGGGCAGTGCGAAGGGGGCAGAGCACAAGACGGACTAAAAGGCTTCATTGGTGAGGTGTACCTGGTCGATCCTCTGTGCTGCTCTGTATCATGCATTGGGGTCAGTATTGGCCAGTTGTTTATATGGCATAGTGGCGATCTGGTTCTGGATGCCCAACCTGAGACCGCATCGAAACTTTACCACTAGTATTCAGGGATCTATATAACCTACATCGGAGACCAGGGTCTAAAAGCTGTCCAGATAGTTATCCACTTTCTAGTCTTCTTGGTGGTAGGAGATATCTTCCAGAGCATTGATTATGTCTGCTTCTGCATTAACAGGGAAGAAGTGGACCCAGAACTGTTGTTCAAAGTCTTTCCATGTTGGGATAGGGAAAACGCCAGTGTTCGCTTCCTAATGGAATACGTTTTCAGACTACTTGGCAGCACAACTGCCTTTGAAGAACGTGAGAGCCCAGAGAATTCTCTTTTGTTTGTTGTGGAATTGCTCTAGGGCCAGGTGGATGTAGAGGGAGTAGGAGTTCAGGAATGTGCGACTATTGTAATATTCTCCACTGAAGTCCAGAGAAGAGAAGAGCTTGGGATGCATTCGTCTTGCTGTCAGAGCAGGGGGCAGAGACACTAGAGGAGATAGTACAGGTGGGGGAGATGTGTTTGGTATGGGCAGAGGGAGGGGGATTAGCCACTAGCTGTGTAAGCTGCTGTAGCTATGTGGTTAGGGCTGCCAGGGTGGTGTTGATGATATTTTCAGAGATGTTTTGTCTCTCCATTAGCTCATGGAGATGGTGTTGCAGGTATTCTAAGACGTCAGCTATGCCTTGGGGAGTGTTCGGAGGCAACGACATCTAGAGAGCAGAATTTCTCAGAGGGCTGGATATAACAGAGAGGGCAACCTATTAGGTGGCTGTCCACTGAGATAGTCCAAGGCTCTGTTTTTAAGGATCCTAATCTGCTGTAAGAGTGACTGGGCACAAGACTCCAGGAGAATTCTCAAATATATTACAGTCTGTGATTATAATACAACTCACCTCCAGGAGAATCCTCAGAGATTAGGATGAGGCTCCTGAAAGGATATTCTATATTATATACTAGATTTACATTCCTTGTGTCAAGGTCAGTGTGATCGGAGCTATACTAGTGTGTTTAAGTATTACTTTAGTAATACTTGAACAGGCTATAAAGGGACATCTAGGGTTGTGCTTAGTAAGTTCTGAGAGGCTGTTCTATTAATGGCCCAGTGATAGATCATATATCGCACTTTTATTGTTTCTGACTTCTCCTGTCTGTGTTATGCAGTGCAATGCCTATTATTAGTTGTTCTAGGACATTCTGTGATTATAGGTTAGTTGCCATAGTGCTGTGTGCCTGACTATCTAGTATAGTATATATACTAGCAAGTATGTGTAGATATATCCCCACTTGAATCTCAAACTAGCTTCTGGGACTATTCATTAGCTTAAGGGTGATTGCCTCTGAGTGGTTCCTTAACACAGGCTTAGGCTGCTCTAGAGTGTTGCTTTGCAGTTTAGGGGTGGAAATAGAGCTATCCCCTTACAGATACCTCCAGTAGCTCCTTCAGTTTTTACTTTTATAGATGACTCCTGAGGTAAGATTGTCTTTTTTAACCTCAATACTTAGGCCGATTATTGTACTCTAAACACATTATTCTATAGGTAAATATATAGTCATTTATTTTCATAGGTAACTCCTAAGATACATTATTCTACAATTACTTTTCTCAAGTTTAATTTTAAAGTGTTTTCTTTTTAGAACAATATTTTATAAAACCCTACTCAGCCCAAACTAATAACTATTAGTATATATATGTTATATATGTTGTTACAAACTTTATTTAAACTTATCTCCATCAATTTTTTATAGTTTTAATAATGCCCGAGAGTTCTTTTGATTGATACTAGATATATTTCAAGACAATCAATATTGGCTAAGCTACTAGATAATTAGTAGGTAATCTTTATAGTATTATACATCAAATTACTATTATCTTAGAAACTATCATAATCAAATGCTTTACTTTTAGAAATATCAAAAGTACTCTTTATTATGCTCAGAATGATTTCAAAACAATTTTGAGGTAATTGATATCAAAAAAATATAAAGTCCTTAGTATTTGTACATGAACTTAATTAATTACCTATTAATACTCATTTATCTTTAAACAAAGAACAGCCTGAATATAGTTTAGTTCTTGTTATTTCCAGTACAAAGATACTACTATAGTTTAAAAATTAAATCTTAGACTTAATAACATCTTTTGTTACTATCTAAACTTTACTTAAAAGTATCTTTTGAATTTATATTCTTTTATAATAAGTAACAGAGATTTAGAGTAATATTAGACACTTAAAATTGTAAAACAAGACTGTAAGTATATTAAAAATTGCCTAGAGTAATAATAGACACTATAAATAAAAAAGAAAAAAAGAGAGAATTTTGTATTTGTATACTACAAGCAGATGCTAAAATATAATAGATAAGATATTATCACAAAAGATCACTTACTTGTTTTGTGATGAACTGAGTATAGATTCAAAGAGCTTATAAGCAGAGTTAGGCAAGCAACGAAAGATGTTGTTAAGTCTGAGGTCTAATCCTCAGACTATAAGTCCTTATATACAGAAAAGTGATGGTCTGTGCACTAGGACAGATCATCACATGCTACTACCTATTGTTCTACATATGGTAGT
>Ga0153996_1001285_pt1 | contig 10324 bp, 9 predicted proteins | sample TSNC080MetaG_FD_104728 | JGI IMG/M metagenome (GOLD analysis project Ga0153996, IMG submission 104728) | Attine ant fungus gardens microbial communities from North Carolina, USA - TSNC080 MetaG | ecosystem: Host-associated > Fungi > Mycelium > Unclassified | place: USA: North Carolina, Lumber... | reverse complement strand
GAGCTCACTGTCGACCTACTGCTTGACCGTCCATGCCGTAGGTGACCTCGAGCAGACCCTTGAGCTCATCCTCTTTCTCGTCGACAAGCAGCGAGACGACCTTGCCAACGAGTCCGTGCTCGTAGTTATGAGTGTCCATTTTGGAAGCACAGGTTCAACTGTAAGTGGCATAATAAGAAGACCCAAGAGCTCTAAGAAATCAGAGCCAACTCAATTTGCTTAGCTGTGAGCAGGGATAAATAATAATTATAAAATCCTTAAAGATCTTATTACAAAATGTTTGAAAGAACAAACTACTCACAGATTCAATTCTCAAGAACAACAAAGACTATGACATCATCTTTATTCAAGAACCTCCTTGGGCTACTATATGACAAGTACCTAGTACTTTATCTCCAAAAGGTGAAAATCTCATAGGAACATCCCACCATCTATCTTAGATACTATTCATCAGAAATTCAGAAACTGAAAATGATTATCCAAGAGTTACTACGTATGTAAACAAAAAACTTTCCAAACTTCAATTCTCCCTATGAAGAGATATATATAACCATCAAGACATCAGCCTCATCTCCTTTCTCAATTATAGCATACTATACTATCTTCTCAATGTCTACTCAGACAACCAACAAAATGCCTTAAAGTATCTAAAGGATACTGAGGCCAATTTGAATAACGTCATCATAATAACAGGCAACTTCAATATCCGTGACAGCAACTGGGACCCAGTGTACTTACATCACTCATTACATACTGATACTCTTTGTGAAATCAGTGACAGCCTTGACTTGAAAATGTCTACCCCCATCAACCCCATTCCTACTCAATATGCAGATAATACCCAAGACTCAAACTCAGTCATCAATCTCATGTTTTTATGGCCTAATCACAGAGAATTTGATCGACACTAGATTATCCTGGAATTATGCAAACTATTAGATCATGTCTCCCTTATTGTTTCAATTGCCATCAATGAAGAACATATTCATATGAAAAAACAAACAATTACCAAAGATAGCAAAAATGAAAAGGAATTTATCAAACAGCTAGGAGAACAGATAAGCAACATCAATATATCTAATATTGCTGACAAAGAAACCCTAGAAAACATAATACAGTAACTCGCTATAGCCATAGAAGACCTCTGGAACAGACACTCAAGAACTGTCAACATTACTAGACATTCCAAAGAATGGTAGAATGAGGACTGCAGAAGAAACCTTGCTACCTACCAACAATCAGGTGAAAGAAAAGACTAGAGGATCTATAGAAAATCAGTCAAATCAGCCAAACAAACATTCTTCAACAAAAGGATCCAAGAAATTGCCTCACTCAACAAAAGGCCATGGGACCTAATGAACTGGGTCAAGAAGCACAAACTATCAACTACAGAAGCCATAAAATTTAATAGTCAACCATGCAACAATTTAGATGACCTATGGTATGCCTTATACCACTCATACAATTCTGCTCAGAACAGACCTATTAATCTACGTCTTCTCAATAAGATTTGTAAGGGGACATCTCTATTTCCACCCCTGAATGGCACGATAACATTCTGGAGCTACCTTAGCCTGTTTTACTAGTAATACTTAAACACACTAGTTTAGCTCTGATCCTACTAACCCTGACACTAAGAGATATAAGCTTAGTATATAATGTAAAAGATCCCTCTAGGAGCCTCATTCTAATCTCTGAGGATTCTCCTGGAGTCTTGTGCCCAGTTGCCCTTACAGCAGATTAGGATCTTAAAGTGGAGCCTTGGACTATCCCAGTGGACAGCCACCCAATAGGTCGCTCTCCTCTGTCATACCCAACCCTCTGAAAATTCCACTCTTCAGATGTCGTTGCTCTTAGACACCCCTCAAGGTGTAGCCAACGCCTTAGAATACCTGTAATACCATCTGCAGGAGCTCACAGAAAGACAACATGTCTCTGAAAGTAATATTAACTCCACTCTGGCAGCCCTGACTGCGCAGCTACAGCAGCTCACACAGTTAGTGGCTAACCCCCCTCTTCTGGCCATACTAAACACACCTTCCCTACCTGTACCATTCCCTCTGGTGTCTCCACCCCCTGCTCCACCAGCATGATGGACACACCCCAAGCTCTCCTGCCCCCTGGACTTCAACAGAGAATGTCACAACAGCTGTATATTCCTAAACTCCTGCTCTCTCTATATATGCCTAGCCCTGGAGCAGTTCTACAATGAACAGAAAAGGATTCTCTGGGCTCTCACATTCTTCAAAGGAGATCGTGCTGCCAAGTGGTCCAAAAACATGTTCTATCAAGAAGCAAACACTGGTGTTTTCCCTATCCAAACCTGGGGAGACTTTGAATAACAATTCCGGCTGCACTTCTTCCTGGCAAACATGGAAGCGCACGCAATCAACGCTTTGGAAGGAACTTCCTACCACCAAGGAAATCAGACGGTAGACGACTATTTGGACAGCTTCCAAGCCCTGGTCTCCAACACAGGTTATACAGATCCCCAGATACTGGTGGTGAAATTTCAACAAGGTCTCAAATTAGGCATCCAAAACCAGATTGCCACTATGCCCTACAGATGACCAGCTGACACCAACCCTGATGCGTGGTACAGAGCAGCAAGGAGAATTGACCAGGTGCGTCTTGCAAATGAAGCCTTCTAGTCCATATTATGCTCCACCCCTTCTGCTTTGCTCAAAACTGTTTCTGCCCAACCCCCACCATTGTCTGTGGCAAAATTACCCCTTGCTCTGCCCCCTCTGGTTATTCTGAAGCCTCCACTAACCACTCCATCTATGGGAGTCTCTATGGACGTGGATGCTGCTAGGAAAGCAAGGTCCTTGCCTCTGCGAGGATGCTACTGATGCGGAGATGCAAACTATGTAGTCCAGGATTGTCCCCACCACATAGACATCCATCAACTCACCACAGAGTAGCGGGAGGAGTTGATTGAAGATCTGTTGGTGTTGAAAGATGCAGTTCTGACTAAAGAGTCTTGTCTCCTGGAGGAAGAGGATTTTGCATAGCATGGCCAGTGATAAGTGTGCCCTTGTCGCCAGTAAATAAGTTCACTGTATTGACTATAGAGGACCCCAATACAATTGACAGTGAACTAGTAGACGTACCGTCCCCTATTCCCCTCGTCTCGGCTCTACTCTGCAAACCCAAGTGGGAGAAGAGACTACCCAAACTCCTTTCGATCAGTGCTTTAGACACGTGAGAGACTTCCCTACTCCTGCCAGTGGAAATTGGAACTATGGACATGAGCAAACTATACTCTGTCGAAGCCCTCCTGGACTGTGGAGCAACTAGAAGCCTCATCGACAGGGATTTTGTCTGTTTGAAAGGGATGAACACCCAGACCCTCTCACATAATATCCCAGTCTTCAATGTTGACAGTTTCTCTAACAAGGCAGGACAAATCTCCAAGGTTGTGGACATAGTTCTCTGCTACAAGACTCATTCTGAAAGGATGCTCTTGGCTGTCTCTGGACTTGGGAAACAGAATCTAATCCTAGGCTACGACTGGCTCAAAGACCACAACCCCAAGATTGACTGGGAAAAAAGAGAAGTTGAAATGACTCGCTGTCCTCTCTGCTGTGAGGGAGGACGCACTCTACGGAAGGAACAGACTTGCCAGAAGAGGATTGAACTCTGAGCCCTCTGATCTTGTTGTGATGAACCCATACCCCTGCTCCAAGAAGAGCTAGAGCCTGAGGAAAAACCTCTGCAAATGTACTACCCGAGTTAGGAGCTTGAAAACTGATTGTTCCTCACATGTCTCCTCCCAGAGCTTGACCAAGTTGACCTCCAGACCACGACCACAACATCTCAATACCTCGCAGAAGGAGCCAGACGCAGCGTGGAAACACAGGCTGCTGCCACTCCACTATCCACCTATGTTACGGAGTTTTGATCCATGTTCGCTAAGGAGAACTTTGACATACTGCTAGAGCACTGCAAATAGGATCACACGATTGAGCTAATCCCCAGAGCGGAGCCTAAGTCATCAAAGGTGTACCCCCTGTCTCCATTGGAGCAAGCGGAGTTGGATGCCTTTCTGGAGGAGAACTTTCATACCGGACAAATCTGACTCTCGAAATCCCCTATCACAGCCCTGTTGTTCTTTATTAAAAAGAAAGATGGTTTGCTCTGTCTAGTCCAAGACTACCATACACTGAACATTGTAACCATCAAGAACAGATATCCTCTTCCCCTCATCTCCGAACTCGTCTCTTAACTCCACGGAGCCTAGTACTTCACAAAACTGGATGTCTGCTGGAGTTTCAATAATGTATGCATCAAGCCCAGAGATGAATGGAAAGCGGCCTTTCGTACCAACTGTGGCCTCTTCAAACCCCTCATAATGTTTTTCGGAATGACCAACAGCCCCGCTACCTTCCAAACTATGATAAATGACATCTTCAGAACCGTCATAGTGGAAGGGATTGTCATAGTGTACTTGGATGACATTTTAATCTTTACAAAGACGGAAGAGGAGCATAAACGAGTGGTCTAGAGAGTCTTGGAGATACTGACAGAACATAAATTATTCCTCCGTCCAGAGAAATATGAGTTCTACCAGAAGCAGATTGAATATCTCAGACTGGTCATCTCAGAGAACAAGGTCGCGATGGACCCTGTTAAAGTCACTGGAGTCTGTAAGTGCCCTGTCCTGGAGAACCAGACTGATGTGCAGGCTTTTATAGGCTTCGTTAACTTCTACTGTTGCTTCATCCAAGACTTCTCGACTATAGCTCGACCCCTCTTTGACCTCACTCACTCCGATCAGGCCTGGAACTGGAGTATCAAGGAGCAGGAAACCTTCGAATGTCTTAAGATGGCAGTGACCACTGCTCCAATCTTAGTATCACCCCAGGACTTGAAACCCTTCTGTATCGAGGCTGACAGTTCAGACTTTGCCTCTGGAGCCGTTCTCTCTCAGCAGCTACCCGGAGAAGAAAAATGGCACCCAGTGGCTTTCTACAGCAAATCCCTGTCTCTGGTTGAACAGAACTACGAGATCCATAACAAAGAGATGCTCGCTATCATCCATGCATTGGAAGAGTGGAGACACTTTCTGGAAAGAGCTCAGTATCTGGTAGAAATCTGGATGGACCACAAGAACTTGGAGTACTTCATAACGGCTAAGAAACTCAACCGTCACCAAGCCCATTGGTCTCTGTACTTGGCTTGCTTTGACTTCAAGTTGATTCATCGCCCAGGACACTCCATAGGGAAGCCAGACACTTTATTGTAAAGACTAGACCATGGTAATGGAGCCTCCAACAATGAGGACGTGGTCCTTCTATGACCAGAGCTTATAGCAGTCTGAGCCCTTGAAGGACTTCATCTAGAAGGACCAGAGCAAGACATGCTTAGAGAAATTCGTCAAGAGAACCAGAAAGATGACCAGAAAGAACCTGTAGCAAAGGTAGTGAGAGAACTCTGGCAAGCATCAAGTAAGACGGTCTGTTCTGCGGAATGGTCGGAAGATAACAGAGTACTCTGGTTCAGAGGCAAAATCTATGTTCCCCGGAATTCAGACTTATGAAGGCAGGTAGTCTTGCTGTGCCATGATACGAAGGTTGCTGGACACCCTGGATACTGGAAAACACTGGAGTTGGTATCTAGGAACTACTGGTGGCCCCAAATATCTAGATATATTGGACAATACATCAGCACCTGTGACCTCTGTCTTAGGACAAAACTGATAAGATAGGTTCCAGTAGTGCGAACTGCACCCTCTCTGGATCCCAGACTTGCGATGGGACATACTTAGTGTGGATTTTGTCGTGGAACTCCTCCTCTCCTCCGGATGCAATGCAGTGATGACAATAGTAGACTTGGTGTCGAAACGGGCATACTTCATTCCAACACACACGACAGTGACAGTGAAAGGAGCAGCCAGACTTTTTCTACATCAAGTCTGGAAACTCCACAGTCTTCCGAAGTGTGTAGTCTCAGACTGCGGACCTCAGTTCGTCACTCGTTTCACCAGAGAGCTTTACCGCCTACTAGGAATAAAGTTGGCGTCTTCTACAGCCTAGCACCCCCAAACCAACGGACAGACAGAACACGTCAACCAAGAGTTGGATCAGTACCTCCGGCTATTTGTAAACAAATGGCAAGACGACTGGTATGACCTCTTACCCATGGCGGAGTTCCAGCACAACAATCACGTCTACTTTGCTACCCAACAGCCTCCGTTCCTGTTTGGCACTGAACGTATTCCTCGCATGGGCTTCGAACTCTGACAAAACCACTCCGATCTAGAAACGGTCAATGAGTTTATGGAAAGGATGAGAATGACAATTGAAGAAGTGAAGTCTACAATCTACAAAGCACAAGAAGACATGAAGAGATATTATGACCGATGCAGAACTCCAGCTCTGGTGTTCAACCCAGACAACAAAGTCTTCCTCAACGCATCAGATATCTGAACCATATGCCCTTCACAGAAACTCTTGCATCGACGGCTCGGCCCCTTTGTAGTAGAATAGAGGATCAGACCTATGATCTATTGCCTAAAGCTACCACACCGGATGAAGCAACTCCATCCAGTGTTCAACATAGTGAAGCTCACTTCAGCTCCAGACAACTCAATTACAGGACACAAAACAGAGGACCATCCACCACTCATAGTCATTGATGGAGAAGTAGAGTAGGAAGTAGAGGAAATACTCGACAGTCATTGGCACTGGAAAAGATTCCAGTACCTTATTAAGTAGAAAGGATATGGCTGCAAACACAATTCCTGGGAGTCCACTTCCGAAGTCTCTATACCAGAACTCACAGCAGAGTTCCATTGCAAACACCCCAGAGCTCTGAGATATGTCTAACGCATGGAGTTCAACAACATCTTTCACTCCAAGTCCATTGCTCCAAGACATAGCAATCTTGAAGGGGGGGTGAATGTAAGGGGACACCTCCATTTCCACCCCTGAATGGCACGATGATACTCCAGAGCTACCTTAGCCTGTTTTACTAGTAATACTTAAACACACTAGTTTAGCTCTGATCCTGCTAACCCTGACACTAAGAAATGTAAGCTTAGTATATAATATAAAAGATCCCTCCAGGAGCCTCATCCTAATCTCTGAGGATTCTCCTGGAGTCTTGTGCCTAGTCACCCTTACAAGATTCCCCCTAGCCCTACTATCACTTAGCCCCCATTCTCTGATGCAGAAGTCTATGAAACACTTAATAAATGCAGTAACAGTTCTGCCCCAGGCCCAGATCACCTTTTATGGAGGCACCTTAAAAGAATACTAAACGATGAAGAATACATGACCAACATAGTCAACATAGCCAATACATGTACCAATCTCAGCTATTGGCCAACACACTTTAAGAAATCATTTTCTATTTTTATCCCAAAACTCAACAAACTCTCATATGATCCTAAATCATTCCAGCCCATCATACTACTCAACACAATTGGAAAACTCATTGAGAAGGCTATAAGTAATAGAATACAAGTCTACTCTATTGTAACAAACTTCCTGCACCCTAATCAATTAGGGAGCATTTGTCAATGATCCACCACTGATACAGGAGTATTTCTCATCTATGTTGTTTGTGCAGGTTAGATAAAAAGACTACATATAAGCACTCTAGCATTTGACATCACTCAGTTCTTTCTCTCGCTCAACCATCAGCTATTCTCTCTTATCATGGCCAAAGCAGGTTTTGACAACAAAGTCACTCAATTCTTCTCCAACTACCTGACCAACAGACTTACTCAATACATCTGGAACCAGTTCACTTCACCACTTTTCAATACAGATATCAGAGTTGGCCAAGAATCTTTTTTGTCCCCTATTCTCTCTGCCCTTTATGTGGCTCCCCTATTTCACATATTCAAAAAAAGAACCATGAATCTTTCTATACCTGTCTCTCTTCTCTCTTTTGTTGATGACAGTTTATTTGTTTCTCAGGGGAAAAGCTAAAATCAAACAGTATCCTTCAAAGTAGTTATAGTATTATTTCCTCTCTTTTTGAAAACTTTGGTCTCATTATTGAACATGACAAATCTGAAGTATTCCACTTCTCTAGGGCTACAAAAAAAAGTGAACCTCCACCACTAGACCTCAGCCCAGCAGGCAGTTCTATCCTCAACCCCAAAGATGTTTGGCAATACCTTAGATTCTTCTTTGATAAAAAACTTTCCTTTAGGTACCACACTCACTACTATGCCAACAAAGCAATTTCTACCATCAAAAGCATGAAAATACTTGGCAACTCTACAAGAGGCCTATCTTCTGTGCATAAGCACCTCTTATATAGAACATGTATACTTCCCATCACACTATATGGACTCCAACTCTGGTACTTCAAAGGCGCCCCTACCTTTTACCTTCTTAAAGAGTTAAAGAAAATGCAATGAAGAGCAGCCCTATAGATCACAGGAGTGTTTCGCACATCTCCCACATGGGAAGTTGAAGCCATTGCTGGTCTTATCCCTATTCACTTCCACCTTGACAAACTCATAGGATGTCACCACCTATGAGTAGTCTCACTCCCCAAGCAACATGCCATCAACACTCTCCTAGACAAACATCACTCAAAGCAGGCTACCCCTCATCACATGGTCACTAGCCAATTAACATTCAAACAGAATCTTAAAATAAAAAGCCCAATTGTAAATATCAACCATTGCCTAAACCAAATACTACTAGTATTCAACAATCTTAACAAAAAACTGTCTCCTGGTTTCTGTCTAGTAGATATATTCCCTAATCATTTCTCTTTTAATGTAGTTAAATGCAAAGATGCCAAAGTAAGAGCCACCCACCTCAACAAGCTCAAAAATGTCTATAGAGCCTCTAAAGATGACCCTAACACCCTCTTCATCATATCACATTCAAGTTTAAAAAACAACATTGTCACATCTATCACACATATCTGATGAGGACAAGCCCTAATCACCAAAGCCATATATCATGCTATGAACATCTCAACCACTGAAGCAGAATTATTTGCCATCAGACAAGGAATAAGCTAGGCTGCCCATACTAATAGCATTAAAAATATGTTACAAACTTCATTCAGCCATATCTCCATCAGTTCTTTGATGATTCACACAGTCTTAATAGCACCCAAAAGCCCTTGAAAAGACCTTTTGATTGATACCAGTCATGTCTCAAAGCAATCAGTAATGGCCGAGATATTAGGCAGATCAACTGGTAACCATTATGGTACTGTTTATTAAATCACCAATATCTTGGAAACTGTCATGATCTAAGCTTCACTTTTAGGCATCAGAAAAGCCCTCTTCATACCACTTAAAATGAGCCTAAAACAGCGCTGAGGCAATTAATATTAGTGGAGATATGAAGACCTCAATATTTGCACATGGACTTTATTAATTATCCATAAATACTCATCTGTTCTTTTCTTAGAACAAAGGACAGCCTCCATATGGTTAGGTTATCACTATTTCTAACACAAAGGCACTACCATATGTAGAACAATAGGTAGTAGCATGTGATGCTCTGTTCTAGTACACAGACCATTACTTTTCTGTATATAAGGACTCTCTGTCTGAGGATTAGACCTCAGACTTAACAACATCTTTTGTCACTTGTCTAACTCTGCTTATAAGCTCTTTGAATCTATATTCCAACCCATCACAAAACAAGTAAGTGACCATTTGTGATAGGTACTATAGTAGTTATCAGTTAATCTGCCTGATATCTCAGCTAATATTTTGATTGCCTCGAGACATGACTGGCATCAATCAAAAGGTCTTCTTAAGGGCTTTCTGTAGCCATTGAGACCATGAGAATCATCAAAGAATTGATGGAGATATGGCTGAATGAAGTTTGTGACATTTCTATTCTCTTTTGCCAGTCTGGTCATCTACTTAAACTATCAGCTTTTCCTATTCTAGATCCCAGCACATGTTTGAGCATGAAGTCAAATCTGGACAAATATAATGCCCATCTTGCCTGTCTACAGTTCAACTTTTGGCTGCTCATGAAGTACTCTAGATTCTTGTAGTCGCTCCTAATCTTAAATTTACTTTGTGCTCCTTCCAGCAGATGCCTCCACTTGTCTAAGCATCTGATTATTGCTAACATCTCTCTATTGTGAATTTCATAGTTTTTTTCTGTCTCATTCAACAATTTTGAGATAAAAGCCACTAGCCTCCACTTCTCATTCTTACATTTCATTAACAACACTTCTGTTAGGGAACCACTCAGAGGCAATCACCCTTAAGCTGATGGAGAGTCCCGGAAGCTAGTTTGAGATTCAAGTGGGGATATATCTATACACACTTGCTAGTATATATACTACACTAGATAGTCAGGCACACACTACCATGGCAACT
>Ga0153996_1001283_pt1 | contig 10325 bp, 8 predicted proteins | sample TSNC080MetaG_FD_104728 | JGI IMG/M metagenome (GOLD analysis project Ga0153996, IMG submission 104728) | Attine ant fungus gardens microbial communities from North Carolina, USA - TSNC080 MetaG | ecosystem: Host-associated > Fungi > Mycelium > Unclassified | place: USA: North Carolina, Lumber... | reverse complement strand
TTTATTCGTATTTTTCAGCATTATGAGTCCGGCGTTTAGACAATATTCCACCATTGTAAGCATTCTGGATTACTCGTACTATATATCGTTTATGGCAATCGGAGTGACTTTCTGTCTGATCACCGGCGGTGTCGATCTGTCAATTGGAACCGGCATGATCTGCTGCGGGCTGGTCGGCGGTTACCTGATTAATGTTAAGGGGCTGCCGGTAATTATCGGTATTCTAGGAGCCATTATAATCGGTTTGATTTTTGGTATTATAAACGGAGCGTTGGTGGCGGTGTGTGGCTTGCCGCCGTTTATCGCCACACTGGGAATGATGATGGTAGCACGTGGCTTTGGTTCGATCGCAACCGGTGGATTGTCCCAGACCTGGCCGGCAGCATCAAGTGAAAATGGCTGGTTTCGCAGCATGTTTAAAATCGATGCGGGCAGTATGATGATTCCGCTCGGATTCCTATGGGTGATCCTGATAGTCGTCATAATGTCGGTGGTACTAAATAAAACCAAAGTTGGCCGCTATATCATCGCGATCGGTTCGAATAAAGAAGCCACCAGATTATCCGGCGTTAATGTAGTGAAGTACCAGATGTCAGCATATATACTTTCCGGACTTTTTACCGGTCTGGCGGGAATTGCGTATGCAGCGACGTTTCAGGCGGTTGCACCCGGAACCGGAGCGGGATTAGAATTGGATGCAATCGGCGGTGCAATTATCGGGGGAACTTCGATGAACGGCGGAATGGGCTCAATCGTCGGATCGCTTTTGGGAGTGTTTATCATGTCCATGCTAAAGACCGGCCTTCCCTATATTGGACTGCAGGCCAACTGGCAGCAAATTATTACCTGCATTGTATTGATTGTGGCGGTGTTTATCGATGTACAGAGGAATCGAAAAATTGACTAAAAACAGTGGAAGATATTCACTATTTTGAGGAAGATATTTGATGTTCTTTTACATGGATCACCTATACAATAGGAATAAGTAAAAATGATAACAAAAAAAGGAGGAGTTTATCATGAAAAAGAAAGTGGTTGCAATGTTGCTTACGATGGTTATGGCATTTTCGCTGGCGGCTTGCGGAGGCAATGGAGGAGATTCGTCCAATGATTCCAGTGCTGATGGAGGCGAAGATACGGCGGCTGATTCAACCGGCGGTGCAGGTTCGGACAACGCTGATTTAAAATTTGAAATTGTATCAAAAGGATTTCAGCATCAGTATTGGCAGGCAGTACTGAAGGGAGCGGAAAATAAGGCGGATGAACTTGGGGTAACGATTAATTTTGTCGGTCCCAACTCCGAATCGGATATCGCTGATCAGGTTCAAATGCTTAATAATGCCATCAATGCAAAACCGAATGCCATCGGTCTGGCAGCGCTTGATACCAGTGCATGTCTGGATGCAATTCAATCCAGCGTGAGTGCCGGGATTCCGATTATCGGATTTGACTCCGGCGTTCCGGATGCTCCAGAAGGAGCGGTGTTGGCCAATTGCGCAACCGATAATTATGCAGCCGGTGAATTAGCTGGTGAAAAAATGTATGAGACCATTTCCGGCCGCATTGCGAATGTATCCGGAACGGTAAGAATTGGTGTATTGGGACAAGATGCCACTTCCGAATCAATTACCCAGCGGGGATTAGGATTTATCGATAAGATTCTGGATCTGATCACGGCAGATGGTAAAACTGTAAGCGTGGAAGGAAATGACAAATACGTGGCTGACTCTAAAGGCGAAAAAACCGATGGTGCGGATGTAATTATTGAAGTGCTGGTACCGGCGCAGGTGACCTCTGAGTTATCGGCAATCGACTGCCAGACATTGCTCAATAAAGCGGATACGATTGCAGTATATGGTTCAAATCAGCATTCTGGTGAAGCGATGGTAACAGCAAACGAGAATTTGAAAAAATTTGGCACCGGCGATGATCAGATCATCGGTGTGGCTTTCGATTCCGGTGAGGTAATCAAAGGTGCTGTAGCCGATGGAACTTTTGTCGGTGCAGTAACGCAGGCACCGGTGGCTATGGGTGAAGCTCTGGTGGAGCAGTTATACAATGCCGCGACGGGCGGCACGGTTTCTGATGTTGATACCGGATGCCAGTGGTACACCGCTGATAATATGAATGATGAAGAGATTGCTCAGAATTTATATGATTAACAATAGATAAGTTTGCTGTCGCATGAGCGGGGTATTTCTGCTGATGCGGCAGTTTCTTTATTTCATTGGATCTATTTGTATATTCTCCGGTATTCCCGGGTACTCATACCATAATACCGCTTGAAGGCGGCGAGAAAATGCTCCAGCGACGAATAACCCAGCTCAGCGGCAATATCGGTGGCGGATAGTTCACCGTCGGTAAGCAATACCGATGCGGCGGACATCTTGGCCTGAGCCCTTTTCTGCTGAAAATTCATACCATAGCATTCCTTTAAAAAACGGTTGGTCTGGCGGACGCTTAAACCCAGTTTATCCGCAAGTGTCTTAAGGGAAAGGGTCTGATATTCATACAGAAAGTACTCTTCGGTGATGATATATTTTCGATCGGACAGATTGGACGGGCCGAAATGATTTTCCGATTTTTTCGGTTTTTCATAATTGCGGGCCAATTTAACGATACACTGCATAAGCAGGGCCTCAACATGGGTCATATAGCCGGTGTGACGGCCGGAAAACTCAGAGAAGATCATCCGCAGCGGGGAATGAATGTCCTGGGTATCCTGGCCAAACCAGAAAGGAGCCGCGGTCAGAAGTGATGTGAGAGGACCAGTTGGCTCGGGTAAAATGGCCGATACTTTAAAATACAGACAGTATTCAGACATTGGATTTTCGGTATCAGGAATCTGTTCGTGTTCAACGTGCGGACCGGTTACATAGAGGGTTCCGGGAGTGATTCGAAAGGGGGAGCCGGCGACGATTACCGTGCCGTAACCATGTGAAATATAATGAACCTCATAGCTGTTTGGCCCGTGGCTGTGCCGGGGCATGTGGCGGGAAAAGCGTTCAAATGCAATGTTTAGTACCGACAGTTCAGTATTTTCGATTTGGATTCGGATATTCATATCGGTGTAAAGCGTTCTCATTATAACCTCCGGGGTCATTCGTTTTTTTACCTGGGTGTATCGTAGCAGGGGTTCGTTCGGATGTCAATCAAAACCTTCGAAAATCGGACATGGAAGATAAACAGCTGTCTGTATTACCTCTTAAAAACGGGATTGTATTCTGTTATAATAAATATCAGAATTAATGGAACTGCAGTTAAAGATTTTAAGAGTAGGAGGAATGGATATATGGCATTAACAACTTCGCTGGAAATGCTTCGCAAAGCTCAGGAGGGCGGATATGCGGTCGGAGCTTTTAACGTCGAAAATATGGAAATGGTAAAAGCCGTGCTGCAGGCTGCAGAAACGCTGAATGCACCGGTCATGCTTCAAACCACGCCATCCACCATTAAATACGGCTCTCTGAGCACTTTTGCGGCAATCGTTTCGGCAGAAGCAGCAAGCTGCAGTATTCCGGCAGCTCTGCATCTCGATCACGGCAATAGTTATGAGCTGGCGGTACAGGCGATGAAAGCCGGCTATACCTCGGTAATGATAGACGGATCGGCTCTGCCTTTTGACGAGAATGCAGCATTAAGTGCTGAAGTGGTAAAAGCGGCATCCGATTATCGGATTCCGGTTGAGGCGGAATTGGGTAAGATCGGCGGCAAAGAGGATGATCTGGAAGCGGAAGGTGATCATAATACGTCACCGTCGGAGGCACAGGAATTCGTGCAGAGGACGCAGGTGGATTCGCTGGCCATTGCGATTGGTACCGCACATGGATTTTATTCCGGCAAGCCGGTTTTGGATAAAACCAGAGTTTCAGAAATCCGTGAAGTGGTGGTGGTACCGTTGGTGCTGCATGGAGCGTCGGGACTTTCCGATGATGATGTGAGGGAATGTGTCAGCAGAGGGATATGCAAAGTGAATTTCGCAACCGAGCTGCGTGTGGCTTATACAGATGCGGTTAAAAAACTGCTGAGAGAAGCACCGGAGACTTATGATCCGAAGAAGCTGGGCACGGCCGCAATAGAAGCGGTGAAAGAGCTGGTAATGGAACGCATGAAAGTCTGCGGCTGTGACGGAAAGGCGCAGAGAATGTAACGGAGGAGCCTATGAAAAAATATTTGCTGGGAATTGATATTGGAACCAGTGCATGTAAAGCGGCGGCTTTTCGTTATGACGGAACGGTTGCTGCGGCAGCGAGTGCAGAGTATCCGGTGTTTTACCCGAAAGAAGGATGGGCCGAACAAGATCCGGATGACTGGTGGCAGGGCGTATGCCGGGCAGTAAAACAGATTATGGCATCCGGCAATATCAAGGCGGAGGAAATTGCCGGTATTGGTGTTGACGGACAGAGCTGGTCAGCAGTGGCAGTGGATTCGCTCGGTAAGGTACTGACCCGGAATCCGATTTGGATGGATACCAGAGCGCAGTCTATCTGTGATCGATTGAACCGTGAAATCGGTGCAGAGGAGATTTTTGCGGTTGCCGGAAATTCGCTGCAGCCGTCCTATACTACAGCTAAAATCCTATGGTATCAGGAAAATCTTCCGGAAATATATCAGAGGATCGATACCATACTGCAGTGCAATTCCTTTATTGTCTATCGTCTGACCGGACAAAAGACGATGGATAAATCACAGGGTTATGGACTCCATTGCTTTGATATGAGGAAAGGGGAATGGGATGAAGAAATGCGCACGAAGCTGGGAATTCCGAGATCCTTTTTGTCAGAGATTCGGGAATGCTGTGAAGTGGTGGGTACTGTAACGCCGGAGGCTGCCGAACTTACTTCACTTACGACCGGCATACCGGTAGTGGCGGGCGGACTGGATGCGGCCTGCGGAACGCTGGGAGCTGGTGTCGTGGCATCCGGAGAGACACAGGAACAAGGGGGACAGGCCGGCGGGATGAGTATCTGTCTGGATTCATATCGTGCCGATCCCCGCCTGATCCTGAGCTATCATGCGGTGCCCGGGAAATGGCTGCTGCAGGGCGGCACCACCGGGGGAGGCGGAACGATGCGATGGTTTGAGCGGGAATTTGCCGATTACGAACGCATGACGGCTGAAGAAACCGGAGCCGCATCTCTGGCGCAGCTGAATGTAATCGCTGAGCAAATTCCTGCCGGCAGTGATGGGTTGACGTTTTTACCCTATATGTCGGGTGAGCGTTCTCCTATCTGGGACCCGAATGCAAAAGGAGTCTTTTACGGTGTGGATTTTTCCAAAACCAAGGGGCATTTTGTCAGAGCGATTATGGAAGGAGTGGCCTTTTCTCTGCGGCACAATCTGGAAGTTGCCGAAGCCGGTGATGCTCCGGTCGATGAGCTTATGGCAGTTGGCGGGGCGGCGAACTCACTGCTTTGGACGCAAATGAAAGCGGATATAACCGGAAAACCGGTCAAAGTTCCCGCATCGGATATCGCAACTACTTTAGGGGCTGCTATCCTGGCAGGAGTTGGAGTGGGAATCTACAGTGACTGCGAAGAAGCAGCAGCAAAAGTAATTCAGATTACCCGTACACATCAGCCTGATCCGGCAAATCAAGCTATATATGACCGGGGCTACCAAATATATTTAGAACTCTATCAACAATTAAAAGATGTCATGAAGAAGCAGGGAGATGAGAAAGATGGATAAGATGAAAGCCGGAGTGGTCCATGCAAAAGAAGATATCCGCTGCGAAGAAATTGAAAAGCCGGTTCCAGGGGCGGGGCAGGTTTTGATCAAAGTAAAGTATACCGGTATCTGCGGATCGGATATTCCGAGAGTAAACGGTGATGCCTGCCATTTTTATCCCAATGTGCTCGGTCATGAGTTTTCCGGTGTAGTTGCAGAAACCGGGCCGGATGTCCAAGGGATTAAGACCGGGGATCATGTATCCGGAGTGCCGCTGGTACCGTGTCTTACGTGTTCCGATTGCCAGAAGGGGGATTACTCCTTGTGCCGGCATTATAGCTTTATCGGTTCCCGGGAATTCGGCAGTTTTGCGGAATATGTCGTGGTTCCGGAAAAGAATGCAGTAAAGTATGATGACAATATCTCTTTTGAACAGGGGGCTTTTTTTGAACCATCGACGGTTGCGCTTCACGGCCTGCGACGGCTTGATTATAAAGGCGGTGGCACGGTGGCTGTATTAGGCGGCGGAACGATCGGGATGTTCACCATGCAGTGGGCTAAAATATTTGGTGCTGCCAAAGTGGTCGTGTTTGATATTGCGGAGGAACGTCTTGCGATGGCGGCTCGATTGGGAGCAGATGCCGGAATTGATACCAGGAATGCTGACTTCATCTCCCAGGCGATGGAATTGACCGATGGAAAAGGGTTCGATTACGTATATGAGACCGCAGGAAACACCGTCACTATGAAAATGGCATTTGAACTGGCAGCGAACAAAGCCGGAATATGCTTTATCGGGACCCCGACGAAAGAACTGCACTTTACCGTAGATGAATGGGAGAAGATGAACCGCAGGGAATTTACGATGACCGGTTCGTGGATGTCTTACAGCGCACCGTTTCCGGGTGATGAATGGGACTTGACAGCAGCTTATTTCCGGACCGGTGAATTGAAGATGGATGATTCCTTTATCTATAAAAAGGTTCCGCTGAGCAAGATTGCAGATGCATTTGCCATGTATAAAGAGCCGGGTGCGGTAAAAGGAAAAATCCTTATCGACAGCGAAAAATAGGGAGAAGTAAGATGATCTTAACGATGACTTTAAATGCCTCTATCGACCGCCGTTTCGTCGTCTGCGGAGCCAGGACAGGTGAGGTGAATCGGGTCAGAGAGTGCACCTATACAGCCGGCGGCAAGGGGCTGAATGTGTCGCGGGCTCTGGCACTTTCCGGAGTGGACGGGTTGGCTGGTGGTCTTGTTGGCGGTTATTCCGGAAACTTTATTGAAGCCGAGCTGGACAAAGCCGGTATAGCTCACGATTTTTATCGGGTTTCTGAAGAAAGCCGTTCCTGTATTAATATCTGGGATGAGGCGACCAAACAGCAGACCGAATATCTGGAGCCGGGATTCATGATCGACAGCCGCAGCATGGAAGGTTTTTTACAGAAATTCAGAGTGCAGATTCAAAAAGCCGATGTTCTAACCATATCCGGCAGTGTTCCGAAGGGGGTTGGTGATGACATCTATAAGAGGATGGTATCGACGGCGCGAGATTATGGTAAAAGCGTTATTTTAGACAGCAGCGGCCCGCTTCTGGAGGCGGCGCTGCCGGCCAGGCCCACGCTGATTAAACCCAATATCGATGAAATCAGGCTGCTTACCGGCAAAGCTTGTGAGCGCTTGGAGGAAATACTTACAGCGGCTGAAGAACTACAGGGCAGAGGAATACAGTATGTGGTGATATCATTAGGCGGCCAGGGTGCACTGATGGTCTGTGATACCGGCTGTTATCAGGCGGTTATTCCACAGATAAACACGGTCAATACCGTCGGCTGCGGCGACGCTATGGTAGCGGGGCTGGCTATGGGCGTGGAGAAAGGTTTGTCACCGGAGGAATTACTGCTGACGGCTTCCGGTATAGCTGCCGCTGCAGCGATGAGCAAAGGTACCGGTTATTATAAAAGAGAAGATCAGAAGCGATTGTATAATCAGATTAATATCAAAAAAATATAAGGTGAGGTAAATCATATGTTAAAAGGAATTCCCAAGATATTGTCCCCGGAATTATTAAAAATACTGTGTGAAATGGGGCACACGGATGAGTTGACCATCGGAGACGGGAATTTTCCCGGTCACACCTATGGGAAAAAGGTGATTCGAATGGACGGACACGGGGTACCGGAGATTCTCGATGCGATACTTCAGGTTTTTCCGCTGGATACTTACGTCGATAAGCCTTGTACGCTGATGGCATTGGTTGAAGGTGACACGGTAGAGACGCCGATCTGGGACGAATACAAGCAAATTGTGGCCCGCTATGATGACCGCGGGGAACGGTGTTTTGAAGAGATTGATAAATGGAAATTTTATGATAAAACAAAAGAAGGATCTTCAGTGGTGATAATGTCCAGTGAAAAGGCGCTGTATGCAAACATTATTTTAAAGAAAGGTGTCGTAACCGACTAATAAGGTGGAGAATATGGAAAGAGTTAATCCGGCAGACGTGCCGAAGAGAAAGTTAAATTCCGGAGAAGAAATCCCCTGTGTGGGAATGGGAACATTTGGGTCCGACCGCTTTAGTCCGGAACAGGTTTCGGCGGCCGTGAGCGGTGCCATCCGCTGCGGATACCGCTTGTTCGACTGTGCAGCCTGCTACGGCAATGAGGATCAGATCGGTGAGGTGTTTAAAACGGCTTTTGACGAAGGGGTGGCAGAACGCAGGGAACTTTTCATCATGACAAAGGTATGGAATGATATGCACGACCGCGTAACGGAATCCTGTGAAAAGAGTATCGCCGATCTGCAGTGCGAATATATAGATATGTTTTTTATCCATTGGCCATTTCCGAACTATCATGCTCCCGGTTGTGACGGAGATGCGCGTAATCCTGATTCTCGTCCTTTCAGTGTCTCAGAGTTCGTCGATACATATCAGCGGTGTGAAGCACTTTACAAGAAAGGGTTGATCCGCAATATCGGGATATCCAATATGACCATCCCAAAACTGGAGGCAGTTCTGCCGCTTTTAAAAGTGAAACCGGCAGCCTGTGAAATGGAACTGCATCCGTGTTTTCAGCAGCAGGAGCTATTTGATTATCTGGTGGATCATGATATCCAGCCGATCGGATTCAGGCCGATCGGATCGCCGACCAGACCGGAACGCGATATGATGCCGGAAGATGTGGCGGATATCCAATTACCCCAGATGCGGTCCATTGCTGCAGCCCACAGCATACATCCGGCTGTAGTGGCTTTGAAGTGGGCAGTTCAGAGGGGGCAGATTCCGATCCCGTTTTCCGTCAAAGAAGCGGAGTATGTCAGCAACTTGAAGTGTACCATGGAAGACCCTCTCACTGAAGAGGAAATGGAGACAATCGCCGGTCTGGAGAAAAATAACCGTCTGGTTAAAGGGCAGGTGTTCTTGTGGGAAGGAGCAAAAGACTGGCATGATCTCTGGGATGAAGATGGTTTCATTGTAAAATAACGAATATGAGCCGTTAAGGGGCGGATGAGAGCTTCAAAACAAGGTCGTCATAACTCATTTGAGTTATGACGACCTTGTGGAGAATTAGAGTGCTGGTTAACACTTCGTGAAATACATAGAAATACCCTGTCCGCCGCCGATACACATGCTGATCATGGCATCTTTTTTATCGGTATGCATCAATTCATATAACACTTTAACGGCTAAAATAGTACCGGTGGCACCGATCGGATGACCGATGGAAATGCCGCCGCCGTAGATATTTACTTTATCTTCATCAAGTCCCAGATCACGGCTGACGGCAAAGGCCTGGCTGGCAAAGGCCTCATTTATCTCAAACATATCAATGCCTGTAATATCAATAGCGAGTTTAGCAGCTAGTTTCTCGCTGGAAAACTTCGGTGTATATCCCATCAATTCCGCATCAAAGCCACTAATTGTATAACCTTCAATCTTTAGCCTTGGTGTAACCCCCAGTTCTTCGGCCTTCTCTCTTGACATTACCACTACCGCGGCAGCGCCGTCGTTAAGAGTGGATGAATTACCGGCTGTAACAGTACCGTCTTTCACAAAGCAGGGACGCAGTCGACTAAGTTTTTCGATGGTCTGGTCAGCGCGGGGGCCTTCGTCGGTATCGAATATGGTAACATTGCCTTTGCGGTCTTTTTTTTCAACTGGTAAGATTTCATCCCTAAAGGTTCCGGCTGCAACAGCAGCACTTGCTTTCAAGTGACTGTTTAAGGCAAAATTATCCTGCTCTTCGCGGGAAACGCCATATGTCTGGGCAACGTTTTCGGCAGTGACTCCGTTATGGCTGTTATCCAATGGCCAGGTTAAGATATCTAACACGCCGTCTTCGAAATTCTTATGCCCCATCCGTGTGCCCCAGCGGGCGTCCTTAACGTAGTAGGGCAGTTGGGAAATGTTTTCGGCCCCGCCGGCGACTACAACATCGGCAAAGCCGGTCTGGATCTCCATAACTGCGTCAGCGATTGACTGGAGGCCGGAACCGCACTGCCGGTTCACGGAATAGGCGGTGGTTTCTTTAGGTAATCCGGCCTTTAAGCTAATCGCCCGGGCAACAAAACCGTTTTCAGCCACCTCCCCCACTTGACCGATGATGACTTCATCCACGTTACCGGGTTTAATACCGGCCCGGTTCACAGCCTCC
>Ga0153996_1001282_pt1 | contig 10331 bp, 5 predicted proteins | sample TSNC080MetaG_FD_104728 | JGI IMG/M metagenome (GOLD analysis project Ga0153996, IMG submission 104728) | Attine ant fungus gardens microbial communities from North Carolina, USA - TSNC080 MetaG | ecosystem: Host-associated > Fungi > Mycelium > Unclassified | place: USA: North Carolina, Lumber... | reverse complement strand
TCACTTAACTAGTCACTCTTAGTTACAAGTAGTGTTACCACATTGTAACAATTGTTACATACCTAGTTAGGATAAATACAGACCAGAAAGAGAAGGGAACAGCAAGTTCTCTCTTTCTGTATTCCCCTTGTAAAATCCTTACTCTGAGGAATCAGTACTCTTACTTGTCTTAGGACAACCTCAAGGGTGCTACTCAAAGTCTTGTTGACATCTCTCCTCCGATATAACTTCACTGAAAACCTTAACCGGATCCTTTAGTGAGGAGCGTGAAGATATCAAGTGTTAGATATAAGCTTCAAGTTGAAACACATATTCAACTGTGAGGTTTAGAGTCTTAACAGCTCAGAATGAGCCTAAAACAACACCAAGAAGATTAATATTAGTAGAGATATAGAGACCTCAATGTTTGCACATTGACTTCATTAATTACCCATAGATAGTCATCTGTCCTTTTCTTAGAACAAAGGACAGCCTCCATAAGATTAAGTTATTGCATATTCAAGCATAAAGGCACTACCATATATAGAACAATAGGTAGTAGCATGTGATGCTCTGTCCTAGTATACAGACCATTACTTTTCTATATTTAAGAATTCATAGTCTGAGAATTAGACCTCAGACTTAACAACATCTTTTGTCACTTGTCTAACTTTGCATTTTTGAACTCTTTAAAGTATCAAAGCACCTATCACAAGTAGTAAGTGACCATTTGTAATACTTAGGCTAAGTCACTACACCAGAACTTGATACCATCACTTCTAGGTATAAGAACGACTGGGCACAAGACTTCAGGAGAATCCTCAGTGATATTACAGATTGTAGTTAGGGTACAACTCACCTCCAGAAGAATCCTCAGAGATTAGGATGAGGCTTCTGGAGAGATCTTTTACATTATATACTAGGCTTACATCTCTTAGTATCAGGGTTAGCAGGATTGGAGCTAAACTAGTGTATTTAAGTATTACTAATAAAACAGGCTAAGGTAGCTCTGGAGTGTTGTCATGCTGTTCAGGGGTAGAAATGGAGGTGTCCTCTTATATTCACCCCCCCTTCAGAATTGCTACGTCTCGGAGCAATAGACTCGGAGTGAAAGATGTTGTTGAACTCCATATGTCAGACATGTCTCGGAGCTCTGGGGTGTTTGCGATGGAACTCCACTGTGAGTTCTAGTACAGAGACTTTGGAAGCAGACTCCCAGGAATTGTGTTCGTGGTCATATCCTTTCTACTTAATGAGATACTGGAATCTTCTCTGGTGCCAACAACTGTCAAGTATTTCCTCTACTTCTCACTCCGCTTCTCTGTCGATGACTATGGGTGGTGGGTGGTCCTCTGTTTTGCGTTCTGTAATCGGATTGTCTGGAGCTGAAGTAAGCTTTATTACGTTGAACACTGGGTGAAGTTGCTTCATCTGGTGTGATAGCTTTAGGCGATAGGCCATAGGTCCAATCCTTTGTTCCACTACAAAGGGGCTGAGCCGTCAATATGAGAGTTTCTGCGAAGGGCGCGTGGTCTAGATATCTGATGTGTCGAGGAAGACTTTGTTGCCCAGGTTGAACACTGGAGCTAGAGTTCTGCATCGGTCATAGTATCTTTTCATGTCTTCTTGTGCTTTGCAGATTGCAGACTTTGCTTTTTCGATTGCCATTCTCATCCTTTCCATAAACTCGTTGACCATCTCTAGATCAGAGTAGTTCTGTCAGGGTTCAAAGCCCATGCAAGGAATACATCCAGTGTTGAGCAGAAATGGAGACTGTTGGGTAGCGGAGTGGACGTAATTGTTGTGCTGGAACTCCGCCATGGGTAAGAGGTCATACCAGTCGTCTTGCCACTCATTTACAAATAGCCAGAGGTACTGGTCTAACTCTTGGTTGACACGTTCTGTCTGTCTATCAGTTTGGGGGTGCCAGGTTATAGAAGATGCCAACTTTATTCCTAGTAGGTGGTAAAGCTCTCTGGTGAAACGAGTGACAAACTGAGGTCTGCAGTCCAAGACTACACACTTCAGAAGACCGTGGAGTTTCCAGACTTGATGTAGGAAAAGTCTGGCTGCTTCTTCTGCTGTCACCGTCATGTACGTCAGAATAAAGTATGCCTGTTTCAACACCGAGTTAATCAACAACATGAGTAGCAAGAAAGTGTTCACTAAAATGGATCTGAGGTGGGGGTTCAATAATACAAGGATTAAAGAAGATGATGAGTGGAAGAGAGTATTTACGATGCATATGGGCTCCTTTGAGCCAACAGTAATATTTTTTGGAATGAAAAATTCACCAGCCACATTCCAGGCAATAATAAATGAAATTCTGAGAGATTAAATCAATAAAGGAAAAGTTGTTGCATTTGTAGATAATGTGCTAGTAGAGACAGAAACAGAGGAAGGACATGACAAGATTATAGAAGAAATACTGAGGAGGTTAGAAGAAAACAACTTGTACATCAAGCCAGAGAAATGTGTGTGGAAAGTGAGGAAAATTGGTTAGGAGTAGTAATAGAATCTAATGGAATAGAGATGGAGAAAGAAAAGGTAGACAGGGTACTTAGTTGGCCAGAACCTAAAAATGTAAAAGATATCAGGAAATTCTTAGGCCTCATAAATTATTACAGGAGGTTTATCAAAGATTTCACTTGAGTAGCAAAGCCAATAAACATGCTGATGAGAAAGGATGTGAAATGGCAGTAGAAACAGGAGCAGCAAAAGGCATTTGATAAACTCAAAAGGATCTTTACAATAAGACCAGTGTTAGCAGCCCTAGACTTAGACAGAGAGTTTAGGGTAAAAGCAAATACTTCCAATTATGTGACTGGAGGGGTACTATCAATGAAATGCCCTGATGAGCAGTAGAGACTAGTAGCTTTCATTTCAAAATCTCTAAGTGACACAGAAAGGAACTATGAGATACATGACAAAGAAATATTGGCTGTAATCAGATGTCTAGAAGAATAGAGGCACTTCCTAGAAGGAGCTATAACAAAATTCAAGATTTGGACAAACCATAAAAATCTTGAATATTTCATGAAAGCACAAAAGTTAAATCAGAGACAAGTGAGATGGACTTTGTACTTATCCAGATTTGACTTTACATTGAAACATGTTCCAGGAAGTAAGATGGGGAAGGTGGACAGTCTGAGCAGGAGACTAGACTAGAAAGTTGGAGTAGAAAAGGACAATGAGGATAAGACGTTGGTTAAACTAGAATGGTTAGAAGTTAGAAAAACAGAAGCAGTGGAAATTATAGTAGATAGAGTAGATCTACTAGAGAAAGTCAGAAAGTTAAAAGTAAAAGATAATAAAGTAGTAAAGGTTGTAGAAGAAATAAAGCAAGTAGGGGTAAAGATGTTAAGAGATAAGGAGTAAAGAGAAGTCAATAGCATAATGTACAAAGAAGGAAAGGTCTATGTACCAAAAGATAACAAGCTTAGGATAGAAATAATTAGACTGCATCATGATATGCTAGTAGAAGACCATGGAGGACAATAGAAGACAGTAGAGTTGGTCACTTGCAATTTTTGGTGGCTAGGAGTTACAAAAGAAGTGAAGCAGTATATGGAGATATATGATGCCTACCAGCACAATAAAATCACACAGAACAACCAGCAGGGAAACTAATACCAAATTCAATCCCAAAAAAACTATGGACACATATATTGGTAGACTTTATCACTAAGTTACCCTTGGCACAGAGATATGATAGTATTCTAGTAGTAGTGGATCAGTTAACTAAGATGGTCCATTTTATACTAACTATAGAGAAAACATCAGCAAAAGGATTAGCAAGGCTGTTTAGGGATAATATGTGGAAGTTGCATGGTTTACCCAAAAGTATCATATCTGATAGGGGGCTATAATTTGCAGCAGAATTAATAAGAGAGTTGAATAGAATGTTGGGGATAGAAAGTAAATTGTCAATGGCATTCCACCCTTAGACAGATGGACAAACAGAGAGGATTAATTAGGAGTTAGAACAGTACTTAAGAATGTTTATCAATCATAGGTCTGAATAGTTGAAAACTGTGGAATTTGCATATAATAACAAAATGCACTCAATATAAGACTTTAGCCAAGGCAACTTAAATCCACTCCAAGTCTGAGTTGACAAAAAGAACTCAATAGAGTTCCCATTTGATTTTCTACACTATATATACAACTACTATCATGGTTATGCACTTCACACACTTAATCCTAAGTTGAGGTAACTTAGGATCAGAGTACTTCAGTGTTATCTGTCATGACTTGGCAAAACAGCTAAGTCATTATTTATATTTCTTTTTCGTTTTTTTTGAACTTACTATACATAAGAAGTGCAGGAAGATATCATGTCACAAGGTGTCACATAGTCATATCACATGATCAAGTTACATGAGGAGCATGGGAAAATAGTGCACAGACCATGTAGTAGTTATATAAGTAGTATACAGAAATGAATGAGAACTCCATTAAGTTCTCCTTGTCAACTTAATGTCAAGGATACAAATGGAAGACGGAGGAGAGGAGTAATAAATAGAAGTATACTCTGAAACAATGTACTGCACTACTTTGGAGAATAGATAGTACTTAGTGATGATGGAGAAACCAAAAGAAGGCTCTGGCAGACAAATAAAGATGTCAGAGTAAAGTATGACTTTGATGAATGACCTTGGCTTCAACTTATGTGTTGTGCCCCAGTCTCTGGTTGGTCATTTATTTCAGAGTGGAAGGAAGTTGTTAGAACAGAGGTTTTAAGGAAGTAGAATAGGAACTAAAGTAGACAGGGATAGAATTAGGACCAAATAATGTTAATTTACAAACTGTAAGGGGACATCTAGGGTCGTGCTTAGTAAGTTCTGAGGGTCTGTTCTATTAGTAGCCCAGTGACAGATCATATATCGCACTCCCACTGTTCCTGAGTCTTCCCTGTTTGTGTTATGTGATGCGATGCCTTTTAATCTATAATTGGACAATTGTGATTACTGATCTACGTACATGTGACTGTGCGTGTGATCGTCTAGTATAGAGTATATATACTAGCAATATGTCGTAGATATACTTCACTTGAATCTCAACTTAGCTTCTGGAACTATTCATTAGCTTGAAGGGTGATTGCCTCTGAGTGATTCCCTTACACAAACTGAGAAAATACACTGTAACTACTCAGTACTTATAGGAAGTCTGGAATAGGAGGAGAGTAGTCTACTATGCTATCCTACTAATTATAATTTCAGGAGAATTATTAGGAGAAATAAAATACATAATTGTCAGATTTCCAAAATATGACACTTGGACTTGGAGTGGATTTAAGTCATTTTGGCTAAAGTCTTACAGCTGAGACCCATAAATAGGATTCAAGATGAGGAAAAAGGGAAAGTTTGAAAAGGCAGAAGAATTTGTAACAAAGATGAAAAAAGTACATGAGGAAGCAGAAGTAGTGTTAAAAAAGAGCCAGGAAGAAATAAGAAAGTATGCAGATAGGAGGAGAAGCAAACCAGAGGAATATTGAGTAGGGAACTGGGTACTTTTAAGCACAAAAGATCTCAAATATCAAATGAAAGAAAAACAATCAGAAAAGCTTATAGAACAATTTGTAGGACCTTATTAAGTTAAGGGAATTATTTCAACAAATATAATAGAACTGGACTTACCAAGTACAATCAAAATACATCTAGTAGTAAATGTTAGCAGAGTATGAAGATATAGAGATTAAGTAAAGGGCCAGAAAAAAAACAGCCAGCACCAGTAGTAATTAAAGGGAAAGAAGAATATGAAGTGGAAAAAATATTAAATAAAAAGAAGTTTAGAGGGAAAAATAAATACTTGGTATGATGAAAAGGATATATAGTAGAAGAAGATACCTGGGAACCTAGAGAAAACCTAGGAAATGTGAAAGACTTAGTTAGGGAATTCAAAGAAGAATATGGTGAGAATATTGGGCAATCAAAAAGAATCACAGAAGAAGAGAAAAGGGAAGAGTTGCTAGGTAGGTATATGGTAAAAATGCTATATGGATAAGATAACAAGAAATTTAACCAGAAATATTAGAGAAGGTTGGAAAGAAACTGGTTAAGATGGAAAGAGAAGAAAAGGCTAGAAAGGATTGAAGAAGAAGAAGAGAAAAAGAAGAAATCAAAGAAGGAAGGATAAAGGAATAGAACAAAGAAGACAAGTTAGGGAACCTACAGAACTCTTACAATAAATTTCCCAAAATAAGAAATCTTAAGAGGGGGGCATTATTATGAGTCAACTCGATTATGACCTAGAAAATATAACATAGACAGGAATCAAACCAGCAAAGGATAAACATTTGTAATAATAATAAAGACAAATAGTGAGATTGTGTATATACAGTATACTGGAATTAAGCAAGAACTTTATTAAGTTCTCTTCTAACCCTGAAGAGCCCCTTAGTATAAACCCTAGGTTGTAAGTCAGGTTACTTTTCTCCCTGCCTACAACAGTGAGGCCATAGTCAGCTCACTTTTCTCACTGCCTGTTCCAATTTTTTTCTAATTTATCCTAATTTTGTAGAATTTATTAAGTGAATTGAGTAAAAACAGAGAATGTATGAAGAAATTTGATGGCCAATTCTTAGCTAAAACTGACAAATACTTATATAATTTTTTACATAATTAATCTGTTAAGTGCTATCTTCTCACATTGGTCTCACATATATACTAGATCTTGTATATATACTAGTGAATAGTGTTACTGTTAAAACTCTAGACCTTAGTTGAATATATGTTTCAACTTGAAGCCTATATCTAACACTTGATATCTTCATGCTCCTCACTAGAGGATCTAGTTAAGGTTTTCAGTGAAGTTATATTGTAGAAGATAGATGTTAACAAGACTTTGAGTAGCACTCTTTAAGGCTGTCCTAAGACAAGGAAGAGTACTGATCTCTTAGAGTAGAAGGATTATAGAAAGGGATACAGAAAAAGAGAACTTGCCATTCCCTTCTCTTTCTAGTCTGTATTTATCCTAACTAGGTATTGTGACAACATTACAATGTGATAATACTACTTATAACTAAAGGTGACTAGTTAAGTAACAGTCCAGTGACAGAAGCTATAAGGGTAACAAGTCAAGTCAGAGTCTATAAATAGATTAGTCTAATGTTGCCCCATTTAGTGCAAGTCCAAAGATAGAAAAGGAAATTGTCTGAGATTTCTCTGAAGAGTCCTGTCTATAAGCCTAATATTCATTCAGAGTTCTTTAGACATTTAATGTATTACTACATTGTAATATCTTCATCTATCAGTGCCAGCTGTAAGGGGACCCATCACACATGACTCTGGAGCCCGTATTAGTTCTCCAGAGTAACTCTGCACCTGATCAAATATTACTACATAATATTTGGCCTTACCCCATTGTTCTAAGCGTACTCTGTTGCCTTCTAACACACTTTCATTGTTTAGACCCTGGTTACCAGAAGCAGAGACATGAGGACACTGTAATATATATAATGTAGATTATTCTCTCTAGGAGCCTCATCTAATTCTCTGAGGAATCTCCTGGAGGTGAGTTGTAATATATTCCATACTATAATTTAACTGAGGAATCTCCTGGAGTGTACTGCTCCGGTCGCCCTTACAGCAGAATTAGATTTCATTGTCAGAGCCCTGGAATTTCTCAGTGGACAGCTGCCCTCTGGTCACCCTCCGCTAACAAACTCTGGCCCTCTGATCACTCTACTCCAAGAGAGATATTGCTCCCTGCAAACACCCCTCCAGCCATCGCTGACGCCTTGGGCTACCTGCAGCACCATCTCCAAGAGTTGACCGAATGTCAGAACGCTTCGGAACACACCATCAACACTGTTAGGGAACCACTCAGAGATGATCACTATCACAAAAGGTCACTTACTTGTTTTGTGATGAACTGGATATAGATTCAAAAGAGCTTATAAGCAGAGTTAGGCAAGCAACAAAAAATGTTGTTAAGTCTGAGGTCTAATTCTCAGACTAGAGGTCCTTATATACAGAAAAGTGATGGTCTGTGCACTAGGACAGATCGTCACATGCTACTATCTATTGTTCTACATATGGTAGTGCCTTTGTGCTTAAAATAGTGATAACTTAACCATATGGAGGCTGTCCTTTGTTCTAAGAAAAGAACAGATAACTATCTATGGGTAATTAATGAAGTCTATGTGCAAACATTGAGGCCTTCATATCTCCACGGATACTGATTGCCTCGGCACTGTTTTAGGCTCATTCTGAGCGGTATGAAGAGGGCTTTTCTGATGCCTAAAAGTGAAGCTTAGATCATGGCAGTTTCCGAGATATTGGTGATTTAATAAACAGTACCATGGTAGTTACCAGTTGATCTGCCTAATATCTTGGCCATTATTGATTGCCTTGAGACGTGACTAGTATTTATCAAAAGGTCTTTTCAGGGGCTTTCTGTAGCCATTGAGACTGTGAGAATCGATAAAGAATTGATGGAGATATGGCCGAATGAAGTTTGTGACAGATCACTCTTAAGCTAATGGATAGTCCTGGAAGCTAGTTTGAGATTCAAGTGGGGATATATCTACACACACTTGCTAGTATATATACTACACTAGATAGTCAGGCACATAATACCATGGCAACCAACCTATAATTACAGAATGTCCTAGAACAACTAATAATCGACATCGCATCACATGACACAGACAGGAGAAGTCAGGAATGATGGGAGTGCGATACATGATCTGTCACTGGGCTATTAATAGAACAGACCCTCAGAACTTACTAAGCACAACCCTAGATGTTCCCTTACAAACACTACCCTCGCAGGCCTAACAGCCCAACTACAACAGCTCACTTAGCTCATAACTGCTTCTGCCCCAACAGTCACTCCACCTCCGATACCCACGTCTCTGCCTCCTGTCAGCCCTTCTTTCCTGGTTCCGTCCACCCCATTCAAACAGTGGACGAGGCCAAAACTCCCTTCTCCACCAGACTTCTCTGGTAAATGGAACTCCAGTTGAGCCTTCTTCAACTCCTGTACATTATATTTATGCCTGGTCCTGGAGTAGTTTAGCTGCAACAAGGAGAAAATCTTATGGACCCTAGCCTTTTTCAAGGATGGACGAGCTACGAGGTGGTCCAAGAACCTCTTTCGCTAGGAGGTGGACACCGGTATCTTTCCCATCCAATGCTGGGCCCACTTCAAACAACAGTTCCAGAGTCAATTCTTTCTAGTCAATGTGGAAGCAGACACCGTTAACACTCTGGAAGGCTCCTCGTATTATCAAGGTAACTGGACGGTGGACAACTACCTAGACAGTTTTCTGACCTTGGTCTCCGACGCTGGATACACTGACCCCCAGACTCTGGTAGTAAAGTTCCGCCAGGGCCTCAAGTCAAACATCCAGGGCCAGATTGCCACTATGCCCTTCGGATGACCCGCCAACACTGATCCAGAGGCTTGGTATGCAGCCACCCAGAGGATCGACCAAGCATGGTTGACCAATGAGGCTTTTCAATCCATACTCCAGTCAACGACTACGGCCTCCACACGCTCCGTCCTTCCTCAGTCTACCTCTCTCTCGACGTTCTGCCTTCCTCAGTCCATTCTGCTGTTACGCCGTACAAACGTTTAGGCAAAATAAGTGATATTTTACACCTTAATAATGAGAATAACCAGCTCGAGAGACGAGCTCGGCCCCCCAAAGATGTTCTGTTAGATGCCCAGTCGTGGACTTGAGCATCTTGCTTGAGTAGCAGAGTAGCGGCTGTGACCACCGTTACATACGCCTCATGGGGATTATCCAGAGAATTTCATAACAGATTTATAACAGAACTCTCCTCTAGAGTGCTCTCGAGAGCAGAAAGGACCTTAGAAGAATGTTTTCTATAAAGATGATGTCATATCTTGGTGGCAGTGACTTATTTATAACATCCGGGTTACCATCAGAGCAGGGCCATCATCGCTGATGGCTAATTATAGCAAGAACTAGCAAGATGAGTTCTCTCGAGAGATGCATCGCAAACCTAACAGAAGGAGACTGAGGCTCGAAGATGTGATGAAGTATAGAAGAGTAGTAGAAAGACTAGAGAGGTCAGGAAGAGAGGTCAGATAGAGAGATAAAAGAAGAGTTGTTTGATGAAGGCAATGCGCTCGAGAGCAAGATGATTCAAGATCGCCGCCTCTCTCTACAGCCCAGCAAAAGGCTCGAGAGCCATCCATTGTTTAGAGAAGAACCCCCGGAGTAGGATTAGAGGAGTGGGGAGTGGTAGCCAAGTAATTGGGAGAAGTGCCATCTCATCATTTCACTCTTACTATCTTTGGGAATTTGGAAGTTTTCTTTGTTTCTTTTCTTTTGTTGTATCATTGCTTTGTAATCCTAATAAAATACTCTAGGGCAC
>Ga0153996_1001280_pt1 | contig 10344 bp, 5 predicted proteins | sample TSNC080MetaG_FD_104728 | JGI IMG/M metagenome (GOLD analysis project Ga0153996, IMG submission 104728) | Attine ant fungus gardens microbial communities from North Carolina, USA - TSNC080 MetaG | ecosystem: Host-associated > Fungi > Mycelium > Unclassified | place: USA: North Carolina, Lumber... | reverse complement strand
TCACCAGTACCGCACCGGTTTTCCACAAGTGAGTCCCTGTTCATGGCACTGGGCCGCGCATTCTGCCTGAGCAGCGATGTGGACTTCCACGGCTCATTCGAGGAGCCAGTGACGAGAGACGTCACACACAAGGCACGGGTGCAAAGCCTGACAGGGGATGTCTGGAGAGCGACTGGGTATCGCTTCATGTGCGTGTCTGCTGAATTCCTCTTTGTTTTGAAACGCATCAGGCTGAATGGATCGCAGAGTCAAAGACCATCCGCCAATTAAAAATGGCTATAAAACTCGTTTCTGGTGCTCGCAGGATGAGGTACATCATTCCAAACCATCCAGACGGGCCCGCCCCCCACGCTTTTCTTCTGCTGGTCGGGCCGTCGCCAAAGCCCGTTTTCCGTGTCGCTCTCGTCTGTTTATTTCATGCTGCGACTCTTTTAATGGGTCCAGAATAGTCATGATCCATATGCACCACCATATCGCACATGAACGCTATGCTCCAACACTGATCGGCAGGGAAGACGAGCCACAGCCCCAGCCACCGTCCCAGCCATAGAAACCTACTCCCCTTCATTGTGAAATCTGATTCTAGATCCAAACCGATATCTATGCCAGGACTCATGCCAGTGTTGAGTTCAGGCACTGCAGACGATACCTCCCTCACCGTGGCTGACTGGCTGACTGGCTCGGCGACCTCCACCAGTACCCCATCTACACTTTTCAACATAACACACTCCTAACGACACTGCATTCTATTTACTACCACTACAACATATTACCATAAGAGACTTTCGTGAATATCAGTTACAGTCATCATAAACTGAGAGGTCAGTTGGAGAGAGAAGGTGAGGCCTTTATGAGATTGGGAGTGTTTGAAAAAGTAAGGCAGAGATAATGATGAAAGAATGACTGTCAAGGTAACAAGTTGACTACACAGTAATTAGCATCACGCAAACTAATTGAAAATGAAGAACTGAAACTATGATTTTATAACATATCTCCTGAACAGCTAGAACCCAAGTTATAAATGAGAAAGCAAACATCCAGTGAGGTATAGAAGAAAGGAGTAGGGTGAAAACATGTATGTAAAGAACAACTATGGATTAGTAGGGATTTTTAAGGACTGGCCCTCCTTTTCAAACCTCTTTTATATCAAAGGCTAGGGGTTGATTCTTCTTAGGGATAGAGAGAGGTCAACAAAAGTTATAGGACTCACCAAAGATAACCCATGATAGTTCAGTAATTGCAAACATCTTCTAGTAACATCTAATAAATGGCCTATTCCAGTGTCACATTAAAAATCCAGATCTCTCAACTTGCTTGTTTAGATGCTATCTACTCTCTTGCCACTATTGGGCCTACTTGGAAACCCTAGTCATTGTACCTCTGGTACATCTTTCTGGCTTATTGAATTAATTATTATATTATCTTGCCTATCTCATACTTGTAAGGGACCCTACCAATACTACTTTTTGATTTAAAAAAAAACAAAACAAAACCAATACTACTTCCAGTACACCAATTTACTCTTCCAGAATGACCTTGTTTTTTTTTATTCAACAGTTTATTACATGGGGTGTGAAGGCAGACTGTGGCAAGTACATGGTACCTACTTAGATAAGGAGAAAGTATAGATGGAGAAAGATAAAGAATAGAGAGAGAATAAGAAAAGAGAGAAAATGAGAAAAATGGGAAAACAGTATCACAAAAGGTCACTTACTAATTTGTGATGGGTGATTTGATACTTGAATAGTTCAAAAAAGCGAAGTTTAGACAATGACAAAAGATGTTGTTAAGTCTGAGGTCTAATCCTCAGACAGGGAGTCCTTATATACAGAATTGTGATAGTCTATGCACTAGAACAGATCATCATATGCTACTACCTATTGTTCTACATATGGTAGTGCCTTTGTACTTAAAATAGTAATAACTTAACCATATGGAGGCTGTCCTTTGTTCTAAGAAAAGGACAAATGACTATCTATAGGTAATTAATGAAGTCCATGTGCAAACATTAAGGCCTTCATATCTCCACTAATATTAATTGCCTTGAGGTTGTTCTAGGCTCATTCTAAGCATTATAAAGAAGGCTTCTACTGAGCCTAGAACCAAAGCATTGATCATGGTGGTTTCTGAGATATTAGCAATTTAATAAACAGCAACATGGTGGTTACTAGTTGATCTGTTTAATATCTTGGCCAATATTGATCACCTCGAGACATGACTGGCATTGATCAAAAGGTTTTTTCAAGGACTTTCTGTAGCTTTTAAGACTGTAAGAATCGTCAAAGAATTGATAGAGATATGGCTGAATAAAGTTTGTGACAAGAAAAAGGTAGAAAGGAGAATTGATGAAGACAATACACTCAAGAGCAAGATGGCTTGAGATCACTGTCTTCTTCTATGGCCTAGCAAGAGGCCTGAGAACCACCTATCATGCAAAAGAGGATTCCTGGAGTAGGGTTAGAGGATTGGGGAGTAGTTACCTAGTGTTCAGGAAGGGCATCATCTTATCATTTCAACCTTGCTATGTTTGGGAACTTGGAAGTTTTCTTTGTCTCACTTTCTTTGTTGTCTCTTTGCTTTGTAATCTTAATAAAATACTCTAGGGCACAGAAGAGAACTCAAGCATCACACCCCTATCACCATTCCTTTCTATTACTTTAGAGCTTAACAGCTATTTGGAGTGACTAAGTCACTATTTTTTTGAGTGCTCTTCTTTAATTTCTGAAAAATCACCAAAACCTCTCTCTCGACAGGAATTTGAGCCCCAACAGACTTGGGCATTTGCTTACACTAGGAGTTAATTACTTGCTATATATCATTGGAATCAGCTTCTAGTTGTACAGTTAGCTGAAGAAGAGCCCACATGATAGCATGGGAGTTCTAGGTAGTTCTGCTGTATCAATGGCAAGCCATACTACTAGACTAGATAAGGACAGTAGTGTCACGATGCAAGATGAACACACATCTTAGAAAGCCTATTACAGTGGGATTTAATTTGAGTTTTTCCCTCTCTATTCCCCCTTTTCTTTAGCTCTCTGTTGTCATTTGATCATCTCCCCAGTGCCTACTTGTTTAGTGCACAATTGTGAAATATCTCAGAGATTATTCTACTTTCATTTGTTATTACTCTTATCTTGTGATCAAGTTCCCTTTGATTCCCATCAAAAATTCTCACAGTCTCAATGGCTATGGAAAGCCCTCTAAAAGATCTTTCAATTGATGCTAGTCATGTCTCAAGGCAATCAATATTGGCCAAGATATTAAGTAGATCAACTAGTAACTACTATGTTGCCATTTATTAAATCACTAATATCTCAGAAACCACCATGATCAATGCTTTGGTTCTAGGCTCAGCAGAAGCCTTCTTCATAATGTTCAGAATGAGCCTAAAATAATTTCAAGGAAATTAATATTAGTGGAGATATGAAGGCCTTAATGTTTGCACATAGACTTCATTAATTACCTATAGATAGTCATCTGTCCTTTTCTTAGAACAAAGAACAGCCTCCATATGGTTAAGTTATCACTATTTCTAGCACAAAGGCACTACCATATATAGAACAATAGGTAGTAGCATATGATGATCTGTCCTAGTGTACAGACCATCACAATTCTATATATAAGGACTCATAGTCTAAGGATTAGACCTTAGACTTAATAACATCTTTTGTTACTTGTCTAACTTCACATTTTTGAACTCTTTAAAGTATCAAAGTACCCATCACAAATAGTAAATGACCTTTTGTAATAACTCTGCTACTCAAGTGGTGTGCTTGAATCTACAATAGGGTATCTAAGGAACATTTTTGGGGGACCAAACTTATCTTTCAAGCTAGTTATTCTTGTTAATATGGTGAAAATTATCACTTATATTGCCTAAACAGCTGTCCAGCATAACATCACAATCACATGTTCTTCTAGAATATTCTACAATCACCTGACCTAATCACATGATATGGTTTACTTAAGGTTCCTATGCTATTTATAGCTTTATCCTATTGTATATCTTGAGATTATAAATCAGCTGTTTGAAAGAATGGGAAGTTATTTCCTTTTTAGGGCTCTCATAATACTAATCCTCTAACTACTCTATTTCTAATAGAATATCATGACTTAGCAACATGGCTAAGTTAATACTATGAGGTTTTCATCTAGGCCTCTAGCCCATCTAGAACCCTCTACTAACTCTGTGTTATTAACTTTGTTAAAGTCAGTCTACTTTGCTTTCTTTCTACAATGGTCTATATGACAGTAAATAGTGTTGTCTATTAGGTCACTTTGCTCCCTTCTTATAATGGTCTGCGCAACTGCAGATAATATTGTTTATCAGATTGCTTTGCTCTCTTCCAATAATAGTCTGCATCACAGTAAGCAATATTGTGTATCAGGTTGCTTTACTCTTTTTCTACACTGGTAGTTTGTACTGTTGTAAGTTAGGTTGCTCTTCTTCCTTCTTACAATAGTAAGGCCATAGTCAGCTTGCTTTGTGTCATTTTTTTTTTAAAAATTAGTGATTTATTATATGGGGTGCTATTATGCCACAAGTGAATTTTCCATGGAAGATAACATTTGATATGCTTTATAACAACAGATTCTTAATTAGAATTCACTCTAGAACTCTTTCTATAATCCTCAGAACATAATACTATATGATAAAGATACTAAGCTGGTGATAATTAACCTAGAGCTCGTACTGATACCTCGAGAGGTAATTAGAATGAACTGGTATCAGGTTACTAAGAAAGTTACTAAGAGACTATGCTCTAGATCCACCTTTGGATGGACTAACTTAGAAGGATAGCAAACTTGTACTCTAGAACCAGTACTACTCAGATGACAAACTTAGACTAATAGACTTTGTGCTTGTAAATAAGCATTGATGACATTAGATCAATTATATTTAGATAAATGACCTCTAGGACATGACTTGGAGATACTAGACATTTATGGGGACTTGCTAATTGTTTAACAGGTAATTAACAAAGTCCAAATTACAAAGCAGTATCAAGAGCATGATAAAGGAAGATGGAAGAATATTCTAGAAGGAAGCAATGATTTGACATGTCATCTTTGATGGGAAGGACTTGGTAAGGGAGCACATCATCATAAAGAAAGGAGAGGACCACATCATCAGTGGGATTTTGGGAGGCCTTAGGATAAAAAGGAGTCAATGGAATCCTAAAAGTAGTAATAGTTTCCTTTTTATATTTTATTTCTTGAGTTTCAAGGCTTTGTAATAACATTAATATAGTATCCAGAGTGCAGTTGGATTGGAGAACCTCTTGACTCCTACCTTTATCTACACTGTTATGAACATCGAGTGGGACTACAATTATTATCAGCCATGGTCTGATAATAAGTGGCTAGTAGACAAGATGTTGGCAATGCTAGACAAGGACACTACTATGTAGTAATGCATTGAATGTCTGAGGACTCTAAAAGACAATGACTCACAGAATGGACAGAACTCTTTGGAGAAATCTTGGACTATCTTTCTCTTTCTATCTTTGGACTTGTGCTAAATGGGACAACATCAGACTAACCCATTATTAGACATTGACTCGACTTGTCACTCTCATCGCTTTTGTCACTGGACTGTCACTTGACTAGTCACCCATAGTTACAATTAGTGTTACCACATTGTAACATAGTCACAATACCTAGTTAGGATAAATACAGACCAGAAAAAGAAGGGAACAGCAAGTTCTCTCTTTCTGTATTCCCTCTGTAAAATCTTACTCTGAGAAATTGGTACTCTTACTTGTCTTAGGACAATCTCAAGGGTGCTACTCAAAGTCTCATTGACATCTCTCCTCCAATATAACTTCACTGAAAACCTTAACCGGATCCTTTAACAAGGAGCGTAAAGATATCAAGTGTTAGATATAGGCTTCAAGTTGAAACACATATTCAACTGTGAGGTCTAGAGTCTTAATATATACTGCCTCCAGAATTGTGAATGGGAATTTATTGAGAGTAAGAAGACTGGGACCAGGGAGATGTCTTGAGAAGAACACAGAATATACCCAGAACTCAATCTAAAGAGGAATAGTAGATACAACTTAGACAGGCTTTGGAGAGGACAGCAGGCTAGGAAAGCTTGGCTAGGTGTATACTTGGACTATATCATACCTGTTAGGTTCAGTGTTGGGGGTGCAGACAAGAGGACAACTGAGTATAGAGGGTCCATGAGTGATCAACTAATTGTATTTTCCAGTTGAGTCTAGTTACGGTGTGTAAAGGTTGACACCTTAAGAAGGCTATGTGATGATGATCTAGAGAGATCTTACATTCATTTTACAACAACCAACATATATTTTACTAGAGCTGTGTATAATTCTACTTTTCTAATTATTTATAAACCTTCACCTTTGATTATCTCCTTTCAGACCTTTAGCATGCAGTTGGGAGCTAGCATATCATTATTTTGTTTGTTCCAGTATGCAATTTCCTTTTGTACCCTTTCATCACTTCAATAGGTGTAATATTTACAGAGTGGACTTGTGACTGTTTAATGACAGAGTTATCGGCCCAAATGTACACTGTTACTATAGCGACATGAGATTTTTTTATACCTCTATCTGCGATGACAGCTGTACTGTTGTGGTTTACTTGAGATGACCTGAAGGCAAGGTTGAGGCTTTGGAGATGTTGATGAAGGTCCTCAGAAGAAGAAGAAGAAGGGGAGTGAAAACTAAATCTACTAGAAAAATGATTGACTATTTGAGAACCAGGGGAAAAGAGAGAATGGAGAGGGTTAAAGCAGCTTCTAATACCATTAAGATGCTCATTGACATCCTTGATAGGGCTCTTGAGGTTGGCTTGTTGTTTCATAGTGAGTTAGAAAGTTACAATTTTGTAGGGGATTTGATTCTTAGCGTGCTGAGAATCTAGTAAAGAGTTAATGGCATGCAAAGGAGAAATGGAAGCGTAGCATAGGTGGTGCCTGCCATTTAGTTTACAGAGATGTAGAGTGATGGAGATGAGGTCTGCAATGGCTTCAATACCTTCAGATGAGGAAGTTTGGAAAACACCTGTGATCTAGAGAGCTGCTCTTTGCTGCATTTTCTTTAATTCAGTGATGTTTTTGATAATAGGGGTACTCTTGAAGAACTATAGCTGAAATCTGTACAAGGCAATGGGCAGAACACAGGTTCTATACAATAGGCATTTTTGGATAGGGAGGAGACCTCTTGAAGAGTTTCTTAGCATCTTTATGGTGCTGAGGGTGAAGAGGCATTTTGTGGCATAGAAGTGCATATGATAGTTGAAATTGAGTTTGTGATCAAAGTAAAAACCCAGGTATTGCCAGATGGGTTTGGGGGAGATGACAGGGCCCCCTACTGACAATAGGTCGATAGAGGAATTGGAGGAGTGTCAAGCTCTCGTAAAGTGGAAGAGCTCAGTTTTGCTGTGCTCCATAATGAGGCCAGCATTGATAAGGATTTTGGACATAATATTGTAGCTACAGAGAAAAAAAAAAGAAGATAATGAATAGCTTTTCTCCTGAGAAATTAAAAGACCATCATCCATGAAAGAAAGAATGTTAGTCAGAATATTTTATTTTATATTTTATATTCTTTTTTTGAATGTTTAAATAATTAGAGCAAGGTAAATAGCAGAAAGAATAGGGGAAAGAGCTGAGTCTTGGCCTACTCCGACATTGGTGTTGAATGCTAGTGATGAGAAATTGTTCCAGGTGTATGTGGTGGATTGATTGGAATGGTAGCTGTTGAAGAAGCCTACAATGTTAGTGTTAAGTCCAGCTTTCTTTAGGTAGGTAAAGAGAAACTCATAATTGAAAGAGAGAAAAAATTGGGCAATATCAAATACTATAATACTAGTATTGTCATGACTTGGCAAAACGGCTAAGTCATTATTTATATTTCTTTTCTTTTCTTTTCTTTTCTTATTGGACTTACAACTACAAGATGGAGCATGGGAAAGTATTACATGACTTTGTCACAATGTCACAATGGTGTGACGGATGGTCACGGATGGTCACATCACAAGTCACAGTCATAGTGTGTCACATGACTAGAGTAACATAAGGACCATGGCAGAGTAAGCACATAGCCATAGTAGTAAAATGTATAAGTAGTAGAGAATTAAAGCGAGAACCCCATCGAGTTCTCTTTGTCAAACTCTGAACAAAGAGACAGTTGGCTTAATTCCGGTCATCGGACTTTAGACGCTGACAAGTATGGTACTGTCTGAGCCACCTTGCACAAATAAGGTGAGTAAGGTATATTCCTGCATTGGTAGTGGATCTTTGTCTGATGCCTTCTAGTTGGTTAGGGTCCAAGAAGCCGTTGGCTGTCATATGAAACTGTAGTCTGTTGCTAATAACTTTCTCAACTAGCTTACTAGTTGTGTTGAGAAGTACAATAGGTCAGAAAGAGCTCAGTATGTTATGCAACATCTTATTTGGTTTGGGAATGATAACAGTGTTGGCAGATTTGAAGTAGAAGGGCCAGTACTCTAATGTTATGAGAGCCCCAAGAAAAAACAAGTTTCCTATACATTCAAACACTTGATCCACAAATATCAAGTCGTATAACGCAGACAAGATATAAATAGCATAGGAACTTAAGTAATCATACCACATGACAAGGTCATGTAATTGTAGAACATTTTAGAAGGACTAGTAGTGTACAGCCACTTGTAAAAGTAGTATAAGTAGGTAGTTAATCCAACAAAGAACTCCATTGAGTTCTTCCTGAACATCCACCTAGGGTGATCACTAAGAACATTCACTGTCTATTGATAACATCTAATATAATGCAAGTGTTAGCAATATATACCAATCTCTCAAGGCATGTGTTGTGTGAAATCAAGGCTTTGAGATGCTTTCGCAATACATGATCTGGCCCCAGAGTAGAGGATGATAAGCACTTAGCTATCACGTCCATAAATTCTTAGTTGGAGAATAGAGGCCAATTGATGCCATCCGCTTAGGAGAGTTTGTTGAGAAACCTGGTGTTTACTGGTCTATTTTCCACTGAGTTGTAAGATTTGTGTAATGTGTTCCACAGATCAGGGAGGGTATTGCATAGGTAATTTTTGTACAAGATAGATTCAATGGTAGGCAGGGATTTTTTTCTGATCTAGCTCATTAAGTTCTAGGGTCTCTTATTAGATGATATGATTTCATGGATCCTATTATCAAAGAACTTCCTCTTGACTATACATACCACTGATTTGAATTCCTTCCAGTGTTGAAGGTCACCTGATTCATGGTATCTATTGAGACTGTTATTGCAGTCTTGATTCCACCACTCTTTGGAGTATTTTGTAATATGCTTCTATTTGAAGTAAGTACTTCATGCATTTTTGAAGACATTTGCCAATTATTGGACTAAGGTCTTGAGATTTGCTTTGCTTCTAATTGCTAATGTATTGAGGCTTTGTACTTCTCAAACTAGTAAGGTGATGAAATCCTTCTCTTCATCACTATCTTTCTTAATAGACCATATGTTGATATCAGTATTTATTTCTCCAATACCAATTTCAATGATAAGTAGGATGTAGTCAGATGGTTTATGGATTTTGTGGTGGAGTATATGTCGACTGGATCCTGTATTGCCTAGGAGGAGAAAAACAAGGTCTATAACAGAGTTAGTATCACATGGGTTATCTGCAAATCTAGTGGGGCTGGAGTTTGAAAGAGAAGACAGTTTGAGGCCTAAGCTATTTGCAATAGTAATGAGGTCATCAGTATGAGAAGAATAATGTCTAAAACTGGGGTCCTAGTTGCTGTCTCTTATATTGAAGTCCCCTATTAGAATAATTGTGTTATCTATATTTGCCATATTTTGCCAGAGGACTTGGAAAGTGGTTTGACTGCTATTTGAGTATATGTTAATCATATAGTTAGTGTCTCAATCATTGTGGAAGGCCAGGATGTTGATGTCATGGTAGTTGATAATATCTAGTCTGTCACAAACTTCATTTAGTCATATCTTCATCAATTCTTTGATAATTCTCATGGTCTTAATGGCTATGGAAAGCTCTCAAAAAGACCTTCTGATCAATGCCAGTCATGTCTTGAGGCAATCAATATCGACCAAGATATTAAGCTGCGAAATGCGCATCGGGGTACTACTCATACTCTTAAGAACTATGTTGATCAGGTGCTCAATGGAGCAATCAACCACTATAACGGTGCCTTGACCACCGCATACAATAGAATTGCCACTTTGGAGGCAGAAGTTACCCGTTTCCGGGGAGAGCTGACAAGGCTCCCTGGAGGAAACGTCGCCTCCAAGGCCAAGGTACCAGAGCCGCCAACATTTGCAGGCTCTGAAAACAAGATGCACTTGCATGATTGGTTGAGCCAGATTG
>Ga0153996_1001279_pt1 | contig 10356 bp, 7 predicted proteins | sample TSNC080MetaG_FD_104728 | JGI IMG/M metagenome (GOLD analysis project Ga0153996, IMG submission 104728) | Attine ant fungus gardens microbial communities from North Carolina, USA - TSNC080 MetaG | ecosystem: Host-associated > Fungi > Mycelium > Unclassified | place: USA: North Carolina, Lumber... | reverse complement strand
TCTTATATAATTTTTCTTTTTTACTTCCTTTCTTTCAGATATTTTTTACATCTTACATGTCTTTTTTGAATACTTCTATAATTTTATCCCATTAATCATTTTTGATATCGTATACAATGCTTTATTCACCAGCTTACCAATTCTCTAATAATACCCTCTGGCTGCCCTACAGTCTTTCACATACCATCTGGCAATTACATATACCATTTGAACCAATAATAAAATAACCAATAAATTCACTGGCAGCATCTGTTTTATCAAATCACCGAAGAAGATAACAAGTGCCATGCTTCCAGTTGCGACTATCACACTGATTCCATCCCAACAATACTGTTGGTACATTTTATTTATTCTACTAATTATAAACCATGTACCTGCAATCAGCGTAGCTACAACTATCACAATGACAACTATAAAAAGTAACCAATAGACCACAATCGCTACCATCTGATTTGAAATTCTGTCACCTATCTGTGCCACACTTCTAGCTACGAACGTTGTCCCGTCAGCTATCGTGCATATTCCATGCCATATCATGCAAAATAAAGCTTTAACATCACTGATAAATGATTCTGTTCTGATAGCAGTAAAGACAGTCACCAACAATGAATATTCCGTAAACCCGACAAATAAAATATCATGGGATGCTGCCCGTACTTTAAATTTCTTATCCAGCCTTTGGTATTTTTGTTCATAACGTTCTTTCGCTTTCTGATATACCACTTGGTCACAGCTTTTGCACTTTTCATAAAAGACTTGCTTTTCAATCGGTACTTCTACAATTTTCTGATTTTTTTTCGCAAAATTCTTATCTTCCAATGCCTTTGCCAGCTTATCTTGAACTACCTCTATCATGGTATTGCCTTCGCTGACTCTGATTTTCTCTTTCCTCAACAAGTCTTTTACCTGCTTCAAGTCGTTCTTTAACACTTGTACGTTTTCTAATCTGTTCTCGTTGTTGAGTCTCTCGCTTAATTTCAGCGATTCGGTCAGCTGTATCTGTAGCTCCTCGATTGCCGCATCCTTTTGAGCGACCTCCGTCTGCATCTGTTCCAGCAAGTCCAACAGTTCCTGCATTTGTTCGTCTTGCTTTAATTTTATTAATTCTGTCATCAATATTCCTCGCTTTCTCTATGCTCTTCTTAATTTCAGCAATTCTACATTCTGTGATTGCAACAGCTTGTTCTCGTTGTTTAACTTCTGTGCCATTTCTTTCCATTTCTGGTTTTCGGCTTCCAGCTCCCTGACCCTGCCATCTTGTGATTCCATTAGGTTCAACATTTCTTCGATACTTGGCAATATTTTTAGCTGTGTCAGCAATTTGTCTTTTAATTGCTGCAATTCTCGAATCCGATCCCGACACTCTGTCAGTTCCCCGTCCTTCTTCTTTAGTTCCTGATATACCTCTGCCAGCAGCTCCTGTTGTTCCTCGATCTGGCTGATCATTTTTTCCATCATGGGAATTACTTCCCTGCTCTCGTCTAATGTCATCCAACTTCTCCTTCCATTGTTTTAGCAGTTCTGTCACATTCTTAAATGCATTTTGCAGCATCTGCAATAATCTGTTCTGTTTCATAATTGCCTGATTGCTTTCCACCTTCCATGACGGCGCTTTACCTTTGCCCTCCTGATATTTTGCTTCTATCATTCTGGCACTGCTGCCTTCATGAATCGTAGGAATTTCTATTCTTTCCTGCCTTGCAAATGAGCGGTGGTCAATCTGCTTTTCTTTCGGCAGATGAAGATTACATTCCTTCGCCCACTCACTACGCCATAACTCGCAGTTCTTCGGATTATTCCATCCGGTAGTATTCGTAACCACACGTTTCCACTGTTTCCTGTTCCGGGAGCCAACCTTTTGATTCCCATCTGCATCTAAAACTGGGATACGGATTCCACACCGTTCCGGATTTTTTTTATCCTGCCACCAGTTGGGATGGGATGGATTGATAATGATTTGATTCTTATCGTCCCTCTCAAACTCCCAGTCCTTCACTTCCTTGTTACCCCATGAGTGATCTGAATTAAATGGGCGCATGGTAAGAAGCAGGTGCACATGGGGATTCCCATCCCCCTTGTCGTGAATACTCCAATCCGCACACATTCCCTTGTCTACAAAATTCCTCTGAATAAAATCCGTTGTATAATCAATCTGTTCTTGCCTACTCCATTCGATGGGAAGAGAAAATTCAAAAGACCTAGCAAGCTGTGCATTGGAGTCTTTTTCTACTTTCAGAACTTCATTCCATAACCGCTGTTTCCGAAAAGTTAGTTTGAACTTTTCAAGTGCCGTCTCTTTGTCATCCACCCGCTTATAGCGGATTGATTTCTGGAGGTATTCTATATTTGGGGCGGAGATCCTCGCCCATTCCGGCGGGGCATTCTGACACATCATCAGCTGCGTGTAGACTATTTCGCTTTTTGCTGTGTAATAACTGACCTTTCCGGTTTCTTCATTTTTCATTACATCTCCATTCAGATAAGCAGATGCAGAAATGATAGATTTCCCTTTGCTTCTGCCAACTATCTTAACCGTGAAATGAAAAATAGCCATAGCTGCCAACTCCTTTTTATTTGACGATGTTCACGTCCTACACGTTCATCATTCTAATCATCTGCGTGCCGTATCCGGCACTTATAAGATTTGCGGTTACTGCTGTTGGAACCGCAAATCAGCCGTCCGCAGGACCACCGCCTGTGCAGGGCTGCTCCACGCATAGTGGTCTGCATGAAATGCCTGCCGACGGAACGAGCCCGGCAAGCGCAGCGAAGACCGGCTGCCACTTGTGGCAGACTTATAAAAGACGACCTCCGGTTGTCTATAAGTGCGCCCTTCCTAAAAAATAAGGAAGGGAGTAAGGAAAAATATCCCGGCTCCCCTTGTCCTTATTCCATGTCCGTATCCGGACTTTTCTGCATTGCCTTGGAAAAAAATCTTCCGTTTACTTCCTGCTTATTTAGGAATGCAATCAATTTTGGAATATCTTCTTCCTCAATGGCACTCCCCAGAACCGATTCCACGGCAGCACCAATCTGAATAAGACGGTGTGTCCGTTTTTTCCATTCTTCCTCCTGATGGCGCTTCACCAGTTGCTTACGCTGAGCTTCATACTGTTTCGCTTTTTCCATCAGCTTTTGTGCCTGCAAGTCTTTCTCCTGAATCCGTTCCTCTATACTTCTTGTTGATTTCGCCATAATAGACCTTCCTTTCTACCGATCATGAATATTAGTTATCGTTGTTACTGGTTTCTCCTAAAAACAAATCGTTCTTTAGCAGATGCAGTAGTTTGTCTTCAAAAGAATCTACAGCATTTTCATCAAAAATTACATTAACCTGATACACTGTGGTTCCAATCTGTCTCGTAAAACCCTCTACACTTTTTTTCACATCTTTTTGATTTATAAAATCCACCTCCTCTTGTACGCAAAACATCCCTTTGCTATAATAGTTTCATGGTCAATCTCCGATAGTAGGACAATAACCATTACAGATTCCCCTGTCTGCCATACTCCTTCCTGATTTTTTAGTAATAGTTTTTTTGCAAAAAGAATTACTGCCTGTCATTAATAGGAGAAACAACAGGTTGTATTCGGAACTGTTTTTTTAAAGAAATGAAAAAGTTGGTGGTTTATATTTGGATAAAGATAATTTGGATAAATTAGAAAATGAACAATTGGATGAGGAGCTGCTATATGCTTTGGAATCAGAGCGTCAGCAATTATTGGAGAATGAACTAGAACAGGAGCTACTACGACAGTCCCGTCCTGTGATTCCAGAAGCTCCCGAACGGAAGAAATTAAAAAGGGAACTGGAACGGGAAGCACTTGCCCGTTTAGAGGATTCCGCACGAAATGAAGATGATTTTATGCAAGTGACCAAATGGTGGGACAGACTGGACTCCAACCGGGAGCGGAAAGAGCGGTATCATGAGGTAGGTCGTTCGGATGTTCCACTGGAATGGGGTGCGTCAAAGCAGACCGTCATTATCCCGAAGCCAATCCAGCACGCTTACTGGAAGCAGATTCTGGAAGGAGAATTTCTGGATGTCATCTTTGACTGTCCCTTTGAAATGCATGAACTGGTATCCGACGAGGACATTTCCAAAGCGATACTTGATTTAAAGGATCCACAGAAAGAAATCCTGTTCTATCTAGCCATACGGCAGTATTCCTGCCAGCAGGTCGCCTGTATCCGTGGACAGAGCGACCGCAATATCCGCAAGGTCAGAGATACACTCCTAAGGAAACTGCAAAAGAAAGCCCTGGCTGCACTTGAGGAACGGATAACAAAAGGAATTTCTCTCAGTCAGCAGGAAAAAGATTTTGTTCGTCAGAGTGTACCAGAAAGCTGAAAAACTGATTTGTGTTGACAAGCAGGGATAGCACTGTTATGATAGTAATATGATTTTAATAATACGGATTACTTAATAGAAAGAAGGATTGAATATGAACCATCTATTTCAAAAAAGTTCATCTAACTGGATACATTATAATAAATATGAATGGCGATCCGACAAAAAAGGAATCTTGTATCTGACTCCTGCGGCAGATGCCACACCAGAATTGTGCAATCCGCTAAAGGATACTGACCAAATGGTTCTTTCCGCCATTAATCTCGGACTACTGTGCATGAAAAGAGACACAGATAAAGAGGTAATAAAAGCTGAGATTATGTCCTTTACCTGTCAGTATGGTCTTCTCGGATTTATGACAGCACTTCCTACCACACCAGAATTTATTACCTACGAAGCCGTTTACCTGCCTAAGAACCATTTCATAAAAAAAGAAAGTATGTCTACCGAGGAATATCTATCTTGCTTTTTTCCGTTTGAACCAATTGACTTCGTGAAAAATCATATGGAATCCAGTTGGAGCGTAACAGATAAATCCATGATTGCCATAATTATGACCCTAAAGAATAAACCACAGGCAGTCACCATGAGTTTTCAGAGAGAATATGCAGAGCGGTATGACTGGCTGGTACAGGAATTCAAGGACTGGGCGTTTACCTTTGTTTCAAGCTTTCTCTACTATCAGGATTATAATATATTAGACGAGGAACAGAAACAGCTTTATCGTCAGGGCATGTCAGCTTTCGGCGGAATTGCTCCAACGTACCATGTGGAATTGCTTGACCACCCAATCATCGTATGGGATTTTAATTCTCTGCTATTGGAGATACAGATGATGTTAAGCTTTATGCTGACCGATGAAAAATCTTCTATAAAGATATGCAAGCATTGTGACAGGGCTTTTATTGCCAGTAGACCAAATTCTGTTTTTTGCAGTCCGCAGTGCAAGAACCAGTATAACGTGTACAAGAGTAGAGGAAAGATTGATTAAGATAAAAAATAAATGATTATTCAATTATTCGGAAATTCCGACAATAATCATTTAAATATTCATTTAATGATGTTCAAAAAATTCACAACGTTTCTGTATTTACGTTGAGGATAAATGGGATATATGATAAAATAATATATAGGAACAGATGGGCGCTTACCGCAATGAAAATGGTTACTTTATACCAAAAATCACATTACCAACCGAAGAGGAAAAGTCGATTGGCATATTTGGTAGACAACATTAATGTATTTTTTATCTCAACAGATTGTACTTCCTTTTCCGTCTCTAAGTCATAAATTTTCATAGATGAATTGGAATAGTAAATAACCACGAGTGTTAGTCTTATTGGAATAAAAAATATCAAGTAAAAAAAGAACCGCCGGGTGGGATTTTTATCATACCCGGCGATTTCCTTTTTTCTATTTTTTAATTTTCAGAACCTTACTTTTGGCTGCTTTTGAGTTTTTATAATTGCCCTTACCTTTTACAACAAGGGTAAATGTGTAGGATTTACCTTTCTTCAACAGCTTTTTCGGGATAGCATAATTAGTTTTGTTCTTTTTGATTTGCACCGCTCTACCGAGTTTCTTTTTGCCCTCCATGATTTGTAAGGTATAGCCGTTGTTATTCTTCACATTTTTCCATGAAGCTTTCTTGGCGGTGAAACTCAGTCCTCTGGGTTTCGCAAGCTGTATCTTGTCTGTTTTTGCCGATAGAGCATCACTTATAGGGGAAGCGTTCAATGTTGCGGTTGCTTTCAAGTGAACGTAGAACTTGTATGAAGTGTTCGCTTTCAGCCCCTTGAATGTTGTACTTGCTTGCCATTTTTTACCGTCCCTACTGTATTCTGCATTTGTAACAGTTACGAGAGTGATGCTGGTCGCTGTTTTGGATTTCACTTTCGGAGCAGATGGCTTGGTTTGATTTTGCTTGCCATCTGCATTTTTGTCATCTGTTGTAACCGCCAATTCCGCACTTGCCGGAGATGCATTATGCGTTGCTGTCTCTTTCAACCGTGCAGAGAATTTGTATACGGTGTTAGCGGTCAAGCCCGTGAAAGTCGGGCTGTCTTGCCATACTCCGTTAGCGCAACGATATTCTGCTCCTATAATCGTATTCAAGGTTATGCTTGTCGTTGTTTTAGATTTCAATGTTGGAGCTTCAGGAGCGTTTTGTGGTTGTTTACCACTTGCATCGGTTGTAACTGTTAATCCTGCGCTTTTTGGTGAAGGTTTTTTTGTATCATCACCTTTCAATCTCACAACAAAGGTATATTCTGTATTCGTTGATAATCCATCAAATGTTGTGTCGTCTTGCCAATCCTTTCCATCATTAATACTGTATTCAGCATTTGCAATATCATTAAGAGTAACACTACTGCTTGTTTTTGATTTCATGGTAGGCGCTGACGGAGCAATTTGGTCTGATTTATTTGTAGTGACAGCTAAAACCTCACTTACAGGAGATGCATTATGTGTATCTGTTTCCTTTATTCGTGCATAGAATTGATACGATGTGTTTGGTGATAACCCTGTAAATAAGGTTTCATCTTGCCATTCACCGTTACCTCGTCTATACTCTGCATTAGTAATTGTATTTAATGTAACACTATTATCTGTTTTTGTAGTTACTGTAGGAGCTGACGGAGCAGATTGGTCTGCTTTATCCGTTGTTACCGATAACATTTCGCTTGCCGAAGACGGATAATGCGTTTCAGTTCCTTTTAGTCGAGCATAGAATTCATACGCTGTATTTGGAGCCAATCCAACAAAGGTCGGGCTGTCCTGCCATTCTTCATCACCGCAACGGTATTCTGCACCATCAATAGTATTCAAGGTAATGCTGTTGTGTGTTTTGGATTTTACAGTTGGTGCTGACGGAGCAATCTGTAATAGCATTTCAACAAACCGTGCCTCTAATGTACGATTAGAATCTGCAATAAAAGCATATATAGCACTGGCATCCTCAATAATAGTATTTTCATCATACCATCCGTCAAATCTATAACCAACATCCGGAATAGCAATTAAAACAACCTCCGCACCATCTGCATATGTATCGCTTCCTGAAACTGTGCCTCCAATTCCCGCTGTAGCGTTAATTTGATGTGTAATCGCCTTTGGCAATCCGATTGAAACTTCAATCTGAGTTTGTAGAATTGTACCCTCTAATGATAATGTGATATAAGCTGAACCGGGTAATTCTGCAGTTATTGGAATAACGGCTTCACCATTTGAATCAATTATTGTTCTGTTTTCAACTTTTGCAATGAAATCATCGCTTGAAACAGCTATAACATTCATTCCTGCCACCGCTTCAGCTGGTTCTAACGATACAATAATTTCACCTGTAGCACCGTAATCAAGGTTTACATCATCAGCATTGATTGACTGAGGCTCAAGTTGAATATTTATATCTTCTGCATATTCATCGGACATATTTACATCTGCATAACTAACGACATTTTCACTGATAGATAATTTAACCTTTCCGTTTAATTCTTGATTTGGAACAAAGCGAATAATTGTGGCGTATGATTTACCATCGACAGGGTTTTCTTCTTCGTTCAAGCATACGATATGACCATTTATTGTTGTATCGTTTTGTGTGATAGAAATATTATCAGGTGTCAATGTTTTAGTATCCATATATTTGCTGAATAAAATTTCTATGCCGTTTGTATAACCGTTTACTCGTTCGACGGTGGGTACAATTTTAGAAACTATACCGATATTCACTTCAGTTTGTGGAGGCGGCACTGGTAGCCATTCGCTATATGTGGTTTGATAACCATCTTTTTCGGCTTTAACTTGCCACAAGCCTTCCGGCACATCCCAAGCATATCTTCCTTCAAGGTCAGTATATAACGGATTAGCTTGTTCGTATTCAGATGCATCCCAAACAATAGCTTCATCAGCAGCATCTTCTTTATAATAGGCTGTTACTTTTACATCAGGTAAACGGTTGCTTGGGACGGCTTCATAAATGTAACCGGATGGGTCTACTGCAACACGATATGCGCCGTTAGATTTTCCTAATTCCTTCTTTTCTTTTTCAAGTTTTTCAACGTATTTTTTGAAAAACACGTCCAGACCATCGGGTAAATTGCTATTAGCATATTTTTTCATATCAGAAATTACCGAATCAGCATAATCTTGCATTGCATCAAGTGATTTATCAGCTTCTTTTTTTATTTTACTGCCTGTTTTACTCCAAATCCAACCTCCTCCAAAATCAATTGTGGTAGTTTTTTGAAGATCCTTAAACACTGGGAGAACATCATCCATCATATTAGTCATTGTCGACATGGTTCTATAGTATTGCAAATCATATCTTTCTTTTGAGGTGAGAATATCTGGATTAGCATTCAAAATCGAATCGATTTGATTGAATAATTCTTCCCGCGCCGCCTCTTTTTCGTTATCTTTTTTATTCTTTTTCTTTGTTGTAGAATCCATCCATTCTAAAAGATTTAATGCTTCGTCAAATACTTCTTTTGCAGGGTCTGCGGCATACAATTGAATTCTCGATAATGGGTTCAATTGTGGGACTTCTTTCAAACCAACGCCTATACGCTGAACAGTAAACAAACCGTTATTCTGCTTAGTATACAATTCTAAACAAGCAAAACCATAATTATCTTTTATGAAAAAAACGGGTTCTATTGATGCATACTGCATACTACCATTTATAGTAGCTGAAGCATATTTATCACTCTCTTGAAAACTTACATCTTTTTGAGTTTCATTAAGATAATAGAATTCTTTTGATATTTCAGTGTTATCTATATCAAATTTTATTACAACACCTGTTTTATCCGTTTCATCATAAGAGCTCTCAAGAGAAATTGTTGAATTTTCATATATGGTTTCTGCTTCATTTACAAATAATACAGAAAGCGTCCCCGGCACATAATTTCTGTCATTTGCATCAAAATACCCAGTTGCCAGCCAAACATCCTTTTTTGCATCGTAAATAGCATCCATATATTTTGATTCGTCATTTCTTTCACTGCAAATTTGCATACCTTTAATTTGCTCCGAATTTTCTGCTTTTACTTCAAAAGTAAAAGGAACACCACCACGGAAAACTAGTGTTTGACGGATTCCATTTGTCGTGATTAGGTCAATGCTTTGTCCGTCATGGTGCATTACGAATTTAGTTAATCGCACAGCTTTTTCTTCATACGATACTGTTTTAGTTGCGAAAATTGTTCCGCCGTCTTTACCGACCGTTTCTGCTTTTAAGATATGCGAACCATATCCGCCGACCAAAGTTACAGAACCGCCATATCGTAATATTTTACTTGTGGTGAAAGTGCCAATCAGTGTGTCACCATCATAAATTTTTACTATGCTGTCAGCTGATGCCGCACCCGAAACATTAATCGTGGCACGATTAGTTGTGTCATCTGTTATAAGTGAAATATGATCCTCAAATGGTTCAAACAATATACCATTATCCATTGCATAAAATTCAGCGGGACTTCCTATCATACCGATAATGGTTAAAGACGAAGGTGTCCCAGAGAATATATTATTTCCAAATGTGGATACATTGCTTGGAATGATAATGTTTTTTAATCTTGAACAATTACTAAAAACACCATTTGGAATTGTTGTAACAAGTAAAGGTATTGATATGGATAAAAGGTTAGAGCAACCCGAAAAAGCATAGCTTTTTAGTTCATTTAATTTATCGGGAAGAGTGATATTTGTTAATCCTGTGCAACCGGAAAAAGCATAATCACCAATACTTGTAAGATTTTTTGACCAGATAATTTTTGCAAGTCCCGTGCAATTTTGAAATGCTGAATTTCCAATAGATGTAAGACTATAAGGAAGTGTGATACTTCTTGTTATGCTTGTACAACCATAAAACGCATAACTGCCAATGCTGACTAGGGTGTTTGGAAGAACAATTTCTTTCAAGTGCGTGCTGCCGCCAAATGTGTACGCCGGTATCGCCGTCACGCCTTCCGGCACCGTGATACTCGTCAACTTCGTACAG
>Ga0153996_1001278_pt1 | contig 10357 bp, 6 predicted proteins | sample TSNC080MetaG_FD_104728 | JGI IMG/M metagenome (GOLD analysis project Ga0153996, IMG submission 104728) | Attine ant fungus gardens microbial communities from North Carolina, USA - TSNC080 MetaG | ecosystem: Host-associated > Fungi > Mycelium > Unclassified | place: USA: North Carolina, Lumber... | reverse complement strand
TATACTTCTACACTAGACAATCACACACACTATCACATGAGCACATGGATCAGTAATCACAATGTCCTAATAATAGATAGAAGGTGTCGCCCACATAATACAGACAGAGAGAAGATAGGAACGATGGAAATGCGTATATGTACTGTCACTGGGCCACTAATAGAACAGACCCTCAGTTCTGACTAAGCATCACCCTAGATGTCCCCTTACATTATCCCCAGTAGCCATGCTGTCCAGATTGATCTCATCTCAACCCTACATAAACCAGCAAAAAACAAATTGGTGGTTCTCTTGTCTCTCTAGGAGTCAACTGCCTAATCAATGCCAGGAAAACCCTCCTGCACCTAGGGGCAGCCATAATATCAAATCCAAGATCTCTCTCTCTTATGTTGTGCTCAAACTTGGTACTAGGCAATTTCCTAGAGTTGGTAGATTCTGGTTCAACAGACTGTTTTATGGACTCTCATTTTGTTACTACTCACAAGTTGCCATTCTGAGAAGTCGACCCCCTTCCTCTCACCCTAATAGATAGTACCATAAACTAGTGTATATCTCATGTCATAACATTACCAATACATCTAACTTTGGGCTACTTCTTCATGTACAAGCTATATATAACAAGACTCAACAAATCATATCCAGTAGTATTGGAACACAACTGTAAGGGGATGCTCTAGGATAGCTTAGGTAACCTGGTATAGGTGAGTATTATCTAGCTTGCCCTTGGATCCTTGGAGCTCACTGTCTCTGGTTCTCTTCTCTCTTGTTCTCATTGCCATGATTAATACTATATAGCCTTATTAGGTATAGTAGTTATTAGTGTCCTGATCTATGTTCCCTTAGCAACATGTGCACAGATCGGCTAGTCTATGTAAGGGGGCACTCGGAGGCATCCCAGAATACACTCGACATTAGTAGAAGAGATGTCTTAAGTAAGAGTGATGAATAGCCCAGGAGCTCTAATCAATGTTGAGATAAGGTATTCTATCATATATCACTAGCTATATATACTAGACTAGCCAGTCTGTGTGCCGGTTGCTAAGGGAACATAGATCAGGATACTAATAACTACTATATCTAATAAGACTATGTAGTACTAACCATGGCAACAAGAACAAGAGAGAAGAGAACTAAAGACAGCGAGCTCCAAGGATCCAAGGGCAAGCTAGATAATACTCACCCATACCAGGTTATCTAAGCTACTCTAGAATGTTCCCTTATATCACCCCCTCTTCTACAATCGGCTTTCCACAGCTAATTCACTTCATTGATAAGTTTGGGCATAAGGCTTGTGCACTCTTGGCAGAACAAGCCGATACGAGGTAGAAGCGTCGGGGCTCAATACACTGCAACTAGGAAGGGTCGCAGCAGGAGCAGGGAGGGGACTCGACTAGGGTCTACATGGGCATCAACAACTAAGGACACCCCATCCCAGCATCAACATCTATCTGATCTATTGTAAGCCAAAGAGAAGGCATAGTGGGTGTACATGGCAGAGGCTAGAGTTGGGAAGGCTTCCCAGGGTGACAAGAGCACAGCACGGAAGCATGTGGTCAGGCACTCCCAAGAAGGTAGGGTGAGAACAATGCAGGATTTGAGGGGACAATAAGCAAGAGGCATTCAACTGGCTGAACACCCTAGAGAGGTGGGCGAATAGTAACCTGGCAACATACTTGAGAGGTTGAACCATCAACTGCAGTAGGACCAAACTTCCTAAGCCTGAAGTCTGGGAGTAGGGAGAGGTAGAGCAGGAGCGAGAACATGCTAGTGCCCCTAGTGACCTCAATATCCTGTAAGAGGGCACTCGGAGGCGTTCTAGAACACACTCGACATTAGTAGAAGAGGCGTCTTAAGTAAGAGTGATGAATAGCCCAGGAGCTCTAATTAATGTTGAGATAAGGTATTCTACCATACATTACTAGCTATATATACTAGACTAGCCAGTCTGTGTGCTGGTCGCTAAGGGAATACAGATCAGGACACTAATAACTACTATACCTAATAAGGGTATGTTCTTGTAATGGCATAGTCACTCAGAGGCAGCTAACCCTAAAGCTAGGTAAGAGTCCTGGAAGCTAAGGTAATATTCGAGTGAAGCTAGATTTAATTACACAAGCAGTTTTATATACTAAAACTAATGGTCCGTGCACCGCAGTCACATGAGCACTAACTATTAATACCACTGTCCTATTTTTAGAATAACAGGCATGCCAAGGCAGACTTAAGAGAGAAGGTAAGAAGAGTATAGGAGAGCATCTTATGAGTTCTTAGAATAGCCTCTTAGGTGGGAGCCTTACTTATGATCTAGGCTGTTCCCTAGGATATCCCCTTACAGTCTAGTATATATAGCTAGTGATGTATGGTAGAATACCTTACCTCAACATTGATTGGAACTCCTGGGCTATCTATCATTTCTTTTTAAGTCTACCTCTTTCACTAACATTGAGTGTGGTTAGGATTGCTATTGAGTGATCCTCTTACAACAACTGGCTAAAGGACCATAATCCTAGAATTGACTGGAGTAAGAGCATAATAGACCCCTCTAGAAAAACACCTAGAGTTGCAAACCCACCTAACAAGGATCTGGAAGAACATCACCAGAAAAAAATAGAGCATTAAGGACCTAGAAAACTCTGTATTTCTCTTGTCAATGCCATAGCCTATCAATGAGCCTATAGAACACCTGGAGCAATAGCCCTGCAGCTCACACCTAATTACCTAAAACTTGGAGCTCAGGCAGCCCAGATCAATTTAGAGAAACTAGACTTAAGCAACTTACCAGATGAGTATCAAGAGTTTGCTGATATGTTCAACAAACAATGCTCAAGACTCCTCCTAAGGTACCACCCCTATAACCTGTTAATACAAACTGAAGAGGAGGCAATCCCATCCTTAGGACCCATATACTTGCTATTAGCACTAGAGTTATAGACTCTGAAGGAATTCCTGGACGAAAATCTTAAGACTAGCATCATATACTCTTTACAGTCCCCTAGTGGTGCTCCAGTCCTGTTTGTCAAGAAGAAAAATAAAGCCTTGTGACTCTGTGTAGATTACAAAGGGCTGAACTGCATCATCTGGAAGGACAAATACCTGATCCCATTAATAATAGATCTACTTAATACTCTAAAAAGAGCCAGAGTCTACTCAAAGATTGACTTAAGGAATGCCTATCACTTGGTATGCATTGCAGAGGACAATGAATGGAAAACCTGTTTTAGAACCCAATATGGCTCTTTTGAATAGCTAGTGATGCTATTTAGACTATCTAATGCCCTAGCTATATTTTAACAATTCATGAACGAGATCTTTGCAGACCTACTAGATGTATTTGTGGTCATCTACCTAGATAATATATTAATCTACTTAGATAACCTAGATAACCATAAGGAACATGTTAAAGAGATGTTAAGGAGATTACAAACTCACAAACTTTTTATATCACTGGCAAAATGTACCTTCCACCAAAATAGCATTGAGTTCTTAGGGTTTATACTCAGCTCAGAGAGAGTATGAATGGACAAGCAGAAGGTTGACATTATACAGAACTTGCTTACTTCTCACTGGCTGAAGGATGTTCAGGCCTTTCTAGGCTTCTCCAACTTCTACTACTGATTCATCCATAGATACTCCAACCTTGTCCTGCCATTAACTTGCCTCACAAGAAAGAGGATACCCTAAAACTGGTCCAAGGATTGTCAAAAAGCATTTGAAACACTAAAGGAGGCATTCATATCCACACCTATACTAGCACATTAGGATCTAGACTCCAAGATTATAGTGAAGATAGATGTATCTGACAAAGCCCTAGCAGCTATCCTCTCAACATACCTCAATGGAGATGTCCATTCTATTGCCTTCCACTCCAGAACCTTTAGCGATATGAAGTTAAATTATGATGTATATGACAAGAAATTATTAGCAATATTTGAAGCTTTTAAAAAATAGTAACACTACCTGGAAGGAACCCTTATTCCAGTAGAAGTGTTCACAGATTATAAGAACCTGACTTACTTCTCAAACTTGAAAACACTTTCCCAGTACCAGGCCAGATGGTTAGAATTCCTATCACAATTCAACCTCCTCATTTAGTTCAGACCTGGAAGGCTAGGGACAAAGCCAGATATACTAACTAGATGAGAGAATATATACCATAAGGAATGGCACTAGTAACAATCATAATCAACGATTCCTCTTTACCACAGAGCAATCAGCCAACTCACAATTAGAAACAGGTCCCCCTCCAAAGAAACCCTATGTTAGGGAACCACTCAGAGGCAATCACCCTTAAGCTAATGGATAGTCCTGGAAGCTAGTTTGAGATTCAAGTGGGGATATATCTACACACACTTGTTAGTATATATACTACACTAGATAGTCAGGCACACAGCACTATGGCAACTGACCTATAATCATAGAATGTCCTAGAACAACTAATAATAGGCATTGTACTGTATGACACAGACAGGAGAAGTCAGGAACGATGGGAGTGTGATACACAATCTGTTACTAGGCCGTTAATAGAACAGACCCTCAGAACTTACTAAGCACAATCCTAGATGTCCCCTTACACATGAGATAGAGTTGTCTGGAATGATGAGAGTTTACTTAAGATAGGAAGAATGTAGTTACTAAGAATTAACAGTTGGTTTGTTGACTTGGTCTATCTCGAGGGGAATGCTATTCCTATACTTGAAGATGAAGAAGGACATGCCAAGAGACATGCTATAGTTGACAAGATCATTCTACAGCCTACAGAGATACCTCATTCCTTGTTGTCATTCCCCTCCATTTTGTTATAACTTTTGTGAAACACTAGTTATTTAAGAGAACCTTCAGCTAGCTTCACGAGTCAAGGATCAAGGACGAGATTCTTTAGCTGGCTTTACAAGTCAAGAATCAAGAATGAGATTCTATTAAAGAACTAGCTAAGGTGTATAGGTAAAAAGGAGAGGTTTATATAGTACTGAGGGCTGGGTGTAGCAGTGTATGACTGTGACAGAGAAAAGGGTAATAGTAACAGTAAATAATAAGAAAAAGGGATACTCATAACATTACTCTTCTGTTAAGACTCAGGATTCCTAGACTAAGAAAGCTTCATTGTTAGTCAGTGTTCTCGAGTTAATTGTCAAGGATTGTGTTTGTTGAGGTGATGATCCCAGTTGTACTTTTGTAGGATGCTGTTACCCTATAGAGTTGAGGCCTTTTCCTAAGAGTTTTCTGTTGGCGAGAGGTTCTTCTATTTGACAAGGTATTGGGCTAAGTTTCCCTTTAGTTGGTGTGCTATAATATCTTTAATAGTTTGTTCTTTCTCTTGTGGTTTGGGTTCAAGGGTGGGTGATGTGGATGTCAATGAGATTCCATTTTCCATTGTAGTGGTATACCACTTAAGCAAGGCAACATTGAATACATTGTGAATGGCCCAGTAGGAAAGGAGGTTGAGCTTGTAGGTTAGAGGTTCCATCTTCTCAATAATCTGGAAGGGGCCTTCTTAACGAGGAGCAATCTTCTGAGACTCATAGGGTAGCTGGAGATTCCTAGAGCCTAACCAAACTAAGTTATTGGTAACAAATGAGGGCAATTGATGAGAGGCATAAGCAGACATCTTTCTTCGTGCTTGCTCATATGCTACAAGAGCCTTATTTCTTAGCCGATTAAGGAGTTTAAGTCGATCTCTAACAACAGGGAGATTGGAAGAGGTTGGGAGTTCAGGAATAGGAATGATAGAGGTGTCATACATGAGATCAAATAGGAAAGAGTTCTGTTCACTATGTTTTCAAGAGTTGTGGGCAAATTCTAGGAACGGAATATGATCAGACCATATTTGGAGGTGTTGGGTATAGTAGATTGACAGATAAGTTTCAATTTCCTGATTATATTGCTCAGTAGTTCTATCAGCTTGGGGGTGGTATTATGAACATCTATCACAAATGGTCACTTACTATTTGTGATGGGTGCTTTGATACTTTAAATAGTTCAAAAATGTGAAGTTAGACAAGTGACAAAAGATGTTATTAAGTCTAAGGTCTAATCCTCAGACAAGGAGTCCTTATATACAGAAAAGTGATGGTCTGTGTACTAGGACAGAGCATCACATGCTACTACCTATTGTTCTACATATGGTAGTGCCTTTGTGCTAGAAATAATGATAACTTAACCATATGGAGGCTGTTCTTTGTTCTAAGAAAAGGATAGATGACTATCTATGGGTAATTAATGAAGTCCATGTACAAACATTGAGGTTTGTAAGGTTGCTAAACTCCAAGCTGAAATAAAGTCAACTGCTCTTTGTTCAGCGATTAACAAAGAGAACTTGATAGAGTCCCTATTAGATTTTCCTATACTACTTATACAACTACTACATGGTCTGTGTACTACTTTCCCACACTTATCATGTGACCCATCATGTGACATCATATGATGTGACACTGTAACTTGTGACACTTGTGATGTGACACTTTCCCATACTCCCTTCTGCATAGTAAGTCCAAGAGAAAATAAAATAAAATAAAATATAAATAATGACTTAGTTGTTTTGTCAAGTCATGATAAGACCTTCATATCTCTACGAATATTAATTGTCTTGGCACCGTTTTAGGCTCATTTTGAGAGGTATGAAAAGGGCTTCTCTAATGCCTAAAAGCAAAGCTTAGATCATGGCAGTTTCTGAGATATTGGTAATTTAATAAACAGTATCATAGTGGTCACCAGTTGATTTGCCTAATATCTTGGCCATTATTAATTGCTCTGAGACGTGACTAGTATTGATCAAAATGTCTTTTCAAGGGCTTTTGGGTGCCATTAAGACTGTGGGAATCATCGAAGAACTGATGGAGATATGACCAAATGAAGTTTGTGACAATATTGAGTAGGACTACGGTTATTACCAACCATAGTCTAATAATGAATGGCTAGTAGACAAAATATTAGCAATATGAGATGAGGATGTCACAATGCAATAATGCATTGAATGTCTGAGGACTCTAGAAAACAATTAACTCATAGTATGGATAGGACTCTTTGGAGAAATCTCAGACTATTTTCTCTTCTATCTTTGGACTTGTGCTAAATGGAACAACATCAGACTAATCTATTATTAGACACTGACTCAACTTGTCACTCTTATAGCTTCTGTAACTAGACTATCACCTAACTAGTTACTTTTAGTTACAAGTAGTGTTACCACATTATAACATAGTCACAATACCTAGTTAGAATAAATACAGCTCAGAAAGAGAAGGAATGACAAGTTCTCTCTTTCTGTATTCTCTCTATAAAATCTTACTCTGAGGAATTGGTACTCTTACTTATCTTAGGACAACCTCAAGGGTGCTACTCAAAGTCTTGTTGACATCTCTCCTTTGATATAACTTCACTGAAAACCTTAACTAGATCCTCTAGTAAGGAGCATGAAGATATCAAGTATTAGATATAGGCTTAAGTTGAAATGCATATTCAACTGAAGGTCTAGAGTCTTAACAGGTGGAATGCAGTAGTAAGAGAAAAGAAAATACTATAAAGAGACACCTCCATTTCCATCCCTGAACGGCATAATAACACTCCGGAGCTACCTTAGCCTGTTTAACTAGTAATACTTAAACACACTAGTTTAGCTCCAATCCCACTGACCCTAACACTAAGGGATGTAAAACTAGTATATAATGTAAAAGATCCCTCCAAGAGTTTTATCCTAATCTCTGAGGATTCTCCTGGAGTCTTGTGCCCAGTCACCCTTATAGCAGATTAGGATCTTTAAAAACAGAGCCTTGGACTATTCCAGTGGACAGCCACCTGATAGATAGCCCTCCCCTGTCATACCCAGCCCTCCAAAAATTCTGTTCTCCAGATGTCGTTGTCTCTGGATACTCCTCAAGGCATAGCCAATGCCTTAGGATACCTACAGCACCATCTTCAGGAACTCATGGAGAGACAACATGTCTCTGAAAATAACATCAATACCACCCTGGCAGCCCTGACTGCACAGCTACAACAGCTTATACAGTTAGTGGCTAACCCTACTCTTCTGGCAGTACTAAACATACCTTTCCTGCCTGTATCATCTCTTCTGATGTCTCCATCCCCCGCTCCAATAGCATGACGAATATGTCTTAAACTCTCCTCTCCTCTGGAGAACATTACAGTAGCCATGCATTTTTGAACTCCTACTCCTTCTACATCTGCCTGGCCCTGAAGCAGTTCCACAATGAAGAAGAAAGGATTCTCTGGGCTTTCACATTCTTCAAAGGAGATTGTGCTGCCAAGTGATCCAAAAATGTGTTTTGTCAGGAAGTGGACACTGGCGTTTTCCCTATCCAAACCTAGAGAGATTTTAAGCAACAATTCCAGCTTTACTTTTTCCCTGTTAACATGAAAGCGGACGCAATCAATGCTCTAGAAGGCACCTTCTACCACCAAGGAGGTTGAACAGTGGATGACTATCTGGACAACTTCTAGACCCTAGTCTCCGACATAGGTTATATGAATCCCCAGACCCTAGTAGTGAAGTTTCAACGAGGTCTCTGGTTAGGCATCCAGAACCAGATCGCCACTATACCCTATGGATGACCAGCCGATAACGACCCCGATGCGTGGTACAGAGCAGTACGGAGGATTGACCAGGCATGCCTTGCCAATGAGGCCTTTTAGTCCATGTCATGCTCTACCTCCTCTGCACCACCCAAAACTGTCTCCGCCCAACCTCCACCTTTGTCCATGGCAAGACTGCCTTCCATTCTGCTCCTTCTGGTCACTCCAAAACCTCCACTGTCCACTCTGTCTATGGGAGTCCTGATAGACATTGACGTAACTAGGAAAGCAAGGTCCTTGCCTCTGTAAGGATGTTACCAATGTAGAGATGCAAACCATCTAGTCCGAGACTGCCCCCACCACATGGACATCTGTCAACTTACCTTGGAACAGTAGGAGGAGCTAATTGAAGATTTGTTGGCATTGAAGGATGTAGTTTTGACTAAAGAGTCTTGTCCCTTAGAAGAAGAGAATTTTGCATAGAGTGGCTGGCAATAAGTGCATCCTGGTCGCCAGTAAATAAGTTCACTGTATTGACTATAGAGGACCCCAATATAAGTGAACTAGTAGACGTACTACCTTTCCTCCTCCTGCCCCCTGCTCTGCTCCGTAAGCCCAAGTGGAAGAGGAGGCTGCCCAAGCTTCTTTCTATCAGTACCTTAGACGCACGAGGAACTTCCTTACTCCTGCCAGTGGAAATCGGAACTATAGACACCAGTGAACTCCACTCCATCAAAGCCCTCTTGGACAGCAGAGCAACCGGAAGTTTCATTAACAGAGACTTCATTTGTTCAAAAGGGATAAACACTCAGATCCTCTCACGTAACATCCTGGTCTTCAATGTCGACAGTTCCCCTAACGAGGCCAGACAGATTTCCAAGGTCGTAGATGTACTTCTCTGTTATAAAACTCACTCCAAGAGGATGCTCTTAGCCGTCTTCAGACTTAGAAAACAGAGTCTAATCCTAGGCTACAACTGGCTTAAGGACCATAACCCCAAGATCGACTGGGAAAAAGGAGAAGTTGAAATGACCTATTGTCCACTCCAGTATGAAGGAGGATGCATCCTATAGAAGGAGTAGGCCTACCAGAAGAGGATTGAACTCCAGGCCCTCCGATCATGTCATTGTTACACTGCAAATGAATTTTCCGTGGAAGATAACATTTGATACGCTTTATACCAACGAATTCGTAATTAGAATTCACTCTAGAGCCCTTTCTATACCCTCAGAACGTAATACCATATGATGAGGACATTGAGCAAGTAATAACCAAACTAGAGCTCATGTCGAGACCTTGGGAGGCAAGCAGGATGAGCTGGCATCAGGTTTAGGAAGAAAGTCATAAAAGGACTACGCTCTAGATCCATCATAGGATGGGACTGACTTAGAGATACGGTGGATTGGGACTCTAGAACCAGTAGTGTTTAAATGACGGACTTAGATAAATAGACTCTGGTTGCAATTAAGCATTGATGGCATCAGATCAATTATATTTAGATAAATGAGCACTAGGACGCGACTCAGAGATACTAAACATTGAGTGGGGTTTACTGACTACTTAATAGGTAACCAATGAGGTCCTTCTTACAAAGCAACACCAAAGGAAGTGATGGGAGATCAGGAAGGATATTCAAGAAAGAAGCGATGCCAAAGGCATGTCATCTTTGATGGGAATAATTTGATAAAGAGGACACGTCACCCTAAGGACACGTCATCGCTGGGAATTGGGATGGACTTAGCACGAGAAGAGGTTGAAGGAACATCAAAAGTAGTAATAGTTTCCTTTTTATATTTTATTCCTTGAGTTTCAGGGCTTTGTAATCATTTTA
>Ga0153996_1001276_pt1 | contig 10368 bp, 12 predicted proteins | sample TSNC080MetaG_FD_104728 | JGI IMG/M metagenome (GOLD analysis project Ga0153996, IMG submission 104728) | Attine ant fungus gardens microbial communities from North Carolina, USA - TSNC080 MetaG | ecosystem: Host-associated > Fungi > Mycelium > Unclassified | place: USA: North Carolina, Lumber... | reverse complement strand
GAGCTCGGTGGATAGGATGAGGAGGATGAGAAGTGCTAGTCCAACGGTGTCGGATGCTTCTGGCTCGGAATCGAGAGGGTTGTTTGTGAGACCTCAACAGATTCTTTATGTGGTTGATGCTGTGGAGGATCTCTGAAGAAAGAAAAGAAGAAGAAAGGAAAAGCACATCGAAGGTCTTCGTAGACTCGGCTTTTTTGGATATATTCGCTCTTTGTGTGATGGGTCGCTGCTCTCTCTCTCTCTCTTTCTTTTTTTTCACACTTTTTTTTGTTGTGACTATGCTCTACACTCTGTCCATATTTGCACTCTCACTCTCATTAACTACGTTATTTGGCTCGTCGGTTTATCCCTTACCTACCTACCTACTTAGTCGTCCTTCATTTCATTGATATAATTGATACCTTTTTCGAATCGAATATGATGATATCCCATCCCCCTCGTTCGTACATATGCATTGTCAATATTTTATTGTTCTTTTTCTTTTGTTGCCTTGAGATTCGAGCACTCCCTTTTTTTTTGTTGTTTGTGCAGAACATAGAAGATGTCAATTCTCCTCCTCTTTATGCTAATTTATTTTCTGTAACTTGAAAGCTTGTTGAAGAACTTGTCAGAGAGTCACAGGGTTGGGTATCGGCTGTGCATATTGAGGACAAGGTATACTTTTTGGTGGAGGATGGGAAAGGAGACCAGATGAGATTAGACAGTCCTCCTGGGAGTTGTCGCTTGCTGAGAAAGCCAAAGATATTTGCTTCTAGACGCTGCTAATTATATAACCCCTGGACGCTGAAAAGATCAGGAATCAAAGACGACACCAATCGCCTGGATCACCAAATGGCAATGGTCCATGCACACATCATAGTTTTGAGACTGTAACCCTCTCATATGGATACAGGTAAACCACACCCTGTTGCTGCGCCTTTGCAAACATATCCTCATCCTCATTTGGCACCTTGATCTATGTAGTAAAAAAACACTTGTGTGACTCGGAACGGAAGCGACATAAGATGGATGGATCCTTTGCAAATCCAGTTTCTTGGTCCATGTCGATCCCATCGACTCTGGTACGAGCATCGAGAGAGAGAAGGTCAAATGAAAAAGTTTCCATAGCTTCGGTTCTCGATATGAGTAAAAGAAAGGATTGTCACTGCCTGAGAAATCAGGATAAAACGTGAATCTGAGAATATATTAATAATTCACCTCGTTGAGCTGACCTTCTGTGAAGGCTCACTACATACTCAAGTCCGACGTGAATTTCATCATCGCAACACTCAGATAGTATCGGACATCATATCCGTGGACATCAATAATAGGATTTCCAAAATCTCCCTCACGAAAAGAGATCTCGTTCGTCGAGCTTACCCTTAAAATTATCCCTATTGGAATTATCAACCCGATATAAAAACAATAAAATGAAGGTCCAGCCGATCGTGTCCCGCGAAGTGGTTTGACAGCCTGAGATCTTCCTTGCCACAAGTCGCGCATGATAATGGACATTTGTATTGATTGCCAACCATTCTTCAACGGCTGTTCCTGTCCCAAAGTCCTGGTTTCAGAGCGTCAAATGATGACAGCGAATAGTGATCTTTGGATGCAATACAGAAGTGGGGCTTACATTCAATTTAAACATTCCTCCGTCATCTTGAATAAAGTAGAAGCTTATCGGACGAATCAATACTTTGCCTGACATCGCTTAGACACAAGTAATTGGGCGGATAAGTTGATCAGAGGATCATGGACAATGTATATAAAGCCAAGAGTTTGTGAAGGAATAAGTTGATGGGTGAGAGCGTGGCCCCATGGATTTGTCTTGGACCCAGGTTGGACAAGAGAAAAGAAGCCAAGAGAAAACCAAGCTCGGTGGGTAACAACCCTTGCGCAGCATTCGATTCAATAGGTGGGTATTGTATTCAAGATGCTTCACAGGTATCAAGCTGGCTGTTTTCCTGCGAATGTAAGAGTTCATGGTTCTGTATACTTATCCCTCTGCTATTGGTTCGAGTTCACGTGAGTAACCAACTTGCCCTGTTACCTTTTCAAGATTCGCAGTTTCTATTCTACAACAAGTGAACCAGGGCTCACTTATCTCATCTGCATACTAGATCATGCGGGAGGTGGTCAACGAGATCTTTTGCTCCGCTTGCTTTGGGCTTTACTTTTAATACCTCTTTTAGGCTCTAATCAATTCAATGGCACTCCAATGGCATCCATACGATCAACGTCCGACGGATTTTCTCAATGACAAAAGCGCAGCAAACCTGCATGTATTCAATACTACCCAGCTCTGTTTCGAAGAAGTAGATAAAGTGAATACGGCTCGAGTTTCACTGGTTCTCAAAGAAGCAACAGCCCAGATCGCTTGAGTTGCGATTTTTCGATCAATAGAAATCATCAACTTGAAGATTTCGTTTTTTGAAAAACTACTTGGATGCCATGGTTTTTTGTAAATTTCGTTGACTTCAACGACTCCCTGTTATCGTCGATGACCATCAATATGAACTCGAGAAACTTGTGTACCGAGGTGTCTTTGGGATTGTGGGAAGGTCCTGACCGGTGTGTGAAAACATGCCGGTCCAGCCATCGCCTGCGCCCATCTGACAAACATTGTTCACACCTGAATTGGTCCCAATGTACACAATGTCGTGTCGGTCTTCTCAGGTGTGCATCTACCCCTTATCGAGTTCCGGGTGTTGTTCAGCTCGTTCTTCTCAGCATCTGTCTTCTTCTCGTTCGCCTCAGCATCCATCCATTTTTTCACTCCAGACGACGAAGCGTGGAGTATATTTCGCCTGGAACAAGACCCAGACAAACATTACTTTCTTCTTGGCATCCTTACTGAGGGAGGTTCCGCCGCATATGCCATATTCGGTGCTGCTACGAGCATCCGTGTCAGTTTTTCTCCTCTCTCGTCGCTTTCTCGAAGCCTAGTTCGATGCATTCAGGGCCATCGATGACGTCTGGAACGAACATTTTGTAAAGACCCTGTTCGTCGTGTTCGAGAGACAAGATATGAGAGCCTTCGACGATTTAGGGAGAGACTGGCTCCTCGAGAAAGGGATATAATATCTGTTCATCACCGATACCATCAACCGACCCAAGTTCAAGAAGGCCAATGATCTTGCTATTCATCAAGTACCCGATGTCCCCACCGCATGGCCCTTGGCTCGTACGTACGAGACAATAAGAAGGCACCTCTGTGCTTATCCAGTATATGAATTAGTGGAGGATGATGACGATGCCTTCACCCTTCCTGACGTTGTTCGTGGTGGTTACATCGCGACCAACTTCACCTTGACAACAGACCAGGCGCTCATTTTGTTTCCGTTCCGATTCGTCTGTCTGCCTGGTCTGGTAGGTCCTTGCCACTGGGAGGCATGTGATTTGCCGTCAAAGATATATTCGATGTCAAAGGCCTCTGAACAGGTGCAGGCTCAGCAGCCTACCTCCAAACAGACAACAGGGCCAAGGCCACAGCTCCCTCGATCCAACGTCTACTCGATCTTGGGGACACTCTTATCGGCAAGACTCATACAGCCTAGCCTTGGGAGTTCGTTGATATTGACTATTGACAGGGTCCAAGAGGTGATGGATATCTGACTGCGGGAGCCTCGAGTTCAGGCAGTGCGTGCGCGATAGCTGCTTACTACTGGTTGGATTTTACCGCGGGCAGTGACACAAAAGAGAGTATCAAGAAACCGGCAGTGCTTGTCAGTGGCCGAGACCGTCTCATGAGACGCTAGACATGAGCGGCGTTATTGCGCTCTCGGAACAGATGTTTCTTTACTCGTGACCCATTATATTCGAGGCTCTTGGAAAGAACTGGGGGGCCTCTCCCCTGTCTCAATGCCCCACTCACTTTGCTGCAGGTATGCAGACTCGCACGTTCACGTTGCCAATCGAAGTCCAACCCTCTGACTTCCAAGACACTTGCTCTACCCCACTGACCGCTTTCCACTCGCCAAAAAGGATGTTTAGCTCCTGGTAGACAATTCGTAAACATCTCAGCATCACTACGAAGCCCATTGACATGACTAGCATATTCACCCCTCTCTTCCCCTCCAAATCCGTCGTTTCCAATACTCTGGCAGGATGGCGCACCTGGCGCGATGTCGACAAGCCTCTCATTCGTACCTACGTCGATACATTTGGTGCCGAGAATACTCTCGACTTGGAACTCGACACAGTACCTGAAAGGATGTTCAAGAAAGGGAAGAAGCTCACGCAATCGGATTTCGTTGAAGCTCTGGCCTTACAGAACAGGTCTTCCTGTTAAACCTAAAGACCTGTATAGATTCCCTTTTCATGTGTGATGCTGCAACTGGTGGAAGGCCTTCGTTCCGACGTGAAGATTTGAACGGGTTCGAGGGTGCTATCAACTCATGTTGTCACCAGAGGACTCAAGGACTGATCAGTTCTTGCATTACATTGCTTCAATGGCTGGACTGTCAGAGGTGATATCCCTCTTGGCCAGGTCCAGTATACGAGTCCTATCACGGGTCAGTGGGAGTGGATGCCTGTGACTGATGAAAAGGGGCCGTGATGGAGTGTTGTACGAGTTGATTCGAAAAGGATTCGAAAACTCAGGGATAAGGGCATTGTGAAAGCGGTTCAAACAAGGAAAGAGGCGTACATAGGGACTTGCATGGAGCTACATGAGTTTGGTATCATCTTTGACCAAGTAATTTTGTCTTGTGAGCATATTCGGCCGATAGGTTCATTGTTGAGCGAACTTACTATCATGGCTATGCTACTACTACGCTACCACTTGATCACCACTGCTATACTACTGATACAGATGATACCTTGTCCAGAGAAGACTTGAATGCGAACTGAGGTCCCATAATTCTCTGATGGCATTCTAGAAGCATCAGTACTATCGGAACTACCAGTGCCGCCAGAACTACTCAAAGCAAATAGTCGGAATTCAGATATCCGCAACTCTTGCTTAACAGTGAGACCCACTGATGCAGATCTACCGGGTGTGAAGGCTGAGGTTGGACTTGATATGTCATTGAGTGCTGCTGCAGGGTTTGTGGTATTCACTCCGAAGGCGCTGTCAATTCCAGTACTGCAGAAGATACTAGAAAGCATGTTACTGGATGAAGCTGATGAGATCTGATCTAGAACGGTGGAAGCTGAAACTGACATTGGCAACGTTTGGGCTCAACAAATCGTTTGAAGCTGAGCTATCAGATATGGGGGTATTCGATGCCCTAAAGATGCTCGTAGACCCCAGTGTGCCTACATATCGGGAATCAGGGGCGTTGAGCAGATTTGAGGAAGTAGATTGCATCGTGCCAACAGCAGAGGAAACTGCACCCATGCCAAGCACAGATACAGGATCTTCGTACGTCATCCTGGACAACTATCAGTCATTCCAGGATCGAATAGTAGCTTTGACATTTGGGTAGAGAGGACGATCTCTGCCTGCTTGTTCGCACCAATCATTGCTCTGCCAAAAATATTTGAGGTCCTAGCATCATTGAAAGGATTTGATGTACCGCCAATGATGCCAGAAACAGATGTTAATGACTGAGGTGCATTGACATTGCCAGCTGAAGCTAACCCATTGAACTTGAACGAGAATGGGTAAGAACCCATTGCCGGGGCATCTGAAACGTCCATCGCCCTATCTCCAGGCGAAAAGGGATTGAAGGTGACCATCGATGGTTGGCTATCTGACCCAAGAGGAAACGAAGCAGCTGTGAGATTAGGCTCTCTCTGAATCGGTGAATATGACGATGACTTGTTTGCGAGCATTTGTCTCGACGATGCCTTTGCCCTTCTCTTTCGCCTTGAGCCATTTTTTGTGAACTGGATCGTGCCACCTGATGGGGCGGATGGATATATCAGGGCTTTGAGTTCGGCAGTCAATTCATCGTCAAGTTCGGCGGCTAATTTATTAGCAGCAGCAGGGTTACTGGCACCCAAGTCGAAGATAGGTTGAGAGGGACCTAACATGGGGGATGAAAACTGTGATGCTTCGTATCCGGTAGCCAATGTATCGTCAACCATAGTAAATTCAGCAGTAGAGGTACTAGCACAATCAAACGTAGGATGAGAGGGACCTGCAGCACTTGATGAGGTGGATAGAAATTGTAACATGTCGTGTCCAGCAGCGAACGTGTCATCAACCATAGTGGGTTCAGTAGCAGAGGTACTCGATCCAGATAGATTAGGTTGAGAAGGACTTGCAATACCTGACATGTATAGAACTTCAAGTTCGATGGCCAATGTATCGTGAACCGCAGTAGCAGAGGTGCTACCACTCACTCAGATAAGACGTGAGAGGGTGCAGAACCTAAATGCAAGGTCAGTACAGCACCGAACAAAGGAATTTCAGGTATTGCGCCTTGCCCTTTTCCTTTGTTTTGAGTGCTTTTTTGATGATATGAACTGTTCAGCTGCATCTGGCAGGGTGGATGGAAATAGTGGAACATTGACTTTGGCAGCCCATGGGTTGTCAGCAGGAGTGGATTCGATGGCAGAGGTACTGGTGTTCAAGTCAAATATGGGTTGAGAGGGACCTTGCGGCACCTGACGAAGTGATTAGAGACGGTAGGGCCTCAAGTTCGGCTTCGCCAATAGCGCAGCTGCTATGTTTGATTGATATTCTATCGGTCGAGTGCTTGCTGGACTTGTTGTCATATTTCTTGCCAAGAGAAATTTCTTTGCGTCTCCTGGCTAGACCTTGAGCCGAGGTCCACGTTGAAGTCCACTGTGTTGACCTCGTATCATCCACTCCGGTGCAGTACGCGACGTAAGGGGAACCGATGATGCCAAGTCCGTGATCTCAACTTCAGCTACATCCATTGTGTCAAAGCTGCGCCTGCGCCCATGTTGAGGCCAGTTAACAAGGGACCATCTGTCGTGATGCCCAAGTCCAGGCAAACACCACGCACACTAGAGCTCAGCCGCACAATCGAGTTAATCAGAGAGACACTAGCATCGTGGATCAGCAAGAGGAACGTTTCGGGCAGATTCCAGGACTACAGCGCTTTCTCACTTGCACTTTCCAACGTCTCATTGAGCAACTCATGCCTGGATGCCATTGCCATTTCTGGCTTCGCGAGTGAAATTGGATGCATGCGACTCGTGAGTTCCTTGCAGTTCGATAGTGATGAACTAAATGTCCTGGAAATCAAGATGTTCGGAATAATAGACTGCCGTTAACTTGTGTCGCGCTCCAGCTCATCCTCTCCCCCTCCCCCCTTCTCCTTCGTTGCCTCTCTCCGTATCCTGTCTTCATTCATTCCGTGTTGGTTGGATCTTAAAAAAACTGAATCTCGAATTGTGTGATAGCTGGTTTATGTGTCGCCGACATGGCTCAAGCATCCCAGCTCGCTGCGTAGCCTCTCGACATTTATGCCACGTTCGGGGCCGATATTCAACAACGCGTCTCGGATGCTATTCACTCCTGGTGCTTCTGAGAAGTATTTGGTCATGGCAGAACTGAGGTCGCTTGGCTTCAACTTACTCGCAACATCCTCGACTGCGTTATTAGCTCGGGGTTTCATGAATTTGATGTTCACTAGAACAGTGTTCTCGGATATGTACGGCTCATACAGTGCGGCCATTATGTCTGTGTAGACAGAGGGAAGCAGATGCCTGAGTGGCACAATGTCGCTGAGTACTTGATGGACTGCAGAGCGGATGCTTCTGTCTTCCAAGACGCGTTGAATATCAGACACCACCGATGCCTTTGTTGTGGAGGAATTATTGGTGGCGATGAGTGGAAACAGGCCTCTCATGTCTTTGAACCCCGGGCACCGCACCTTACGGTGATCCAGGATACGCTTGACAATTGCGTTTAACATAGACGGGTCGACTGACGAAGATGAGATGTAATCAATCCTACTCGCTTCGCAATGTTGCCGGGCTGCCTCGAGATCATGCTTTACTATCGCAGTAATCGCATACGCCCGATTAGACAGTAATTTCTATTGCCGTTCTTAGTTTGACTTGGTGGCGGATGTGGATGTGGATGAGATTTGTCACCATAACTAGGTGTATGTTAGACAATAATTATATACATGTGGGTCAGACCTACCAACAATGAACTGTCTCCAGATGATAAATCGAGAGTAGGTTGATTTCAGAAACATCTAAGTCAGATCATCCGTGCAATAGTTCTGAAGTTGCACCCATTACCTTCTCGAGCAGGTATGCCCTGCTAATTGCACCCAACTGATGTGTTGGATGAGCCGCTTCTAGGTCCCTGTTTGGAAGGTTTGGAAGCTCTATAAGACAAAGAGATGTGAGAAGATACAAAAAAGATGAGATTTAAAAATATACAAGCTACATGACTGGCCCCTTGATGGTTGTTTCCTGATTGATCTGCAACAATAGATAAGCACCACAATAAAAAAGATCAGAACAAACGTAAGTTGATCATGGATATGATCCATGAGACAAAAGAGTTTGAAGGCTAAGGACTGACCCAAGATATGATCCATGATGAATATGATAAAGGAGACAAGTGGATGTTGGAGTCTAAACCTAAGTATATACTGCACCGGTAATTTGGATATCACACACTGTTGTAAACATTATCATGAAAAGGTGCTTGGACACAGTCCTATGATAAAGTTGTAAGTTGTACCTCCAATCACCTCATGTAATCACATGGGTAGAGAACAAAAAAAACTATCAAGTATTTGATACACATGGACAGGTGTGTTGGCCGGAAAAGATACCTGGATGAGCAGAATCACAAAGGAAATCATAATCATAAGAAATGATTTGTGGCAGAGACACAGAATCCCATAAACACCCATGAACTGGTCTAGACTGGAACTGTTTGACTTTGGTCATGAGAAAAGACCCATCCGTGTAGAGGTCGATGCGAGTGAGTCAACTGAGCTATCGGTAGAACGTTGAACACGACGGTATGTAGTTGGGGACAGATATCTGTAAACGTAAACTCGGAAACTCCTTGGAGCAAAGCTTAGGATATTGCAGTGACCAAAAAAAGCTCGTTTTTTGAAAAGATGTAGCGAGCTGGATAAGACATCGAGGGATGGTTACAATCGATGTACTGAGTGTTGTGAGGAGTGTAGCTCGGGTGAAGAGACGTCCCAGTAGGATCAATTATAATCTGCCAAATTATGGCTGTGAACAGACCACGCGTAAAGGCCTTCGATGAGACTTTTGATGCCTTTCAAAAAATCTTGATTTACTGGACTAGATATACGGTGGCAGTTCCTACTTGCCAAGATTGTCTGATACTAGTCTGGATGATATCTCTTAACCGTGATTATATATACCTAAAAAGGTCAGTAATATCTTTACCCCGGAATCCTCCATCTTGACATTTGCACCAGGAGGTACGACGATTGCTTTTTGCCCTTGTCAAGGAAATGTGTAACACATATCAAGTACAATCTCACTGTTACAGACCGTGCATTGGTTTTCTTCACAAAGTTCTTTAACCGGAACCCAATCACCTGGCAATGCTTCCTTTTCAAAGATCACTTATTTTTTGATTGGATCTGCACCAGAAAAAATTGGGGTTAGATCAGATATAGAAGATCCTAGGCAGTGTACCTAAAGGTGGACAATGGACTGACAATGGACCGACACTGGCATCTTCCGAACCCAGGCTCTAGACTGCCAATAGTATCCCTTTACGATACACTAATGACAGCATTAACAACAGTTCCTGCTGGAGTGGAACGAGCTCCTGACCGTAGCCATGGATGTCAATAATTTGTTTTAGTATCGTTTAATGCCATCATAGAGAACTTCCAAGTTTCCACCATCAGGTGCCATCTGAAACAGAAACAAGATCTCGGTACCTATCCATAAGAAATCTTGTTCATGGATTGATCTCCGACCTTGAAGAGCATGATTAGCCGAGCACACCGACCATTGAAGAGCAGAATCTTCTACCCACTTGACCTCTAAAAATACTTCTTTGCTCAACGTTGCTATGAACACTGTAAGTGATATCTTTTACGCTTGTTGTAGTGTCCCCAATGGCTTGATCATATTATAGATCACTTTCGTCCGTATTGACCAGAACAGTTGCATTGGTCAACATTGCCACTGCAAGGAAACGTGAGGAAATAACACTTTCCTACTTGCTGATTTTCATCCCTTCTGTCTGGTTGCTACTGCGAAACCAACTGCGGCTGCTGATAACTTACTTAGTGATTCCACTGGGACAGGTTCACTTGCTCGTAAAATTTGTGAGTGCTATATCTAGTACAGAAATCAAAAAGTTGTTGAATTGCTGGAGGGGCATTGGATCCCAAACTCAAGGAAGCATCTCATTCTCTTGTGAAGCCAGACTTCAATCTCTGACATTGTGCATCAGGCAGAATCATCATAATGCTGATTCATCAATTTTATCTACCCAATGTTGACCAG